>Ga0265298_10009799_pt1 | contig 11383 bp, 3 predicted proteins | sample AusTroGonzalo_MG_3_FD_193486 | JGI IMG/M metagenome (GOLD analysis project Ga0265298, IMG submission 193486) | Bovine rumen microbial communities from tropical cattle in Woodstock, Queensland, Australia - Gonzalo_01 | ecosystem: Host-associated > Mammals > Digestive system > Stomach > Rumen ...
TTTCTTCATCGGATATTAGAATCCAGCAGCACATGAGTTTTGCTGGCCAGTTGATTGCAAAAAGTATCTACATCAATTCGGATTTCAAGGCTGACCAGTTCCGTTATGTGCCTTTCGATCCTCCGGTAATCAATTCCACGGCCTTGGCTTCGGGAAGCCTCCATGAAGGAAAAACGGGCGAAACATTGAATGTCCAGTTGGACAAGGCGCCCTCGGTCCCGGTGACGATTAAATATTGCATTGCCTTTGATGCAAGCGCGAATGTGAACCAGGGAAAAACAGGGAAGACGGGTTCTGTCATTACGGCTGCTGCACAGGCCGACCTCAATACAAGTGGAGTCCCGCTGTGCTCTAGTAACGGCTCAAACTCGGCTACATTCAAATCTGATGGAAAATCTTTGGAAACACCGATTACCTTGACCGCTACAGACGACGCTCTTGCTGAGAATACGGAGTTCTTCTATCTGCGAATTTTGGACATTACCGGTGGTGTCTTGGAGAATGGAGCCCGCTCTGGTGATTTCAAAATCTACATCGAGGACAATGACAGCGAACCCAGCGGCAAGGACACGACCGTTATCTCGATTGTAAGTAGTGCGGGTGATTCCATCGGTTATGAGGACGTTCCCTTCAATATTAAATCGTTCCCGGCTTACTACAAGGCGACGAGCAATATCACTAATGAGGTGCTTACCCCGATGACGGACTACAGTGTCCAGATTGTAAGTGCTCCCACGAAGGGCTCTCTCAAAAATGGAGCGGCGGCTGTCGGTGCGGGAAGCGTCATTAGCTCTGCGGACATCAAAGCCGGAAAGTTGACCTACGTGAGCGGTTTGAACGAATTTGGTGATACTACTTCGACGAATCCAGAATTCAAGTATTCGACATTCACATACAGGATTGCCGATAATTATGGTGAGCTCTCTAAAAAGACATTCACGATGACTATCGCGATGAAGCCGGTCAACGACAAGCCTGAAATCACGAACGCGGTGTCGTCGGATTCGAAGTTGCATTTGACGGTTAAGGAAAATTCCGCGGTCGGGGTTAAAGTCGGCACGATTACAGCCCAGGATAGCGTTGATTCGAACCGAGATCTCGGGAACACCCTCACATACAAGCTCGAAAACATTTCCGGGAATCCATCCAGCGTGTTCCAGATTAACTCCAAGACCGGTGCTATCACGGTGAAAGCGGCTACGCTGGATTACGAAAAGCAAAAGACATATGAAATGAGAATCATCGTGACCGACAACGGTGTGCCGGGCGACCGCTCGAAGAAACTTACCGATACGGTCGTGGTGCATGTCGATGTTCAGGACCAGAACGATCCGCCGGTGATTCTGCGTGGGGATACCACAATTTCTGTGCGCGAACACGCCCCGAAGGATTCCGTCTTTATCGGGTACAAGGCGACCGACGAAGATGCCGGCCAGCATGTGACGTTCCGTATGGAATCTGCGGATGGCGCTACGTCGCTTCCGTTTACGCTTGTCGCGCTGACCGACAGCGATAGCGCCTACATCAAGGTGGTGAGCATTAACTACGAAACCCAGCCGACGGTGTACAATCTCCGCATTATTGCCGATGATGGAGCTGGTGGCAGTGCTACGTCAATGCTCACAATCAACATTCTGGACGTGAACGAAACTCCGACTTTTGCGCAGTCCAATTATGAATTCTCCATCAACGAGAAGTACAAGGGTGGTGATCTGGTTGGCCAGGTGACTGCAGCGGATAAGGACACCAAGGCTACCCCGAAGACCGTGCTTACGTATTCTTTGGTGGGTGTTAACGACGTGACGAATGGCTCTACTGCAGTAACGGGCTTGTTCTCCGTCAATTCTTCGACTGGAGAAATTAACGTAGATCCTTCCATCAGCGGAATGTTGGGTCAATCTTATGCGAACCACGATTATGAGGTGACGGTCAAGGTTACGGATAACGGTAAAGAACAGAACTTCTCCGTGAACAAGAAGAACCTTTCCAGAAACATCAAGGTGGCCGTCCACATCGGGAATGTCAACGATCCTCCGGTCTTTGACAAGAAAAAATACACGTTCAACGTCAATGAAAATACTCCGCTTAATACGCGCTTCGGCAGCATCAAGGTCACGGATGAGGATACCGAAGACGGTATGACTCTCAGCATTATCACTTCTTCGATTCCGTTCACGATTGCGACCGTGAAAAAGGGCGAGTACAAGCTGTCCGTGAACGGCGCTCTCGATTTCGAGACGAAAAATTCCTATTCGTTCAAGGTGCGCGTGACGGACGGTGTGGCTAGCGATACCGCCGATGTGGTGGTCAAGATTAACGATGTGAACGAAAAGCCCGTCATTGCCGACTACACGTTCAATGTGGATGAAAATTCCCCCAAGGGAAAAACGGTGGGCACGGTCAAGGTGAAGGACGTGGATACCTGGACGGTCATGAAGTATGAGCTCAAGGATTCCACGAAGAACATTGCCAACGTGTTCACGATTACTCCGGCGTCCAGTTGCGACAATGGGTATTTCTGCGGAGACATCAAGCTCAAGGATTCCGTGCTGGACTTTGAAAAGACCGCAACCTACTACATGTATGTGATTGCGACGGATAACGGAGAGAGCGCGGGCTTCCCGCCGAGCATGTCGGATACGGCAGTCGTGACGATTAAGATCAACGACAAGAACGATCCTCCTGTCATTGGCCCGGATGCTGCGGACGTGAATGTCAAGGAACATGGGAGCGCCGGTGAATTCCTGGTTGGGTTCAAGGCGACTGACCAGGACAAGAACCATTCTCTCACTTTCAGCATGGTGTCTAAGAATGGCAAGGCGTTGCCGTTCGACATTGTGCCGGTTTCGGGTAAGGATAGTGCCTACGTCAAGACCAGTAAGGAACTGGATTACGAGACGATGGACACCCTTTACAATATCTATGTCATTGTGAACGATGGCACGGCTAAGGATACGGCGAACTTGACGGTCCATGTTAAGGATATCAACGAAGCCCCGTCCTTCGACAAGGCAAGCTACACCTCTCGAATCAACGAGAAGTACAGTGGCGGTGATACGGTATGGATTTTTGATGCGAAGGATAAAGATACCAGGGCCAAACCTGCAACGGTCCTGACTTATTCACTTGGCAAGGTTTACGATGTGACGGATGCTTCGAACAAGGTTGAAGCGGCCGGATTGTTCAGCATTACCTCTGCGAGTAACAAGGGCTATGTCTTGGTGGCAACTTCGGGTATGCTGGGCCAGGCCTATGCCGGCCATACGTTCGAAGTCGTCGTGACGGTGAAGGACAATGGTTCAAAACAGAGCTTCTTCGATAACAAGAAGGACCTTTCTGCCACGACCAAGTTGACCATCGTGGTGACCAACGAGAACGATCCTCCCTATCTCGAAAATAGGCCTTTCAACTTTAATGTCGATGAGAATTCTTCGGCGGGAACGCTTGTCGGAACGATCAAGGCTGAAGACGAAGACTTGAAGGATAAGCTGACATTTGATATGTTGCTTCCGTCCGGTTCTGATGTCCCGTTTGAATTCCAGAAGGTATCCGACAGGGAAATTAAGGTGGTCGTGAAGAACAATGCTAAGCTCAATTACGAAGCCGATAGCCTCTACACGTTCAAAGTCTCTGTGACGGACGGAATTGCCGGCGATACGGCCGATGTGACCATCAAGATTAACGACGTGAACGAGTATCCGAATATCGTGACTGCTGACCTCTACATTGACGAGAATTCGTCGACCGGAACATCTGTCGGTAAGGTCAAGGTTACGGATGAAGACCTCTGGACAAAGATGAGCTACAAGCTCCTGGATTCCACGGCGGGTGCCACAAGCGTCTTCAAGATTGCTTCCAGCTCGAAATGCGACAAGGGCTATTTCTGTGGCGAAATCACGCTCAAGGATTCTGTCCTCAATTACGAAAAGGATAGCGTCTACTATATGTATGTGATTGCCACGGATAATGGAAAGAACGCGGGTTTCCCGCCTGATCTCGCCGATACCGCGGTTCTCAAGGTTCATATCAACGACAAGAACGATCCTCCGACCTTTGATTCGACCTCTGTGACAGTCGGTGTAGACGAAAATTCTCCGGTGGGTACGCTTGTGGGTTCTGTTTCCATCTACGCCAAGGACGAGGACAACCTGATCAAGAAGAAGGATACGCTTGTCTACTCGCTCATCCCCGTTTCCAAGAATTCGGCGAAGTTCTTCGAAATTGATTCGCTGACGGGTGAAATCAAGGTGGCGGAAGATTCGCTTGATTATGAAACGGTGGCTGTGTACCAGGTGAAGGTGCGGGTGACCGACAACAGGGGCCCGGAATCGGCCGATACGATGCTCGTCATCATCAATGTCAACGACGTGAACGAAAAGCCGACGGTTGTGCAGCAGAAGTTCGATATTGACGAACTGGAACCTGCTGGCTCTGTGTTGAACGGAAGCCCAGTCAAGGACGGCGATTTGGATACGGCCAAGGCGTTCAAGATGCACAAGTATTTCGCTATTGACGGCGATACGGCCAAGTTCGCTATTGATTCCCTGACGGGCGAAATCACGACGAAGGAAGTGCTTACTTACAGCAACACGGGCGCAAACGACTACTCCTTGACAGTGCAGGTTGTTGACTACAGCGTGCCGAGCAAGTTGCTTGTTGCCGAAGAGGTGATGCTCATTACCGTGAACGATGTCAACAAGGCGCCTGTCATTGCTCCGGATTCCTTCTTGGTCAAGGAAAATTCTCCGGAATCCACGTTTGTCGGCCAGATTCAGGCTACCGACGACGAAGATTCGCCTTCTCAGCTGACGTTCGCCCTCGTGGGAACATCGAAGGAATTTGACATCTCGACAGACGGCATTATCACCGTGAAGAAGGGCGCGAACATTGACTACGAACGCACCAAGTCTTACACGCTGCAGGTGGAAGTGGCCGACCTCAAGGGATTGACCTCCATTGGCAAGGTGAAGATTAATGTCGAGAATGTGCCCGAGCCTCCTGTTCTCGAGGCTGACACCTTCCACGTGGCCGAAACGGCTGTGGCCAAGACGCTTGTCGGTAAGGCTATCGGCATGGACCAGGAAGACGCCGATTCCCTCTTGACTTACACGCTCATCGGGACGTCGGACGAGTTCGAGGTCTCGACGTCCGGCCGCATTACCGTGAAGAAGAGCGGCGTGCTCGATTACGAATCGACGACCAGCTACATCCTGGAAATCTACGTGACCGATACGGACAGCTTGTCCGATACGGCCCGCTTCCTGATTATCGTGGATGACGTGAACGAGGCTCCGGAAATTGAACCCGCCGAGTTCCATGTGGCCGAAAACTCTCCGGCAAAGACCAAAGTCGGGACTGTGGTTGCTCACGATGCCGAAGACCCGGATTCCGTGTTGGTATTCTCTCTCGCTGAGAAGTCCAATGAATTCGAAATTACATCTTCCGGTCGTATTACCGTGAAGAGCGGCGCAAATCTTGATTACGAAACCAAGAACCGCTACGATTTGAAGGTTTCCGTGACCGACACCCAGGGCGCCTCTTCTACGGCAACTGTGAAAATCTTGATTGACGATATCCGCGAAATCCCGACGATTGACGATACGACTATCGTCATCCGCGAAGATGCCAAGCCGGATACGACTTTTGCCGAGCTGGTCATCGACAACCCCGAAGGCGACAAGGCTAAGGTTACGCTCATCACCCAGACCAAGGTGTTCAAGGTCTCGGAAGACGGCAAAATCACGCTTGTCGATACGCTTGACTACGAAAGCAAAAAGGTGTACGAGTTGGTCGTGACGGTCGAAGGCGACGACGGAAGCATCGATACGGCGCACGTGACCATCAAGGTCCAGAACGTCGTCGAGGTGCCCGATGTCAAGATTACTCGTGCAAGCGATGAGGATTCCCTCTGGCTTGAACCCGATACCATCTTTACCAACTCCAGGAAGATTGATTTCGAATGGACTGTCGACAAGAAGTTGCAGCCGGATACCACGGTGAAGTTCCCGAAAGACAGCACCTATATTGTCAAGGTCTGCTACGACGACCCGACAAAGGATAAACCGGGCTGTGACTCCGTTGTCGTCATTGTGGACAATTCTATCCCGAAGGTGACGATATCGAAGACTGCCGAAGATACTGCCGCCATTTCGAACGTGACGATTGTTGAACAAGTCGACGAGAACGATACGAACTTCTACGTGAACCATGAATTGAACGAGGTCCGTATCCATATCAAGGACAAGGCTACCGGTACCGATTCTACGTTCAATACGAACCTGCGTCTGGATTCCCTGTTGAATATCAAGGGCTCGCTCTCGGATATCAAGAAGGTGTCGAAGAAGAACAGCATTACGATGGACGATGCGGAATCCGCCGAAACGACGCGGAACCTGATCAACAACAATACGTATGTTGTCTCCTTTGAAAAGAAGGTGGATGGCAAGACCGTGACGGTTTCCTACAACACCGACAAGAAGGGTAATGTAATCAAGAATGATGACGGCGATGTTGTGATGACTGTCGAGTACCAGACGGTTATTGGCGGCAGGGACGTCACGGTTTCTTACAAGGTGAACGGATCTACCGGCAAGTTGATCAAGGACGAATACGGCGGTTCCTACGAATACTCTTACGATTTCGACGACGATTTCGGTGGCCATGTGGGTGTACGTTACTCCGTGGACGAAGACGGCGAAATCGTCAAGAACGAAGAAGGCAACTACGGCTACCAGGTCAGCTATACCTACAAGAACAAGTTCGGGAATGTTGCCACGAAGAACATCTTCATCGTCGTGGACAAGGTGGTCCCGGTGGTCAAGATTACTTCTCCCGAGAACAAGGCTTACGTGCGTACGCGCGGTGTCACGGTGGTATGGACGGTTGACGGCGAAGTGCAGGATACCCTCGGAGTCCAGGGCCTTAAATCTGGCCTGAACACCATTGTCCGTACGTATCGCGACAAGGCGGGCAACGAGGCTTCGGACACGATATTTGTTGTCATGAAGAGCCCGAAGGATGTCAATGTTCACGTTGTCAAGCCGGTCACGATTATCAATGCGGACTCTGTCGAAAAGTACTATGGCGACAATCCGCCGAAGGATGGCCAGTCCTTCGCTGTGAGCCTGTACAACCCCTATAAGGATAAGGAAAGCAAGATGCTTGTCGGCGGTTCGTTCGGCAAGAAGGAAGCTGACGGTGAAGAGCCTTATGCCGGCTTGAACGGAGGCCATCTCGGACCGACGCTCGCCTTCGATTTCGTCTCGCCGCGTTGTGGTGAGAACCCCGCCTCCGGCCTTTGCACGCTCGATGACCTCCTGGAACGCGACGGCCTGATTGCGCTCGAAACAGGTGGCGGTTGGGACCGTGAGAAGGTGACTGTCGACGAGTATGTCAATAACTACTGTACCGACGAATTCCGCAAGGAATTCAAGGGCGACCTCAAGACGGCGAACCTTTACAAGATGACGTTGCATGTGAGCGTCTGGATCTACACCAACCTTGGCGGCTTCCTGAACGAATACCACTTCAAACAGGAAATCAACGATCCGGACTATGTCGATGAAGTTGGCCAGTCGAAGATGTTCTTCGAACTCTCTCCCGACCTGGAAGGCGACGTGCACACTGCGGACGGTCGCAAATTGGGGACAGGGGCGTACGTCTTCAAGACTTCTGTTAAGTCGGTGACGGAATTGCGCTGCAAGCTCCCGGACGAAGAAATCGGCCACAAGCGTTACGCCTCGGACGAACTGCTCAAGTCGTTCGGCTACAAGAGGCCCAAGCAAAAGTAACGGCCTGCGCCGTCACTGCGGTTTACTTGTGGAGTATGCCTCTGGCATGCTCCACTTGTTCTTTTGTGGGGCTCGGCGTGTCGCGGAGGGTGTAAGGAATCTTAAGGTCGTCCCACTTGTGGATGGCCATGTTATGGAATGGGAGCACGTCGACGCGTTCGATGTTCTTTAGGGGCTCGATAAAGTCGGCCAGGGCCTGCAGGTCCTGGTCGCTGTCAGTCAGTCCCGGAACGAGCACGTAACGCAGCCAGACTGGCTTTTCCATGCGGGCGAGCCTCTGGGCAAAGTCCAATGTGGGCTGGAGGGGCTTCCCGGTAAGCTTCAGGTGCGTCTCAGGATTCATCTCCTTGATGTCTAGCAGGACGAGGTCCACGCAGTCGAACCATTCGTCGGGAAGGCCCGCTGCGAGGAATCCCTGCGTGTCGAGCGCTGTGTGCAGACCCAGTTCCGTCTTCGCCCGCGTAAAGATGTCGTGTACGAAGTCAGCCTGTACTAGCGGTTCCCCGCCCGTGATGGTGAGGCCGCCTGCCATGCGCAGGAATCCGGCATATTTCCCGATTTCGGCCAGGATATGGTCTGAGTCCGTCTCGTTGCCATCGTGCAGGTTCCAGGTGTCGGGATTGTGGCAGTACAGGCAACGGAACGGGCAGCCCGTGGTGAACAGCGCAAAACGAACACCGGGACCGTCAGATGCGGCCCCGGTGATGAAAGAGTGTACGTAGCCTTTAACAGCCATTCTCGCTTAGAAGAAGATGCTGATGCCTGCCGTTGTGTAGAACGTCAGGAACGTAGAATCCATGAATTCCTTCTGTGCGACAAGTGTTTGGTTCAGCAGGCTCGTGAAGCACTGCACCACGCGAATGTTGAAATGCACGTAGCGGCTGAACATGTAGCCCAAGTCAAGCGCACCGCCGACTTCGACGCCGGACGTGGCGATGGTGTTTTCGTAGTGCTTGTCGTTGCCAATGTCGAGGCCCATGTCGAATTCCGAAGAACCCGTGAGCTTGAGGCCGATGTTGAGACCAAGGCCGAGATAGAAGTTGTAGTCTTCGAGGACATAACGCACGATGATCGGGATTTCGAACATCATGATGTCGATGGAAGCCTCGTTCGTACCGTAGTCCGTTTTCTGTTCGTAGCGGTATTGGCGGAAGTTGAACGTGAGTTCCGGGACGATAAACAGGTCCTTGATGCCTAGGGGCATCTTGACTAACAGACCGCCACCGGCCTGCCAGCCCAGGCTCCATCCGTCGGAATTTTTACCGAAGAACGTGTTCGTACCGCCCTGTGCGCGCACGCCGAGCATGATGGCTCGAGAGAAGCCTTCTGTACGCTGACGGTTGATTTCGGCCTTGGACGTCGCTTCGTTCTTGTAACGGGCGTACGCCTGAGCATAGTCTGCGTCGTTTGCAAATTCGCTGTCATCTCCGCCGTCGTAGGAGCTGGATGCGGCTGGTTTGCTGCGACTCTCCGAGCCGCCGCCAATCCATTCATCCGAATCGTCGTCCTGTGCAAAGACGGCTCCGGAAAATGCCAAGATAAGAGCACAAATCAGGGAAAATGATTTTGTTTTCATATTTGAATTATAACAATATTAATTGTAAACAATGCTCCTCTAAAAATATCTTCAAAAAAATGTGTTGAGAAAATATATTGGTAATTTGTTTTTTACGAAAAACCCGCCAAAAACGGGACTTTTAGCCCCGCTGGCAATAAGACGAATAAACTAGAATTGGTAAAAAACGCCGAATGTGGCGTTAAATGGCCATAATTCGGACTTAAACAGGGTCGATTCTGCCAGGTTGTCCTCGTCCAGAAGGTTGGTGAAGTACTGGACGACCCGGATGTCGATGCCGAAATGCCCGTCGATGAGATAGCCGAAATCGACGATGGCGCCAATTTCCACTCCGTTCGTGGGGATGGTCTTGTCGCGTTTGTCTTTCTGCAACTTGCCCTCGATTTCGCTTTCCTGCTTGAATTCGGAGAAGCCGGAGAGCTTGAGCCCGAGATCTCCGCCGATGCCGAAGAAGAACCCGTCGTCTTCGCCGATGTAGCGGAGCATGAGCGGGATTTCGAACATGTACATTTCGACGTAGGCCTCGTTGTCGCTAAATTCCGTGGTTTCCTCGTACAGGTAGCGGCGGTAGCTGAAGTCAACCGCGGTCATCAGCCGGAATGTCTGTGCGCCAAACGGAATCCTGACGAACAGCCCGAAGTTACCGAGATAGCCGGGGCCCCAGGTGTCGGACTTGTTGCCGAACAGCAAGTTGACGCCTCCGGCCAGGCGGAATCCCAGGTTGATGGACGTGTAGAATCCTTCCTTGCGGGCGCGGTAGATTTCCTTGTTCTCGTTGGTGAAGGTGGCGTCGCCGTCTTCGTTGTACGTGACCTTTTTCTTAGTGCCGGATGAATCGGCTGTGTCGTCCGCGCATTCGGGATTGGCAGAGTCGGCCGGGGTGCAATCTTCCTCGTCGCTTTGGGTTGCCTGTGCTTGCGGCTCGTCGCTGGACGTCCGTGTCTGGAACGTGGTCTCTCCGCAACCGTCGCCAATGCAATCGGGATTGGGCTCGTTATTCCCGTCGTTCAATTCCGTACGGCCCCCGTTTTGCGACGCAATCCATGCGGAGTCGACATCGGTGCTCCAGGAATCGTTCTGTGCAAAAACCAGCGTGAACGCTGACGACAGAACCAAAGAAAGGGTAAACATTTTGAAACTCATACTAGAATTATAACTAATTGGAACGTGAAACGCAACGTTGTGTTGAAGAAATGCACAGGAATTCGGACAGGTAAGGTGAAAAAATCGGTGCGGTTTGACCGGTAGATGTTTTTGATGTGGCTCGAAAAATAAAACAGGATGTCTGAATGGATTCTGTTTTTGCATTGAAGCATATTTTTTGGTTACATGTCTTTGTGGGGTACGCCTATTCTGTGCGTGAACCTTGAGTGCTTGTTTAATGTTTTTAAATCGTTTTTATTAGCAATATTTTTTTTATGTTACTTTGTGAAAAGTTTGTTCGTAATTTCTCTTTTGTTGTAAGGATAAAAAAATCAAATCGAACGAAAATGTTATGCAATGCGTGCTTTTTGTAACATTGCCAAAAAATTTTAATTTTATAAATTTTCGAACAACAGAAAAAAGGGTGGAAAATGAAGGTATCCTATTCTTATATGGCGAAGGCATTGGTTGTTGCTTCGCTTGCATTATCTGTAACTGCCGTATGGGCTGAACGTCCGAGTGGATCCCCGACATGTTCGTTTACTGGCGGCGCTTATTATAAATCCAACAACACGCTGTATCTGGAATCCTTTGCCAAGGAAGGCGCCAAGGTTAAATACGATGCAAATGCGGCGTCTTGCCTTAATGAAAACGCTTCGGACCGTTTGAAGGTCACGATTGAACGCAGCGTGGCCCTTACACAGAATTCTACGCTTATTTTGCCGATTGCAGTGAGAAAAAGCGGTCAGTATACCAGTTCCTGTGTCAATATGTATGATATCTACAATTTCAGCAAAGTGAACGGTAAGTGGATTGCTGATGGCAAGAATATGCAGGACAATCTTTCTGCCAATAGGCCGGCTCTGATTGTTGC
>Ga0265298_10009800_pt1 | contig 11383 bp, 10 predicted proteins | sample AusTroGonzalo_MG_3_FD_193486 | JGI IMG/M metagenome (GOLD analysis project Ga0265298, IMG submission 193486) | Bovine rumen microbial communities from tropical cattle in Woodstock, Queensland, Australia - Gonzalo_01 | ecosystem: Host-associated > Mammals > Digestive system > Stomach > Rumen ...
CCCCGGGCGGTGATTGTCAGGACGGTCCTTACGGACTGAAAATCAACAACAAGGATGTAGTAGATGCTCCGCTGTACGGCGACAAGGATGCGCAGGGTCGTACCCAGTATATGGCTTCGTGCGTAGAGTTGGCACAGGGCGATGAGATTCAGTTGGTGAACCTGAGTTGCGACGCCGCATGGATGGTGGACCTCGACCCGTACGGACACTATGAGAACTTCTCCGGCGGCAAGGATGCGAACAAGCTGATTTGTAACGTAGCCGGAAAATATGACTTCTATATCAAGTTGAGCATGGAAGCCGGTGACCTCGTCTATGTAGAGAGCAGTCAGACCTGCGGTGGTGTCGGTCCGACGCCTACGCCGGGTTACACCACTTCTGCACCGGAGAAATGTCCGGACGTGATGCTGCAAGCTTTCTACTGGAACAGCTATCAGGACAAGGGTTACGGTCGTACCAAATGGGTGGACCATATGAACGGCAACAGCGGTTCGACGGCCGAGGAGATGGGCCAGTGGTTTGACTTGATATGGCTGCCGCCTATGTCCAAAGCGACAGGCGGAACGGGATACATCCCGTCGAACTTGAGTAGTCTGGATAGCGATTGGGGAACGAAGAAGAAGTTGGAGGAGATGGTGGAGACCTTCCGCAAGAACGGCGCACGTGTGGTAGCGGACATCGTCATCAACCACGGCGCTGCATGGAGCGGTTGGTGCGACTTCGCACAACTCAACTTCGGCAGTTACGGTTCGTTCAAGCCGGATGCTTCATGGATATGTAATACGGATGAGATGAATACCAGTTCTTCGGCAGGTGCTTGCAAAGGGAAAGCGACCGGTAATGCCGATGACGGTTACGGCTCTGAGGCGAACTATGACTCTGCGCGTGACTGGGACCATACGCAGAGCAAAGTGCAGGATATGTTCAAAGCCTACCTCAAATGGCTGCGCAACGATATCCACATTGACGGTTTCCGTTACGACTACTGCAAGGGTTTTCATAATAGCCATATAGGAGCGTATAACGCTGCGGCGCAGATTTATTTCTCCGTCATGGAGTACTGGGACGGCAATGTGAATACGTTGCAGTCGCACCTCAACGATGCCAACTGGAACACCTTGACCTTTGACTTCGCCACCAAATATACGGCGTTTAACGACGGTATTGCCGCCGACAACTACGGGAAGTTAAAAGGCGCAGGTCTGCCGGGTGCAGGTAAAGGTCGTTATGCCGTTACTTTCCTCGACAGTCATGACTCGTTCCAGCGCGATGACAATGAGTTCTGCGGCGCAGGCAACTCGATGACCGTATGCAAGGACAAAATCATGCAATGCTATGCGTACCTGCTTTCGATGCCGGGCATCCCGTGTGTATTCTGGCCGCATTGGGTAAGTTTCAAAGACCCGATTAAGGCGATGATTAACGCGCGTTACAAAGCCGGCGTACACAGCGAGAGTGCTGTCAGCGACGAGGCAGGTAGCGGTTACTATAAGGCAACCGTCACCGGCACAAACGGACAGATTCGCGTGCTCATTGGTCCGAACTCGGGCTATGACCAGAAACCGGAAGGCTTCACGTTGGCTTCCAAGGGCGTGAACTACGGTGTCTATTTCAAGATGAATACGCCGCGCGGCGACAAGAACACCGAGCGCAAGGACCGCACGCAGGCCATTGAGGTGGTGAACGAGGACGGTCAGACGGTACAGGCTGTCGGACAGAAGTTTATGCAGGACGGCAAGCTGTATATCCGTTGCGGCGAGTATGTATTCGACGTTATGGGCGGCAGAGTGAAATAAAACAATTCACCAAATAATATAACCTTTTAAAATTATCAGTATTATGAAGAAAATTTTACTTTTCGCGCTGTTGCTGACCATGGGTATGGCAGTAAGAGCAGACGAGTGTGCAGACGGCCCTTACGGTCTGCAAATCAACGGAAGTCAGGTGGTAGATGCTCCTAAGTTCGGTGACCCGGACGCACAAGGCCGTGTACAGTACAAGGCATCCTGCGTGGACCTCAAGAGCGGCGATGTCATCAAGCTGATTAACCAGAGTTGCGGTGCTACCTGGATGGTGGACCTCGACCCGTACGGCGAGTATCAGAACTTCGAAGGCGGTGCTGCTGCCGGTCAGTTGACCTGCAAGGCAGACGGCAAGTATGACTTCTACATCAAGTTGAGTATGGAAGCCGGTGACCTCGTATATGTAGGTCATGGTGAGGACTGCGGTGACACCCCGGGTCCGGGTCCGCAACCGGGCGTAGAGGGTAACCCGCGTTATTACTACAAAGGCTGGATTGACAATCAGGATGTAGAGCCGAGCGAGGCAACTATCTTCGACCACGGATTGGCAGAGTTGGAGGTAAGCGAGAATGCGTACCTCTTCGTACTCTATCAGGTGGACGGTTATCCCGGCGTACAGTACATGACGGCAAGTTATGTTGACGGTCCGACGCATGCTACACTGCTGACCACCGGTGGAGAGAAATTCCACGTAGGCCCGGGCAGCTACACGCTCTACCTGTATGACAACCAGGACGGCACGCTGGAGATTTCCACGGAACCTATCCCGGGTAAGAAGCTCGCAGACCCGCAGCCGGTACAAGGCATCGAGGAGACTGTTGCTCCTGAGAAAGCACGCAAAGTGTTTATCGACGGTCAGCTTCGTATCGTTCGCGGCGACAAGGTATTTGATGTAACCGGTCGTCAGTTATAAATAGTAAATTGTATTTTCCATGCGCAAGTTTTGGATATGTTTAGTTGGTGTCTGTGTACTCGCTATGGGTACACAGGCCGCCAACTGGAACGATGTGGCGGGAGTCACGCCGACAGAGAAGGCACGCCCTGCGGGTGTCAGTAACGGTATCTACTACGGTGCGGACGGCACTTCCGTCACGCTCTGTACCTATGCCGCCAGTAAAACGGCATCCGCCAAGCGGGTGTTCTTGTTGGGTGATATGACGAACTGGAAACTCAGTGCGGACTATCAGCTCTACAAGGACGGTAACTATTTCTGGATTACGCTTACGGGACTGGAGTCGGGTAAAGAATACCGTTTCCAGTATGCGGTAGAGCGTGCCGATGGCGTGAAGAAGCAGATCTCCGACCTCTATTCGGAGAAATTGCTGCACCCCGATGACCAGTACGAACCCAAGAAACTTGACCCGGACTTGCTCAGTTATCCTTCCGGTGCGGATGGCTATGTGACGGTTATCCAACCCGGCAAACCGAAGTTCGAATGGTCGGACGCTACGCTCAATTTCAAGCGTCCGAACAAGAACAATCTTGTTATCTACGAACTTTGGATTTATGACTATACCGAAGGCCGTTCGCTCAAAGGCTTGATGAAGCGTCTGGATTACATCCAGAACCTCGGCGTCAATGCGATAGAGCTGATGCCGATATGCGAGTTCGACGGCAATTATAACTGGGGTTATTCGCCCAACCACTATTTTGCGCCGGACAAGGCGTACGGCACGGAGACGATGTACAAAGAGTTCATCGACGAGTGCCACAAACGCGGCATGGCGGTTATTTTGGACATGGTATTCAACCATGCTACGGGTCTCAACCCGATGAACAAACTCTATCCGTACGGTACGGACTTGCAGTACAACCCGTGGTTTAATGTCACCGCTCCGCACTCTGACAATGTGTATGAGGACTGGAATCACGGCTTTGAGCCGGCGCATGAGATGTTCACGCGTGCCCTCAAATACTGGTTGACGGAGTATAAGGTGGACGGTTTCCGTCTGGACCTCAGTCACGGTCTATGCTCGGACAAGCCGAATACCGCTGTGGCTAATCTAAAAGATTACTACGACAAGAGCATCAAGGCTGTTGCTCCGGATGCATATATGATTTGCGAGCACTGGGGCAGTAGCATGGGTACGGAGCGTCCGCAGTTGGTCAACTACGGCATGCAATGCTGGTCCAACACCACGAACGCCTACTGCCAGACGGCGATGGGATGGCTCAAAGACGGAGACGCATTCTCGGAGGCCAACAAGGACGGCTATGTGTCCTATTGCGAATCGCACGATGAGGAGCGCATGCAGTATAAAGCCAAGACGTGGGGCAATGGTGACTTGCAGACCAATACGGCAGCTCGTCTGGCGCGTGTGCCGGAGAATGTGGCGTTTAATGTGCTGCTCAACGGTTCGCATATGTTATGGATGTGGGAGGAGGTCGGTTATGACTTCTCCATCAACTGCGACATTGACCATCCCAACGACTATAACGAGAGTTACCGCTGCAACAAGAAACCGCGTCCGGAGATTCGCAGCTATTTCACGAATTCGAACCGCGTAGCGGCTTTCACCAAGTGCGCACAGGTCATCACGCTGCGTACGCAACTGATGCCGGAGGTTTTTGAGGGGAATCCGACCAGTGTGATAGTGGGTTCAGGTGCCAAATTGCGTAAAATCCAATGGGGCAGCAATGTGTTCGTAGTTGCGAATTTCGACGTAAGCGGCAATCAGGCTGTTACCTTGCCTTCCGGCACATGGTACGACTACCTCAACGGCGCTACGCTCGCGTCGGGCACGTACACGCTCGCGCCCGGTGAATTAAAGGTGTTCACCGGCAGTCCGGTGGTTGCTCCTACGTTCACAGACATCCAGAAACGCGACCATACGCCGGTAGACAACGTGGAGAGCGACGCGCCGAAGGCGTATAAGATTCTGCGCGACGGACAAGTACTCATCGTCCGCGGAGACAGGGTATATAACCTCCAAGGTCAGACGGTTCGTTAACCACTAACCACTAACCGAATGTACATCGCGATAGCCGGAAATATCGGAGCAGGGAAGACGACGCTGACGAAGATGTTGGCGCGTTACTACGGATGGGAACCGCGCTTTGAGAGCGTGAGTTTCAATCCGTATCTGGAGGATTACTATGCGGATATCAACCGGTGGGCGTTCTGCTTGGAGACCTACTTCCTCAAAGAGCGTTTCAAAGACATGCTTGCCGTGCAGAAGGCATCCCACACCATTGTGCAGGACCGTTCGATTTTCGAGGGCGTGTATGTCTTCGTGCGCAATAACTACGAGCGTGGGGACCTCAGCGAAAGGGACTTCGGGACCTTCATGGAACTGTTCGACCTGATGAAGTCGCAGATGAAGATGCCGGATATGATGATTTACCTGCGTAAGTCCGTGCCGGCGCTTATCGCGCAGATTCAGAAACGCGGACGTGACTACGAGCAGACCATGCAGATTGACTATCTCAAGGACCTGAACGACAAATATGAAGATTTTATCTTCAACAAGTATGAAGGACGGGTGTTAGTGATTGATTCTGACAACATGGACTTCGAGAACAACCCCGCCGACTTCCGTACGGTAGTCAACAAAGTGGATGCCGAATTATTTGGACTTTTTAGTGAAAACAACTGGAATATTAATAATTAACACCTCTCATCTGGCTTAGAGGGGCCTTCAAACATAACGAGGACTGCTAACGAAGTTCCCTTTAGGGTTAAGAAGTGATAGTCCGAGTTAAGAGCGAGGGCATTACGTAGCACTTTACAAGCGCAGAGCGCGCAGTCGTGCGAGTAATAGCCAGCAGCGAATGCATATCGCAGTAGCCGGAAACATCGGGTGCGGTAAAACCACCCTGACAAACATGTTAGCCAAGCATTATGGCTGGGAACCGCGTTTTGAGAGCGTGGAGTATAACCCGTACCTGTCCGATTTCTACGCCGACATGGGACGTTGGTCGTTCAACTTGCAGGTCTATTTCCTCAACAAGCGATTCAAGGACGTGGTCGAGATTGGCAAACAGGACAAATACATCATCCAGGACCGTACCATATACGAGGACGCACGTATTTTCGCGCCTAACCTCCACGAGCAGGGCTTTATGTCTGACCGCGACTTTGACAACTATCGCGACCTGTTCGACCTCATGATGTCGCTCGTCAAGATGCCCGACCTCCTTATCTATGTCCGTGCTTCGCTGCCTACCCTCGTCGCACAGATTCAGAAACGCGGACGCGGTTACGAGCAGTCTATCAAACTCGACTACCTGCAGGGACTCAACGACAAGTACGAGAACTGGATTAAGGACTATAAAGGCAAACTGCTCATCGTCGAGGGGGACAAGATTAAGTTCGGCGACAAACCCGAAGACTTCCGTTGGGTCACCGACCGCATAGACGCCGAACTCTTCGGACTCTTCCCCTTTGAGACCAAAGAGCAAACCGGTAAGGAAATCAAGTAATCCTATGCACTACGTATTTGAGGCAAGCCGGATATCCGGCAACGGGAACGCGCTTTTCCCCGACAAACTGATTATCGACGATGACAAAGTGACCTACTACAAGGGCAAACTCATCGGCTATGACCAGTCCGTCATCATGCGCGAGCGTATCGGTAGTGTCAGCATCAGCCAGCACCTGCTGTTCGGCGATGTGGTCATCGAAAGCAAAGGCAGTCAGACCATCCACGCCGAAGGGTTCACACGCAGCGACGCCAAGCAAATCCTGCGGCTGTTATCCAACTGATTGCACTTTTATTGTTATGCACTACGAGCGACTCAATGGGTCGCTCATTTTTTTTGTTGAACGAAAAGGACCAACAAGGACTTTGCACGTATCCGCAAAAAGCAGTACTTTTGTAGCGTAAACTCTAAATAATTTGTATATGTCAAAAAAATGTATTACCTTTGCAGCGCCATTGGGAATGAACAAAAACGCACCGGAAATATTAGCCTTGCGGCAAGATATCGAATACGAAGTCAAGCGGCGCATCAAAACGCCCTATGACTTTGAGTTCCTGTCCGGCGTCATCTGGGAGCGGTTGCACGATAACATCTCTCCCACCACGCTCCAACGGCTCTGGGGATATATCGACGGCGCAGACACCACACGCCGCACCACGCTCTGCCTCCTATCGCGTTTCCTCGGCTATGCCGACTGGGAAGCGTACCTGGCGGCGCTGGCGCAGGGCAGTGCCTGTGATAATAGCGGTCGTCCTTTTTGCCGGCGCGGCAGGAATGTTTTTTACCGACAGGCATGACAAATACGTCGAGCAGCAGCGCTACGAAGCCATGGTGGCGCTCCTTGACAGTTGTATGGAACAGGAACGGGAAGACCTGCTGCAGATTGTCAACCGGCATGAGTCGTTCGATATACGCAAGCAAGCCGGCATGGATGCCTATGAGGCCTGCATGGAGGAGTATCGCGAGTGCACACGCCGCCATTCCGCGATACGAGACTCGATAACAGCGACGTATGATGAGAACGACCCTCTGCGCGAACAGTTATGGCAGATGTGGGCGCATCGGGAGACCGACCTGAACAACGAACTCATCCCGCGCATCACCAATAAATTTCGTTACTGACCTGCTAAGGCAGTTTGAATCCCCTTCATCATGCATACAAAAAAGGCTGCCGAAGCAGCCTTTCGTGGAGCATAGGGGAGTCGAGAATTGCTGAAAGCAATAATCGTTCGAGCAACGCGAGATAAGAACCGGGGTTTGAATCCCCTTTTCATGCACACAAAAAGGCTGCCGAAGCAGCCTTTCGTGGAGCATAGGGGAGTCGAACCCCTGACCTCAACATTGCGAACGTTGCGCTCTACCAACTGAGCTAATACCCCTCGCTTACACTAACACTCGCGCGACTTCGCGATACTCGCTCGTATAGCGCTACGTGTTGTGCTACGCTCTTAGTTCGGACTATCGTTTCACTAGCAGTCCTCACTAGTTTTATTCAGGACCGATTAAAATGCTAGCGAAGCGATATTTTAATCGGAGAGCCAGAGCACGGCGAAGATTCATATGAGCGACGAGGTCGCGAATCGTATTGAGCCGTAGCTCGGGCGAGTGGAGCTAGCGGGAGTCGAAGATTGCCTTGGCAATAATCGTACCCTTTAGGGTTAAGAACCCGGGTGAGAATCCCCCTTAACTCCCAAGACTGCCGCTGCAGTCTTGAGTGGAGCTAGCGGGAGTCGAACCCGCGTCCAAACAAGGAACACTTATGCTTTCTACACGCTTATCTTGGCCTTCGTTTTCGTCCGGCAGCAAGACCCAAGCCACCAACTACCGGCTTATCTGCTTTGGTTTCGGCTTCGCATCGCAGCCTGCGAAACCTATTCTGTGAATTCCTGCGCCACTATATCCTTTCAGCCCACAGACGCGGCTTGGAGTGACGTCCCGTTCAGGCGCCTTGCGCCCGAATAAGCCCATCTACTATACTTCGATTAGGCAGCGAGAGCATAAGTTCTTTCGCCAGTTATTTTTTGAAGCGAGATTTACGAGCGTTGCCTCATTGCTCGGCGTGCTTACACAACCATTCTACCTGCTGTCAAAACCAGATAGCCCCTTCGCTTTCGACGCTTCGAATTGCGAAATCGGGTGCAAAATTACTATAAAATTTGCATATATCAAAATATTTTTGTACTTTTGCACGATTTTTTATTAAAAATAATCAAAAATGGCATTGGAAATTCGTGAAATACATAGCAAACGCGAGCTGAAACAGTTTATTCAGTTCGCCAATGATTTGTATGCGGATTGTCCGTATTACTGCCCTCCCCTCTTTTTTGACGAGATGAACTGCTTCAACCCGGAGAAGAACCCGGCGTTGGAGGTATGCGAGTTCCAGTTATGGATGGCGTATCGTGAGGGCAAGCCCGTAGGCCGCGTTGCCGGAATTATCAATCACCGCGCCAATGAGAAATGGGGTGTGAAGAAAGTGCGTTTCGGCTGGTTCGATTTTATCGACGACTTGGAAGTAAGCCGTGCGCTGCTGGACACGGTGGTCGCTTGGGGTAAGGCGCACGGCATGGATGAGTTGAACGGACCGGTAGGATTCACGGATTTTGACCATGAGGGTTTGCTGCTCGAAGGATACGAATACCTCGCTGTCATGGCTTCGTTGTACAACTATCCGTATTACGTAAAGCACGTAGATGCCTATGGGTTAACCAAAGAAGTCGACTGGATTGAGATACAAGTGTACCCGCCGTTGGAGTGGACCGAACGTCTGGACCGCATATCGAAGATGGTCAAAGAGCGCTCGAAAGTACATATCGTTAAAGTGAAGAACTCGCGCGAGTTAGTGAAGCGTTTTGGCATCTCGTATATGGATATCATCGACCAGGCGTACCAGAAGTTATATAACTTCCAGCCGATGACGGAGAAGCAGAAGAACTACTACAAAAACATGTATTTCCCGCTTCTGAACTTCGACTTCGTTACGCTCATCGCCAACGAGAACGAAGAGTTGGTTGGAGTCGGTTTGGGAATGCCGGATATAGCGGAAGCACTCCGTAAATGCGGAGGTAAACTCTTCCCATTCGGTTGGTATCACTTGCTCAAGGCGCTCAAGGCAAAAAAAATGTATTCCTTCTGTTTCCTGCTCATCGCCGTACGACCGGACTATCAGGACAGAGGACTGAATGTGTTGTGTCTGGAGGACCAGATTCCGCGCTTTGACACATATGGCATACGTAAGTTAGAGACGACAAACATGCTGGAGACGAACACCAAAATCATCTCCTATTTCACGCAGTTCCCGCACAAGCAGCACAAGCGTCACCGTGCGTATATCAAGAAGATTTGAGATGGCGACGAAGGCGTATAAGATTTTCGGCACGGCGCTGACGCGACTCAATGCGTATATAGAGGAGCAAGGCGGACGTTATTCGGCGGTACGAGAGGTGGTATTGGAGAAAGCCTGTTCCCTACCCCAGCCGTTTACCGCCGAGCAGTTGGAAGAAGCATGTCGGGTGGACCGCATCTCCAAAGGGACGATTTACAATGCCCTGCGGCTGTTTGTGAAAGCGCATATCGTCCATGCTTTTGACCGCCAGCGCGAGCATATGACGACCGAATACGAACTGATAACAGGCAATCCGATTCGTATGCAAACGGTTTGCGAGAAATGCGGACGTGTACACGTATTCCACGACCCTGCCATCGAACGCATCATACGAGAACGCAGATATTCGAATTTCAACCTGCAGCATTTCACGGTATTCGTCTATGGGCAATGCCGCCGCTGCAAAGAAAAAACACAACCGAAAAAATGATGATGAACCCTACCACCATATATTGGATACTATTCCTCGGCATCGCCTTGGCCAGTTGGCTGGTGTCCTATTCCCTCAAGCGCAAGTTCGAGCGGTACAGCAAAGAGTCGCTGTCGATGAGCGGACGTGACGTAGCGGAGAAGATGCTGCGCGACCATGGTATCAACGATGTGAAGATTACTTGCATCAAGGGTCAGCTGACCGACCATTATAACCCATCCACGCAGACCGTCAACTTGTCGGAGGATGTGTATTACGGCAGTAATGTAGCAGCCGCAGCGGTAGCTGCGCACGAGTGCGGTCACGCCGTACAACATGCGACGGCTTATGCACCGCTGAAGATGCGCTCGGCCTTAGTGCCCGTAGTGTCTTTCGCCAGCCAATGGATGACGTGGATACTGTTAGCGGGTATGCTGACGGTGGAGACTTTCCCGCAGTTGCTGATGGTAGGTATCGCCCTTTTCGCGACGACGACGCTGTTCTCGTTCATCACATTACCGGTGGAGGTAAATGCGAGTCAGCGTGCCGTCAACTGGTTGCAGGAGGCAGGTATCACCGACCGCGAGACGACAGAGATGGCGTCCGACGCGCTGCATAGCGCTGCGTACACCTATGTGGTAGCCGCGCTCAGTTCGCTTGCCACGCTGGTATATTATATACTGTTACTGCTTGGAGGAAGCAGAAGGTAACGCTCCGGGCCTCGTAGCTCAATTGAATAGAGTGTCAGATTCCGGTTCTGAAGGTTGTGGGTTTGAGCCCCACCGAGGTCACAAAATAGCCGCCAAACGGGCGGCTATTTTTGTGTATGGTGTACAGTGTATGGTGTACAGTATAATTACTTTAGTCTGAGATCCACGATAATGGGTTCGTGGTCGGCATAGCGGTGGTAGGATTTATCCTTCATCTTGTATGCGCCATGCTGGTAATACCAATCGGCGTTGACATGCCACGGTCGCACATGCGTTATCTGCGCAGCCATTGATGGCGAAGCGAAACAGCGGTCGAGGTAACCCATTTCTCCTTTGAAGATATACGAATAGTCGTCGGGGCAGAAACGCATCAGCTGGTCGGGGTAACCTGCGCGCACAATGGCCTGTATCGGCTGCTCCTGCGTATAGCAGTTATAATCACCCAAGAGAAGGATGTCCGAGTCGCCGAATTGTTCGATGGCGGTCGGTAGCATAGCCAAGAGGGAGTCGGCATTGGCGAGGCGCTTGAGGTTGGTATCGTAGTTCCCGCGTCCGGGTCGTTTGGACTTGAAGTGGTTGAGGCTGACGATGAACCGTTCGCCTGTAGGTTGGCCTTTCTTATCGAGCGTCTCGAAACCCTGCGCGAACATACGCG
>Ga0265298_10009801_pt1 | contig 11383 bp, 10 predicted proteins | sample AusTroGonzalo_MG_3_FD_193486 | JGI IMG/M metagenome (GOLD analysis project Ga0265298, IMG submission 193486) | Bovine rumen microbial communities from tropical cattle in Woodstock, Queensland, Australia - Gonzalo_01 | ecosystem: Host-associated > Mammals > Digestive system > Stomach > Rumen ...
GCGCGTGGCTGTGGTCGGTGGCGGCAATGTCGCCATGGATGCGGCGCGGACGGCGTTACGCCTGGGTTCAGAAGTAACCATTGTCTACCGTCGTACCGAGAAGGAACTGCCGGCGCGTGCCGAAGAAGTGCACCATGCCCGGGAGGAGGGCATCGAATTCCGGATGCTGACCAATCCGGTGGAGATCCTGGGCGATGAGAAAGGTTGGGTATGTGGCCTGCGCTGCATCCAGATGGAGCTGGGTGAACCTGATGCCAGCGGCCGCCGCAGCCCGGTCCCGGTACAGGGATCGGAATTCGACATTCCCGTTGATGAAGTCATCATGGCTCTGGGTACGTCTCCCAACCCCCTGATCGCCGGAACGACGAAAGGGTTGGAGACGGAGCGCCACGGCTGTATCGTGGCCGATGAGAATGGCACGACATCGCGTCCCGGCGTCTTTGCCGGCGGCGATGCGGTCACTGGCGCCGCCACGGTCATCCTCGCCATGGGCGCCGGCCGTCGCGCTGCCGCCGCCATCGACGCCTACCTGAAGAGTCATTAGTTGGTCGGTCCTTCCCTCAGGCGAATTCAGAACCCTCTTTGCTGCGGGCATTCGCAAAGTGGAACCGTGAATTCTCCACCAGGCCGACGCATGGCCCGACCAGACATCTCGACGCAACATTTTTACTTTTTCTGCATCTAAGTAGAGAACACACATTTTTGTTATGAAGCAGATTCTTTATATGATGCTGGGAGCGTTGTTGCTCCTGTCGACGGTGACGGCTTGTGAATCGTTTGAACCGGCTGGCGCTTCGCTACGGGAATTCTGGGGGGAAAGCCTGGTGGATCAGACACAAGTCAACAAGTTCAACCCTGCCAAGTTGTACGGTGACTGGACATTCCAGTCCACGCAGGTCGAATACTGGGAGGACGGCCATCTGGTCAGAGTGGAAGACCGGGACAATTGGTTTCCTTACAGGGATCTTTCTATCAAGGAAAGCGGGAGCCTGGGAGCCGAGGGAATGACGGGCGGCCGATGGAAGTATCAGTACAACTACCTCTTCATCGACTTGATCGGTCGCGGTGGAAGCAGCTATCTTTACGAGGTTGCAGAAGTGTCTTCGTCCAAGATGGTTCTCCGGGAAGAGTCTTATTCGATCGGCGGCCCCATCGTCACCTTCCTGCAGGATCCCAGCGGAAGTCATATCTTCTGCCGTTTCACCTACGTAAGATAAACGGGCAAGGTCTCCGCACTAAAATGAGACCTTGCCCGTTCTGCTTCTGGACATTGCCCGGAGATGGAGGGCACTAAGGAATAATCTCCAACTTCTTGAACACCTTCGTCAACTTGTCGATGGCTTCGTCAAGTTGCTCGAAGCTGTGGGTCGCCATCAGGGCAAAGCGCACGATGACCGAGTCTTCGGGGACGGCCGGCGGAATGACAGGCGTGATGAAGACGCCTTCGTCGAGTGCCATCTTGACGGCAGTCAAGCACTTCTGCAGATCGCGGACGAAGAGCGGAATGATCGGGGACTGGGTGTGGCCGATGTCGAAGCCACGCTCCTTGAATGTGGCGTGGGCATGGTTCGTCAGGGCCCACAGGTGGTCAAGGCGCTCCGGCTCGGACAGCATGATGTCGATGGCCCGGCTGACAGCGGCTACGTTTGCCGGCGGCATGCTGGCGCTGAAGATCAGCGAACGGGAGTTGTGCTTGAGGTAGTTGAGAACCTCGTGGTCGCCGGCGATGAAACCGCCGAGCGAACCGAACGACTTGGAGAAGGTACCCATGATCAGGTCGACCTTGTCGGTCAGGCCGAAATGGTCGGCTGTGCCCCGTCCGTGGTCGCCCATTACGCCGAGGCCATGGGCGTCGTCGATCATCAGCGAGGCATTGTATTTTTCGCAGAGCGCCACCAATTCCGGGACAGGGGCGATATCGCCTTCCATCGAGTAGACACCGTCAACGACGATGAGTTTCGGGGCGTCGATGGGCGCCAGCGCCAGTCTTTTCTCCAACTGCTCCACATCATTGTGGGCGAATTTCAGCACGCGGCTGTAGGAGAGACGGCTTCCGTCGATGATGCAGGCATGGTCCAGCGCATCCAGGAAAATATATCCATTGCGGAATCCCAGGCAGGAAACGACGCCCAGGTTGACTTGAAAACCAGTGCTATAAGTGACAGCCTCTTCTTTACCGACCAGCTTTGCCAGTTTCTCCTCCAGCGCGAGGTGGATATCCAGCGTTCCGTTCAGGAAACGGGAACCCGAGCAACTGGTGCCGTACTTGCGGATGGCGGCAATGGCGGCTTCTTTCAAACGCGGATCATCCGACAAGCCGAGATAGGAATTGGAGCCAAACATCATGATATCCTTCCCATTCATCTTCACAATCGGATCCTGGCCCGATTCGATGGGACGGTAATAGGGGTAAATCCCCATCGCCTTTACTTCGTCAGCCAGTGTATATTCTGCACAAACTTTGTTTAATAGACTATCCTTCATAGGAAAAGCATTTTTCAGTCAACTTACAAAGATAACAAAAAAATGGCGTCTCTGTTCTTCCTGCCGGCCTACTTCTGGCCAGACTTGGCCTTTCGTGCGGCTTTGCGCTCCGCCTTTTCCTTCTTTTTGGCTTCAGCAGCCGCCTGTTTCGTAAATTGGGCGCCCTTTGTCGTGATCAGGATCACGCCATTGGCGCCTCGCATGCCATAAATGGCCGTGGAGGCGTCTTTGAGGACGTCTACCGAATAGACATCATTGGGGCTGACGTTGCTCAAGTCGGTGATTTCCACGCCATCGAGCAGGATCAGTGGTTCATTGGAAGAATTGACGGAGTTGTTGCCACGGATCGTAATGGAATTGCCGGGGCCGATCAGTACGCCCGGAACACGACCGCGCAGGTAATCGTACATATTGCTGTAGCTGATCTCCTGTTCAGAGACCTTGACGGAAGAAACAGCGTACGTCAAATCTTTTTTATCGGCGGTTCCGTAACCCACGTTGACCTGCTCGTCCGTGTCTGGCGTGTAGGTGGTGTTGCTGGAAGCGCCGCAAGAGCAGAGAAGAAGGGACGAGAACAGTATCCCTATTCCGAGTGACCAGAGTGTTTTCATACCTGTAAAGCTTCAATCATACAAAGATTGCCATTTTTTAGTATATTTGCAAATGTAAAAAACCATGCACGATCATGCGAATTCGATTTTTCCATCTTGTTTTTCTGGCTGCCGCCGTGCTTCTGGCCGGTTCCTGCAGTGAAGATTCCAAAACGGTCAAGAATATTTATGATGACTGGTGGCCCGTTCACGCAACCGGCTCACAGGAGAACACTTATTTCTCCGCCCACTGGGACGGCGACTTGAACTCGAAGGGTGAAATCAAGGTCACCTTCGTCGACAAGACGAATCCGGACATCAAGTATACCGAAACCTTCGGCTACAAAGCCCTTTCTTTCAAGAAGGACCGCAAACATTTCAACTATATCGACATTTCCACGAACGAATACACGGCCAGCAGGCAACTTCTCTTCTATGTCAAGGACAAGAAAATCTATTTTGAGAAAGCTAACGAAGCAGGCCGCGGAACGGGTGACTATGAAGAAGGGAAGGACATCACATTCGTGAACAACGACCATATGAAGATCGAGGGTGTGACCTATGAGCGTTTCTCCGTGTACTACGAGGCGCACCGCACAACCCCGAGCAGTCAATCCGTCATCCTCACGGAAATTCCGATCTCAGTCTACGAATAGCATGGCTCAGAAACCCTCCATTCCCAAGGGTACGCGCGATTTCGGCCCCGCCGAAATGGCCGGACGCAACTATATCTTCTCTGTCGTCCGCTCCGTATTTCAAAAATACGGCTACCAGTGCATCGAAACGCCCTCGCTGGAGAATCTCAGCACCTTGTTGGGCAAGTACGGCGAAGAAGGTGACAAACTGCTGTTCAAGGTCCTCAATTCCGGAGAGGCCTTCAGCCAGATTGATTTCGATGCGTTTGCCTCCCTCAGCAGCAATGCCCAGGCCCTGAAGGTCTGCGAGAAGGGACTCCGTTACGACCTCACCGTGCCGTTCGCCCGTTTCGTGGTCCAGCACCAGAATGAGATCTCTTTCCCCTTCAAGCGCTACCAGATTCAGCCTGTATGGCGGGCCGACCGCCCGCAGAAGGGCCGCTATCGCGAATTTTACCAGTGCGACGTCGACGTGATCGGCAGCAAGTCGCTGCTCAATGAGTTGGAGCTGGTCCAGATTGTGGACGACGTGTTCGGATGCATGGGCGTCCGCGTCTGCATCAAGATCAACAACCGAAAGATCCTCTCGGGCCTGGCGGAAGTCTCCGGACAGCCCGACAAACTGGTCGACATCACCGTCGCCATTGACAAGATCGACAAGATCGGCATCGACGCCGTGAAAGAAGAGCTGGTGGAAAAAGGCCTCACCGAACAGGCCATCGCCATCATCGAGCCGGTGCTGACACTTTCCGGCTCCACGGAAGAGAAGCTGGTACGGATGCGGACGTTGCTCGCCGCTTCCGAGACCGGCATGAAAGGGTTGGAAGAAGTCGAGACGCTTTTCGGCCTGATTGCCGAAGCGGGAATCCGCCAGCCGGTGGAACTCGACCTGTCCCTGGCCCGTGGCTTGAACTATTATACCGGCGCCATCTTCGAAGTCAAGGCGCTCGATTTTGCCATCGGCAGCATCTGCGGCGGTGGACGCTACGACGACCTGACAGGCATCTTCGGCCTCCCGGGCATGTCGGGCGTGGGCATCAGCTTCGGCGCCGACCGCATCTTCGACGTGCTGAAGGGCCTCGATCTCTTCCCGAAAGACGGCACGGCCGCTGCCACGGTCCTCTTCACCAACATGGGTGAGCGGGAAATCGCCTATACGCTTCCAGTCGCCGCCAGCCTGCGTGCTGCCGGTATTGCCTGTGAAGTGTATCCCGACAACACGAAACTCAAGAAACAGTTCGAATATGCCGACCGCAAAGGCATCCCGTTCCTGGCCATCGTCGGCGACCAGGAAATGACCCAAGGCACCGTGACGCTGAAAAACCTCGCCAGCGGCGAGCAGCAGAGCGTGCCGAAGGACGGACTGGTTTCCTGTTTCCGGCAAGCATAAAGTTCAATCAAATAAAGAAATTATGAAAAAGCTGATACTCTCGGCCATCCTGCTGTGCTCCTGGGTGGCGGCGATCGCTTGTACCAACCTGATCGTCGGCAAGAAAGCTTCCGCAGATGGAAGCGTCATGTGTACCTATAATTGCGACAGCTTCGGCTTCATCCAGCCACTGGAGCTCTCCGCCCCGGGCAAGCATGCCCCGGGCGAACTGATCGCGCTCAGGGGCTGGGGTCCCCGGGCATCCGAACGATTCATTGCGGAGGCTCCCTACACCTATGGTGTGGTGGGACTTATGAATGAGAACCAGGTTTCCATCGTTGAGACCACCTGGGACGGACGTCGGGAGCTGGTGAACCGGGACGGGTATTTCGACTATTTCACGTTGATGCACGTCGCCCTGCAGCGCAGCACAACTGCCCGTGAAGCCATTGCCGTCATCCATGAGCTCGTCTCTGAATATGGATATGGCAGCTCCGGAGAGTCGTTTGCGGTCTGCGACAAGGATGAAGCCTGGATCATGGAGATCGTGGGCAAGGGACCGGACCGGAAGGGCGCCGTCTGGGTGGCCCTGCGTGTGCCTGACGACTGCATCTGCGCCTATGCCAATTCCAGCCGCATCCAACAGTTCCCGCAGGTAAAGAAGGTCGACAAGAAGAAGCCTTTCTGCGAGATCGAAGGGGTCTGCATGTATTCCAAGGATGTGATCTCCCTGGCCCGCGAACTCGGCCTTTACAACGGTTCCGATGCAGACTTCAGTTTCCGCGAAGCGTATGGTCCGCTCGATTTCAGCGCCATCCGCTATTGCGAGGCCCGCGTCTGGAGTTTCTTCCGCCATCACTATGACAAGGCCGCGATGGACGAGTACCTTCCCTTCCTCAACGGTGATCTGAGCAAACACGATCATTTGCCGCTCTGGATCAAACCCGATGCGCCGATTTCTGTCCGCGACCTGATGGACGATATGCGCGACCACTATGAAGGCACGGCCCTTGACATGACGGCCGATTTGAGCGCCGGCCCGTATGCCTCCCCTTACCGCAGCCAGGCGGTCAACTTCTTCAGCAGCGACTCCACCGCGATGTTCCGCGAGCGTCCGATCGGCTGCCAGCAGAGCGGCATGACAATGGTCTGCCAGATGCGTGACTGGCTGCCCGACGCCGTCGGCGGCGTGACGTACTTCAACATGGACGACGCCACGATGGTCGCCTATGTTCCGGTATACTGCGGCATCACCCGCGTTCCGGAGCCGTTCCGTCGCGAGAACAACAACATCCTCGAATTCAGCACCGAAAGTGCTTTCTGGATGAACAACTTCGTGGCCAACATGGTCTATCCGCGCTGGAGCGCGATGATCGGCGACTTCCGTGACGCCCAAAAAGAGCTGGAAGACTATTACGCCGAAGACCAGAAAGAGGTCGAGGAGCGGGCAGCGAAGATGATGCCCGCCGAGCGTGCCGACTACCTCACCGCCAAAACCGAGGCTTACACTGATAAGATGATGAAACGCTGGGACCGCCTGGCCCGTTTCCTGATCGTCAAGCACAACGACCAGACCATGCAACCGAGCAAGGACGGCGAAATCGTCCGCGGCCGCCGCACATCCCCGGCCTACGCCCCCGCCTTCATCGATGCTGTCAAGGCCCAGACGGGTGACCGCTACGTCAAACCGGCAGAGAAATAAACGGTTTTAATCCTTCTTCCAAAGGATTTCGTTCTGGATGCGGACGCTCTCTTCGTGGATGACACTGAAGAGGGCGCGGACGAAACGTTCGTCCAATCCTTCCTTGCCGCCTTTCTGGACCATGTTGTCGAGCAGGGCGTCCCAACGACCCATCTGCAGGATGGCGATATTGTGGTCTTTCTTGTAGGCGCCGATCTTTTCTGATACGGCCATTCGCGATTGGAGGATGGACAGCAGATTTTCGTCAATCACGTCGATGCGGGCGCGCAGCTGGTCGATATTGTCGCGGTAATCGGCCGATTCGCTGTCGGCGTCACGCACCACGATCTGTTCGCAGAGCATCTTCCGGAGTTCTTCGGGCGTAAGCTGCTGCTTGGCGTCGCTCAATGCCTGGGAAGGATTGCAGTGCGACTCGATCATCAGGCCTTCCAGACCGAGGTCCATGGCCCGCTGGCTGAGCTCGAGCAGGTATTTGCGGTCACCGCCCATGTGCGAGGGATCGGCGAAGAAGGGCAGTTCCGGGAAGCGGGTGCGCAGCTCGATGGCGATGCGCCAGCCCGGTGCATTGCGATAGGAGGTGGACTGCATCGTGGAGAAACCCCGATGGATCACACCCAGTTTCTTGACGCCGGAGCGGTTGAGGCGTTCCAGTGCGCCGATCCACAGCTCCAGGTCGGGGCTGACAGGATTCTTGACCAGCACGGGGATGTCGGAGCCCTGGAGTGCGTCGGCGATTTCCTGCATGAGGAACGGGTTGGCGGTCGTCCGGGCGCCGATCCAGAGCATGTCGAGGCCATGGTCGAGGCAGGCCTTCACATGGTCTTTGTTGGCCACTTCCGTGCATACATGCATGCCGTAGGTCTCCTTCACTTTCTGCAGCCATTTGAGGCCGGGCATGCCGATGCCTTCAAAACTTCCAGGATGGGTGCGGGGTTTCCAGATGCCGGCCCGGAAAACATGGATGCCGAAGCTGGCGAGGCCCTGGGCGGTTTCCATTACTTGCACTTCGTTCTCTGCTGCGCAGGGTCCTGCAATGACCATCGGACGGGGGAGGGTGAAGAATCCCCATTCGGTTATCGGAATCAGATTGAGTTTGTCTGCCATGGTTGTCAGGTGAATTAGCGGATGATTTTCTTGATGCGGTTGGCCTCTTCGATCAGGGAACGGATCTCGTCCTGGTCGTATTCGGCGATGGCCGTCCGGAAAGCCTTCATTTTTTCGATATAGGTGTCGATCACACGGAGTACGTTGTCGTGGTTCTGGGACAGGATCGGGACCCACATGTCGGCGCTGCTCTTGGCCAGGCGTACCGTGGAGGAAAAGCCGCCGGAGGCAAGGTCGAAGATGTGTTTTTCGTCCTTTTCCTTGTCGAGTACGGTGAGGGCCAGAGCGAACGAGGTCACGTGCGAGATATGGGACACATAGGCCGTATGTACGTCGTGCGACGAGGCACTCATGAAAAGAAGGCGCATGTTGAGCACGTCGTAAAGCTGCTCGATCTGCTTGAGGGCGCGGGGAGCGGATTCTTCCTGGTTTGCGATGATGCAGGCCCTGCCGTCGAACAGGTTGGGCATGGCTGCCCAGGGACCGGAGTATTCCGTACCCGCCATCGGGTGTGTGGAAACGTACTGTTCCCGGCGCGGATGATACTGGGTCGAGAGGTTGATCTGTTCCTTGGTCGAACAGACGTCGATGACGATCTTGTCGGTGGCCCCGGCCGCCTGGAAATGGTCGAGAATGTCGCAGACCATCTTGACGGCCGTTCCCACGGGAACGGCTACGACGACGATGTCACTGCGGCGGATGCAGTCTTCATAAGAAACGATCTCATCGCAGAGCTGCATCCTGAGGGCGGCTTCCGCGTGGATGGGGTCGGCTTCGACGCCCAGGACGCAGGTGGCGTAACCCCTGCGCTTCAGGTCGATAGCCATCGATCCGCCGATGAGTCCGAGTCCGATGATTCCAATTGTCATACGCTTATTTATTTATCCTTGAAGAATCGCCGCGATCTTCTCCCGTGCCTGCGCCAGGACCTCTTCCTTGGCACAGAGGGAGATGCGGATATAATTTTCTCCGTTCTTTCCGAAAATGAAACCGGGGGTGATGAACACGTCGCTCCGATAGAGTACCGTATCGGAAACCCGCTCGCCCAGCGTCTTGCCTTCCGCCGGGGTCAGGGCTGCGTACGGATTGTCCGGGTCGACCCTTCCCCAGAGGAAAAGGCCGCAGGAGGCCTTGTCGTAGCGGGCGCCCAGCAGGTCGAAGATGGCACCGGCCAGCACTTTCCGCCGGGCATAGACCGCATTCAGGTCGCGGAACCATTCCGGTCCCTGCTGCAATGCCTCGACAGCCGCCAGCTGCAGCGGCTTGAACATGCCAGAATCCATCTGGGATTTGACTTTCAGTACCTGCGCGACCAGTTCCCGGTCACCTGCGATCATGCCGATGCGCCAGCCCGACATGTTGTGGGCTTTGCTCAAGGAGTTGAGTTCCAGACAGCATTCCTTCGCACCCGGCGTGGCCAGGATGGACAGCGGACGGTCGTTCAGGATGAAGCTGTAGGGGTTGTCGTTCACCACGAGGATGCGGTGCCGCCGGGCGAAGTCCACGATGGCCCGGAATAGTTCCGGGGTGGCCGAAGCGCCGGTAGGCATGTGCGGGTAGTTGACCCACATCAGCTTGATACCCGAGAGATCCTGTTGCTCGAGGGCCGCGAAATCGGGCTGCCAGCCATTCTCCTCCCGCAGGTCGTAGCGGACGATCCGCGCCTGGGTGAGCAGGGAAGCGGAGGTATAGGTGGGATAGCCCGGATCGGGGACCAGCACGCCGTCCCCTTCATTCAGAAAGGCCAGGGCCGTCAACAGGATGCCTTCCTTGGAACCCACCAGCGGCTGGATTTCGCAGCCGGGATCCAGCGTAACGCCGTAATAGCGCGCGTACCATCCTGCGAAGGCTTTCCGCAGCTCTTCGATGCCCACATAGCTCTGGTAAGCGTGGGTATCGGGGCGGCAGGCACATTCGTTTAAGGTGCGGATCGCTGTGGCGGGAGGCATGCCGTCCGGGGCGCCGATGCCCAGGTTGACGACGGACGCCTTTCCTTCGGCGGCATGGCGCCGGTTGATCTCGGCGATTTCCTTCAGCTTCCGGGAGAAGTAGTATTCCTGGACCGATTCGGTCCGACTGGCCGGCGGGATGATCATAGGGCGGCGGGATATTCGCCCAGGATGCGCAGGTCGTCGATCAGCGGCCGTACCGCGGAGAGGGCTTGGTTGTAGCGTTCGTAGCTGTCGAACGTAATGTCGATATAGAAGAAATATTGCCAGCGCTTGCCGGGGATGGGCAGCGACTGGATACGGGTCAGGTTCATGTCGTAGAACGACAGGATGGTGAGGATATGGGCCAGGGATCCGGGTTTGTGGGGCAGGGTGAAGCAGAGCGAAACCTTGTCAATGGCGTCCTTGGGCACCCGGATGGCGTCGTCCAGGACGAGGAAGCGGGTGAAATTCTCGTGGTAGGTTTCAATCTGTTCGGCAAGGATTTCCAGGCCGAATTCTTCGGCTGCGAGCGTTGAGGCGACGGCGCCCACGCCTTTTAGGCCTTCGCGGGCGATGTCGGCGGCACTCTTGGCCGTGTCTTCGCTTTCGACCATCTTGATCCAGGGGCACTGCCGTTCGAAATAGGCACGGGTCTGGTTGATGGCCATGTAGTGCGTGCGCACTTCGCGGATGTCTTCCAGTTTCTGCCCCGGGATGGCCATCAGGTTCTGGTGTATCTGCAGGTAGACTTCGCCTTTGATCCGTTGGGGATTCTTGCGCAGCAGGTCGAAATTGGGAATCAGACCGCCGGAGATGGTGTTTTCAATGGCCATGACAGCCGCATCGGCACGGCCTTGCGCCATAGCGCTGAACAGGTCGTCGAAAGTCGAACATTCAACGATGGCGATGGGTTCCGTTTCTTCGGGACGGTAGAAGTTGCGCGCCGCCTGCTCGTGGAAACATCCGGAGAATCCTTGTATGGCGACTTTTTTCATGCTTGCTTCCGCTGGGCCATTTCCCGGGCTTTCCGGCCGAAAATCACCTTGACATCATCGGCAAGGGCTTCAGGCGGCACCATCATCTGGGCGGGGTGCTTGAGCAGACGTTCCCAGTATTTCATGGCGCTGACGAAGTAGAAGCCGTCGCAGAAGCGTTCGTCGGTCACGATCTGGACCGGCATGCGCTTGCCTACGACAATCTGGCCGTTCGCATTGACCACGGGCACTTCGGATTCCTTGCCCATCGCCATGAAGATGCCGGTGGTGCCGAAGTTGTAGAGATGGTGGAAGATGGAGGGGCCTTTGATGGACTTCATGTTGGTGATGAAGAGGGATGTATGGAAAGGACTTACGTTGATGATGGCCAGGGGCAGCATGCCGTGCTTGTCCAGGAACTTGATGATTCCGATGCTTATCTTGATCAAGAAATTGGGGGTCATCGTCAGAATCCTGGCGATCTTGTCCGTACCGTTGTTGGCCTCGATGTTGTTGTTGGCCTCGATGGCTTCATCGATCTTCTGCTGCACTTCCTGCAGGGTTTCCATACCGGTGAAGTTCAGTTTGACCAAA
>Ga0265298_10009802_pt1 | contig 11381 bp, 7 predicted proteins | sample AusTroGonzalo_MG_3_FD_193486 | JGI IMG/M metagenome (GOLD analysis project Ga0265298, IMG submission 193486) | Bovine rumen microbial communities from tropical cattle in Woodstock, Queensland, Australia - Gonzalo_01 | ecosystem: Host-associated > Mammals > Digestive system > Stomach > Rumen ...
AAAATGGAGGTATTGCCATGAAAAAAAGATTACTGGCCATGGCGTTGGCATTTCTGCTGACCTTTCCCTGCCTTTTCGCCCATGCGGAATTCACAGGTTTCGGGGATGTTCTCCTCTCTGCGGACTACAAGGAATATCTGGCCGGCGAATATACCTTCGGTATCGGCGATGTGTATACGAACACTGTGGAAACCATGGAAGCCCTGACCGCGGAAATCGCAGAAGCCTTCCCGTCAATCTATGCGGAGAGCAAACTGGATATGCTTTTCTGCATGATCTCCACGGATGACATGACCCGTCTCATCTGGTACGGTGAGGATGCCGAAAAGGCTATAGCCGAAAGTTTCCCGGATTATGACGGTTCCGGATCCCTGATCTTCACACCGAAAGCTTCCCGTAAGTCAGTCATTGTTCCGCCCCTGACCAAAACGCTGGAAAACTGGCCCGAGGCCGCCAGATAAACCTTTGCGGGTTAAAATACCGATCCTGATGCGGCAACTCATCCCGGTCGCCCTGTCTGCGGCTTATGTTATCGGTTATGCGATCACAACCGATGATCTGGAGGCAAACCCCGCCATGAAATTTGCCGAAGGCGCGGACGACACGGGGGTTATTGTACCCTTGTCACGGATTATGATGAGCGTTTCGGCGGCGATCTCGCTCATGTGAACGTGATGCAAAATGCCACGACAGAATTGATCGACAGGTTTATTGAAGATCTGAAGGTACAGCAGGAAGAAGAAGCGCTCGCACCTGCGGCGTAAGTCTTCCGGGCGGAACAAAAAAACACGATCAGATTAAAAAGAAGGATCTGCGATTCCGGATCCGGAAGAACGGTATGACGGCGACGGGATGGACGATGTTCTTTCGGAGGGATTATTTATCCTGAGGCGCAAAATCGTGCTCGAGGGCGTAAGCGACTTTTTCCTCGAATTTAGCGATGGCCTGCCTTGATTTTTCCGAACCCGGGACAAGAACGTCGTACCCGTGCCAGAAATCCGGATACACATCGACTTCGGCACGGATGCCGGCCTCCTGCAGATGCTTCACATAGGTCAGGGTCTCGTCATAAAAGGGCTCGATATCGCCGACAAAGGTATAGCAGGGCGGCAGGCCGCGGTAGTCTTTGCAGCGGGCGGGAGCCGCGTAGCGGGTGACAAGCTCCGTGCCGTAGGAATTCCGCAGGTAGCGTTTCCAGGCCTTCTTGTTTTTCTTGGTGTTCCAGTTTTTCGCGTGGTTGTCCCGGTTGGATTCGGTATCCCGGTCATCCAGCATCGGGTAAAGCGGCATATGGAAGGCGATGTTGACTTCCTTCCGGTCCCGGACGAGCATGCACAGCGCCACGCACATTCCGCCGCCGGCGCTTTCGCCGCCGACCATGATCTGATCCGTCCGTACCCCCAGTTCTTCCGCGTGATCCCGCAGCCATAGCAGGGCGGCGTGGCAGTCATTCAGAGCGGCCGGATAGGGGTGGCGTTTTGAGAGACGGTATTCGGGGGTGACCAGCACCATACCGAACTTTTGAACCATGGAAAGGGCGCGGGTAAAAAAGACCTCGTGGGCGTTGCCGGCCTGATAGCCGCCGCCGTGGATCCACAGGACACCGGGAACCTTTTCCGTTTTCCGGTCAAGGGGTGAAAGGATCAGCAGTCGGACGGTATGGGCCCCCAGCTTGATCTTATCATGCCGAATCTGGAACTTGTACTTTTCTTTTTTGCTCATATGACCTCCGTCGGAAACCGCGTTCCTTGTCTGAAACAATTATGTCCGGGATCGACTGAATCAACTATAAAACCCGCGTCCGGGGATGTCAAGAACGAAGAAGGATTTTTCTGCAGATGCGGCGAAAAGACATTCGGAAGGTTGAAAATAACTGTAATAATAACACGGAGGCATGTATGATTCAGTTTGGTACAGGCGGATGGCGTGCGGTGATCGGAGACGGATTTACACGGCATAATATCTGCCTGATCGGAGCCGCCCTGGCGGCGAAAATGAAACGGGAAGGCTGCGCGGAGCAGGGGCTGTGCGTCGGATACGACAGGCGGTTCCTCAGCAAGGAAGCGCTGGTCTGGTTCTGTGAAACGCTGACCGGCGCGGGGATTCATGTCTATTTTGTCAACATGAGCTGCCCGACGCCGCAGATCATGTTCACGGTCAGGGAGATGGGCCTTCAGTACGGCGCCATGGTCACCGCCAGCCACAACCCGGCGATCTGGAACGGGATCAAGCTTTTTACCTACGGGGGCAGGGACGCCGGCGAAGAGGTGACCCGCGCCGTACAGGAGGAAGCCAACGCGCTGGAAGGAACGGATATCCCGACACTGGATTTTGAGACGGCAAAGGAGCGGGGACTGATCAAACTGATCGATCCCCGGGATGCCTATCTGGATTCGATTTTGAGCCAGGTGAACACGGAGGCGATCCGGAAGCGCCGGCTGCGGATCGTGCTGGACCCGATGTTCGGCGTCAGCCTGAGCGGGCTGCAGACGATCCTGTATACTTCCCGGTGCGATATCGATGTGATCAACGACCGGCACGACGCTTTCTTCGGCAGACATCTGCCGGCGCCGAACCCGGACACGCTGGTGGATCTGCAGTACGCGGTGAAAGAACATCGGGCGGATGTCGGCATCGCTACGGACGGTGATGCTGACCGGCTCGGCATCATTGATGAGCAGGGGAACTATATCACCGCGAATGAGACGCTGGCGCTGTTGTATTCCTATCTGCTGGAGCAGAAGGGATGGAAGGGGCCGGCCGTGCGGAATATCGCGACGACCCATCTGCTGGACCGGATCGCGCAAGCCCATGGGGAGCAATGCTTTGAGGTCCCGGTCGGATTCAAGCATATTTCCGCAGCCATGGAGGAACACCGGGCACTGATCGGCGGGGAATCTTCCGGCGGCCTGACGGTGCGGGGACATATCGCCGGCAAGGACGGCCTCTACGCGGCGAGCCTGCTGGTGGAAATGCTCAGCGTCAGCGGGAAAAAACTCAGCGAACTGGTGAAGGACCTGTATGAACGGTACGGGGAGATGCATGCGGCGGAATACGATTGGGCGTTGTCGGCGGAGACAAAGGAAGCAATCCGATACCTGATGATGACCGAGAAGAAGCTTCCCGATTTCGGCAGGCCGATTGAAAAGATCAGCTATATGGACGGCTGCAAGGTCTACTTCCCGGACGGCTGGGTGATTCTCCGGTTTTCCGGAACCGAGCCCCGGATCCGGATCTTCGCGGAGGCTCCCGCACGGCAGGAAGCGGACGCGCTCGTGCGGACGATGGCGGATTTTGCGGGGCTGCCGTAAGGGCGCCGGAGAAACAGAAGACGGGGATGAAACAACGATGAGGATTATCACAGTCAGTCGGCAGTTCGGCAGCGGGGGACGGGAACTCGGGAAACGGCTGGCGGATCTGCTGGACCGGGATTATTACGACAGGGAAATTATCCAGGCGCTGGCGGATGAACAGGGCCTGGATCCCGAATATGTGCACAGGGTGCTGAGCGGGCACGGCTGGCACCAGTACCAGCTGACCTACCGGAACAGCTTCCGCCAGGCGGTTGCCGGCACATGGAACCATACGGAAATGCTTGTGCGGCAGCGGGAGATTCTGCAGGAAATCGCTGAAACAGGAAACGACTGCGTGATCGTCGGACGGGATGCAGACGTCATTCTGCAGGAGTATCATCCTTTCCGGGTGTTTGTGTGTGCGGAGATGCAGTCGCGGATCGCACGCTGCGTCCAATATGAAGAAAAAAAAGAACCGTCCGAACGGCTGTCGGAGAAGGAGATCCTCCGGAACATCCGGAGAATCGACCGGAACCGCCGGCAGATCCGTGAAATCCTGACCGGAAAAATCGCCGGCGACGGAAGTGCCTTTGACCTGACCGTGAACGCAACGGACTGGGAAATCAAGAAGCTGGCGGAGGCCGTGGCGGCTTTTTCCGAACGATGGTTTGAGAAAGACTGAAAAAATGAGAATTCAGAACGGACAGAACGACCTGACGACCGGTACGGTATGGAAAAAATTGCTGGTTTTTTTCGTGCCGATCGCTGCAGGGACGATCATTCAGCAGTTTTATAACGCGGCAGACGGGCTGATTGTCGGCCGGTTCGTCGGAACGAACGCGCTGGCGGCGGTAGGCGGGAGCTCGGCACAGATTATCAATGTGCTGGTGGGATTCTTTGTCGCATTGACTGCCGGCGCTTCGGTCGTGATCGGACAGATTTACGGGGCGGGCAGGAAAGAGGAACTGAATCAGGCCATCGGCAGCGCGGTGGTGGCGCTGGCGGCTGCCGGCGCAGCCCTGATGGCGATCGGACTGCTTGCATCTCCGGCGCTTCTCCGTCTGCTGAACACGCCGGAGGAAACCATGGAAGGCGCGGTCCTTTATCTGAGGATCTACTTCCTCGGCGTTCCCTTTGTCATGATCCTGAACATGGAATCCAGCATCCTCCGGGGATTGGGGGATTCTTTTCATCCGTTCCTGTACATGGTCATCGGATGCGTGATGAACATCGCGCTCGATGCGCTGTTTGTGATCGTATTCGGATGGGGGATCGCAGGCGTCGCGGTCGCCACGGTCATGGCGCAGGTGGTCAACACTGCGCTGCTGAGCAGGCGCCTGATGCGCGGGACGGAGGAATACCGCCTGTCTCTCCGGGACCTGAAGCTGAAGAAGGTTTACCTGATCAATATGATGAGGTTGGGAATCCCGGCGGGACTGCAGGCTTCCATGTACAGCATTTCCAACATGATCATCCAGGTCGCTGTCAACTCGCTGGGAACGGTGGTGGTAGCCTCCTGGGCGATGAGCGGGAAAACGGACGGGATCTATTGGGCTGTGAGCAACGCGATGGGCGCGGCGATTACAAGCTTTATCGCGCAGAACCACGGTGCGGGACGGATGGACCGGGTAAAACAGTGCGTCCGTCAGGGATTGATCATGGACTTTATCATCACGGCGGGGATCAGTGCCGGACTGATGCTGACCGCGATTCCGCTGCTGCGGATTCTGACACCGGACGAGGCAGTAGTCCAGACGACCTATACCATCATGTCCTATTTCGTACCGTTCTATTTCACGTGGGTGCTGGTGGAGGTGCTCAGCGCTGTCCTGCGGGGCGTGGGCGATGCGTTCTATCCGGTGGTGATTATCGGAACGGGCATCTGCCTGTTCCGCGTGATTTGGATCCTGACGGTATTCAGCCACTTCGGCACGCTGCTGTCCCTCTGCCTTTCCTATACGGTTTCCTGGACGATTACCAGCATTGCCCTGGTGATCTACTACCGGAAGGGTGGATGGATGACACGCAGACGTATTGTGGACAGGTAGGTTTATATGGTAAAATATACTTTGATAAGCGGGCGCCGCATCGGACAATATCCGGTCTGCCGGAAGAAACGGCGGACGGGCTTTGACAATAGCCGGAAGGGAAAAGTGGCAATGAAAGTATCGCTGAAAACAAAAACGTTTGTCATGATTTTTATCATGACTGCCGTACTGTGCGCGGCTTCCATTATCGGCACCAATATCGCGCTGACGAACATTATCCGGCAGCAGTTTATCGACAAGGCGGAATCCCTGACGAACGCGATGGCGGACCTGATTGACAGGGAGGCGGCGGCCAAAGTCCGGGATGAGGTCATGAAAGTCTACGACGCGACGGACGACAAGGACAAAGTCAGCAACGAGGAATGGGACAGCCCGGAACATGAAGCATATGTCGGCCGGTACAGTCATATCCTCGAGATGCCGGAATTCAAAAGCCTGCAGGAATGGATGCGGACCATCCAGGACAAGGGAAAGTTCACGTATATCTACCTGGTCAAAATGGATACGGAGAATGAACGGACGATCTATCTGGTAGATGCTTCCTATGATGATGAGATGTGCATGCCCGGTTCCTTTGATCCGTTCACGGAGAACGACCACAGCATCATCGAGCATCCGATGGACGGCCTTCCCGTGGACATCGTGGAAACGGAGGAATATGGCTGGACCCTGGCGCTGGGTAAGCCGGTGCTGGATCAGAATGGCGAGATCATCGGTTACTTCTGCGCGGACTCAAGCATGACCGAGATCACGAACATCAAGAATCACTATCTGCTGATCATTGCTGCCGTGCTGATCGGGCTCGCCCTGCTCACCGGCATTCTGGGCGTGCTCGCCGTGAATCATTTCGTCGTCCGTCCCGTGAAGATTCTTTCCGCGGCATCCATTGAATACTGCCAGGAGGACGACAAGAACGAGCACCACAAATTCGGCGAACTGAATATCCGGGCCAACGACGAGATTGGCGACCTGGCCACTTCCATGGTCCAGATGGAAAACGACATCAACGACCATGTGGCGACCCTGATCAAAACCGCGAACGAGCTGATCGAGTCAAGGGAAAAAGAGGCGGAGATGCGGAAAGCGGCCAACATTGACGCGCTGACGCATGTGAAGAACAAGCGGGCCCTCTTTACCGAGGAGGAACGGCTGGACCGGGAGATCAGGGAAGGCAGAGCGAACTTTGCCGTCGTCATGATCGATATGAACAATCTGAAAACCATTAACGATACCTACGGCCACGAGAAGGGCGACGAGGCGATCCAGGACCTGTGTGCCGCGATCTGCACGAACTTCAAGCGCTCCCCGGTGTTCCGCACCGGCGGCGACGAGTTTGTCGTCATCCTGGAAGGCTATGATCTGGAGCATAAGGATCAGCTGATTGCCGGTTTCCGTGAGACCGCAGCGAAGGAAGAGGCGAAGAAGCCCTGGCGGGGCATGTCCGCCGCATTGGGCTGTCAGGTGTATGATTCAAAACGGCATAACCATTTCGCGGATGTGTTTAAGGCGGCCGACGCGGAAATGTATCAGAACAAAACCGCCATGAAAGCAAAACGGTAAAAGCTGAAACATTCAGGCAAATCATGAAATACAGGGGATCGGTTCCGCGCCGTGCCGCGGAAGGGACAAAAGAAACAAAAAGAATAATTGAACTGAAGACGTCAGTTATGATAAATTATATATTTAAAACATTATGTTCCGGAAACGAGAACGATCTGCTCTTATATGAGCCGGAAGCGGAGGAGGCCCCCTATGGAAATGGTAAGGATATACGATGCGACAACTGCAAAGCGGAAGGTGAAGAAGGAACAAAAAGCATGGAAGTACCTTCGGGAGCTGTGCAGCCTGAATAACAGCGATCGGGACAAGCTGGCTGTCATAGACGGAAACAGAAAGTACACCTATAAGCGCATGTTCCGGGAATGGGAACGCTATGCCTCGGTCTTTACCGCGCTGGACATGACGGAGGAACAGGAGGCCCGTGTCGGCGTCATGGGTTCGACCTGCGCGGAGGTCATTTTCGCGTTTTACGGTCTCAATATGGTCGGCGCGCAGGTATCGCTGGTGGCGTCCTGGTCGGCCTTTAACGCCGAAAGGATCAAGCAGTCCATCCTCCAGGAGAAGCTGACGGATTTCATTCTCACGGATGACCTGGCCCAGCCGGATCTTGTCAATGAGCTTCTGCTCAAGCGCGAGGAACTGGGGCTTCGGCATGTGATCATTCTGCATGTGCACATGGCAGGACCCACCGTCAATCCGATGATGACATCGGCCCAGGAAGCCAAGTACGCTCTCATGAAGACACTCTACCAGCCGATCTGCATGGAAACGCTGCTGTCGTCCTTCGGCTACCTTCCGGTGCGGTACGCCAAGCGGAAAATCGATAAGACCGCCTTCATCATTCATACGACCGGTACCACCACCGGGATCGGGAAGCCCGTGCCCCTGTCGGACGTCGCGCTGAATGCGGCGGTGGAGAGATTTATGAGGCTGAAGGACCTGTCCCTGCCGTTCGATCATCTGGTGTCCACGATCATGGTAGATCTCAGCAACTCCTACGGCATCATCGACCAGGTCCATCTGCCCTTCGCGATGGGCGCGACAGTGGTGACCATTCCCTTCGGCTTCCTGAATCCATTGTACTACAACGCCATTTCGACCTACCGTGTCTCGTTCTTTTTCAGCGTCAGTTCCATGTTTGAGCGCTGGCTGAAACTGCCCGAGGATACTCCCTTCGACTTTTCCAGTCTGAAGTTCGTGGCCCTCGGAGGCACGGCGGTATCGGCGGCGGAGAAGCGGCGCTACCACGAGTTCCTTGAGGCCCACGGCGGCAAAGACGTGACGATTCTGAACGGTTACGGTCTTTCGGAGTTGGGCGGCGCGTGCTGCCTTTCCTCACCGGACCTGGACGACGATACCATCGGCTACCCGATGCCGGGGATTATTATCAAGCTTTACGATGAAAAAGCCGGCCGCTACATCTCGCCCGGGAAAAAGGGCGGCGAAGGCGTGCTTTTCATGACTGCCGAGTCTATGGCCGCGCCGAAACTGGACGGGGAGGACGTTCTTAAGGTTCAGATTATTGACAAGCAGCCTTATATCTGTACCAATGATCTGGTGCATGTGGATCCGGACGGGCGGATTACCTATCTGGGCCGGGCTAACCGCTTCTTCATGCGCGAGGAGGGCAGGAAATATGAATCCGGCAGGGTGGAGGCGGAGTTTTCCCGTCTGGAGGATATCAAGGGCTGTGCCGTGCTGCCGGTATACCGTAAGCTGCGCCACGATACCATTCCCATGCTGTGCGTCGAGACCCGGGAGGGGGCCGGTGAGCCCGGGGATGTTGTCCGCAAGGCTCTTTACCGGATATTCATTGAAGAAAAGATCCTGACGGAGGAAGACATTCCAAGTCGGGTGATGCTGGCGGAGGCTCTTCCCCGGAACGCCAACGGCAAGATCGATATGTATAAGCTCAACCGGGGCCAGGTTTCCGGCGAGATCTACACGGTGGATCCGGCCCGTGAGCAGGATCAGCTGTCGGATTTCAGCCTGACGCCCTGCGAGGATGATTCGGGAGACATCGTCGAACAGATCATCGTCAGCATAACCGATGATTTCAAAAACAGACAGCCGGCGAGCGTGGAAGACTATAAGCCTTATGAGTTCTTCAATTCCATGTGGTACATGCATCAGCAGACGATGAACAATATGTTCGGCATGATGGGCCGGTGGTTCCCCTGGACCAATCCGCGTATGTCTTTCGGGCGGATGCCTGAAAAGCAGGAGAAAAAGCAACAATGACGAAAACGGGAAGGATTGCTGTTGCCTGCGGGCGGCAGCTTTTTTCCTTGCGGTGTGAGGAAATTAATGGTATATTTTGAGTAAAGAACGGAAGATGAATACATTTGTACAGGGGATATGCTGGGTTTGACCGGCTGAACAAAATAAAACGTTTCAAGGAGGGGTTTCTGTGAAGAAAGGCATCAGAATTGCAGCATTGGTTTTAGTATTATCACTGTTTCTGAGTGTGATGCCGGCTTCATTTGCCGCAAGCATGGACTGGACCGATCTGGTGATAACGCTCAGCTGGGTTGATGCAGAGGGTGAGGTGCAGAGCGTGATCGCGGTCCCTCAGGCTGAAACCGAGGCTGGGGAAGGATGCTTCTGGGCAATGGTTCCTCCGGAAACGCTGCCGGACGGGCTGATCTTCATGGCGGTGCATCCGTTGCATGAATATGAGTTTCTGCCTGCTTCCGGGACTCAGCTGGAAGAAGTTATGGATGCGGGGGAAACGATGGACGGTATGACTTGCCTTCCTATTTTGGCGAGCGAAAATGAGCAGATCGAGGTGTTTTACCTTTATATTTCCACCGTAACCGATACGCCTGTGCTGCAGACGGAGGAGCCCGTGCAGTCGCCGGAACCCGCGCAGGAACCGGAGCCCGTGGAGGAGCCGGAACCCGAGAAGGAGCCGGAGCCCGTGGAGGAGCAGGAACCCGTGGAGGAAGCGGAGCCCGAGAAAGAGCCGGAACCCGTGCAGGGACAGGAACCCGTGGAGGAGCCGAAACCCGTAGAGGAACCGGAACCCGAGCAGGAGCCGGAATCCGTAGAGGAACCGGAACCCGAGCAGGAGCCGAAGCCCGTGGAGGAGCTGGAACCTGAGAAGGAGTCGGAGCCTGAGAAGGAGTCGGAGTCCGTGGAGGGACAGGAGCCCGAGCAGGAGCCGAAGCCCGTGGAGGGACAGGAGCCCGAGCAGGAGCCGGAACTCGTAGAGGAACCGGAGCCCGTAGAGGAACCGAAACCCGTAGAGGAACCGGAGCCCGTAGAGGAACCGAAACCCGTAGAGGGTGCGGAGCCTGTGGAGAAGCAGGAACCTGTACAGGAATCTGAACCTGTGGGGGAACCGAAGCTCGTGCAGGAACCGGAACCCGTACAGGAGCCGGAACCCGTACAGGATACGGAGTCTGTGGAGAAGCAAGAACCTGTGCAGGAAGAAGAACCTATACAGGAACCTGAACCCGTGGAGGAACCGGAACTCGTACAGGAGTCGGAACCTGCGGAGGAGCAGGAGTCCGAACAGGAGCCGGAACCTTCTGCGGAACTGCCGGAAGAAGTGACCGAATCTCCGAAGGAGGGACCGACGGAGGCCCCCGTGAAGCCGGTCGGCGAACTGGTTAACCGCTATGCGTTCACCAATATCGGTGACCTGAAATTCCGCGGGTCGCCCGGAACAACCAGGAACGATAAAATTCTGAAAACGCTCTATGATGCCGGCGTTTATGTCTGGGTTATTCAAACCGAGATGAACGATCAGGGCGAAGAATGGTCGCTTGTCCAGATGGACGGACAGATCGGCTATATCATGACCAAATATCTGAACCTGCTGACGCAGGAGGACAGCGATACATGGAACAATGCGCAGGCGAGCCCCGCACCGATCTTTACGGAGGAGGAGCTGACTGAGCTGCTGGCGCCGGAACCGACTGACACTCCGACGCCTGAACCGACGGAAACGCCCTCTGAGGAACCGACGGCGACTCCGACCCCGAGTCCGACCCCAACCCCGACGCCGACGCCGGCGCCGGAGATGCCGATCGGCGAACTGGTTAACCGCTATGCCGTAACCAATGCATTGGACCTGAAATTCCGCGCATCGCCCGGAACAACGGTCAGGGACAAGATTCTGGGGACCATTAAGAAGAAAGGCGCCCATGTATGGGTGCTGTGGACAGAAAGCAACGAATTCGGCGAAACCTGGTCTATGGTCGAATATAACGGCAGAACCGGTTTCATCATGACCAAATACCTGGACCTGCTAACCCCGGAAGACAGCGAAGCCTATAACAGCGTGCAGGAGAGTCCGGCGCCGGTCTATACATGGGAAGAGCTGTTCCCGACCGAAGCCCCGACGGAAATCCCGACGCCGGAACCGACGGCAACCCCCACCCCGGTACCGACGGACACGCCGACACCTGAACCGACCGATACTCCCACACCGGAACCCACCGATACGCCAACGCCTGTACCCACGGATACACCG
>Ga0265298_10009810_pt1 | contig 11373 bp, 16 predicted proteins | sample AusTroGonzalo_MG_3_FD_193486 | JGI IMG/M metagenome (GOLD analysis project Ga0265298, IMG submission 193486) | Bovine rumen microbial communities from tropical cattle in Woodstock, Queensland, Australia - Gonzalo_01 | ecosystem: Host-associated > Mammals > Digestive system > Stomach > Rumen ...
TAGGCGTGTACGCTTGTCCGCGTAACATCGTGATACACGATGACACTGAAGGTGACGAATTAGAAAAGGTCATGAAGCCGTATCTTAATGCGACATTCGGCAAAGTATCATTATCGACGGACAATGGAGACGTGATCCATTCCGCTGTGCCGGTCATGATGAGACCTGCGCTTGACAATATAAACAAGATGATCGTTCCGGTTGACTACCACAAGGTGGGCAACAAACTGACCATCGTGGCGGAGGAGTTCATCGAGGACTTCCTGGATATACATGTGGCAGGACTCGAAAATCCTTCTCTTCACTTCCAAATCAAGTACGACTTGGACGTATATGTTAAACTTTCAAAGAGAGTAAGCGATGTTACAGACCTTAATAGACATAGAGAGGGAGCGTTTTGCTAAGATGGGTTTTGATTCCGTCGTGACAACAGAGGAAATCATGATCGACACGCCACAGTTCACGAAGTCGATTGGCAACGACACGGTAATCATCACCGGACTGCTCTACGATGCCGACTCGGTGCAGGGTGAAAACCCCCGCATCTGCATCACTAGCGCGAATGACTCGCTTTGCGCAAGCGTTTTCAATTTCGGCTCTTACGGAACATCAGTCATGAAAACGATGCGCCAATACTTGGAGGTTTGCCGTTTCTCTACGGCTGAAAATCAGGAGTTCGTAATGAGCCTGCAAGTGGTGAAAATCACACCGAAACTTAGAAGTTAATCACTAAATCACTTTGGATATGAACGAAGATAACAACGAAAAGAAATTGGACAAGCAACGCCAGGACGCTTTGGATCGTTTGCTTTTCAAGGTTCGTCAGATTGCGTCCAATAGCGGTAAGACATTCACGTACGATATTCGTCTGAATAACATCCGCGGAGACGAGATTATCCGTCTTAACGATTGCGCATCTTCCCGCACAGACGAGGATGATGTGGAAGAAAAGAGGGATAAACTTGTGAAAGACTTGGAGGAGAACATCAAGCAATTCGACGATTGCTATTCTGTCACCGGAGCGGTTGGTCCGCGACAACCAAAGAGCAAGAGGGTGCAGATACGTGAGATAATCGGGTACGACCTCATCGAGAGCGAGGACGACGACACACCGAACTATCCACCCGCTCCTATTCTGCCGGGTGAGATGCAGAAGAGGCAACCGCAACAGAGTAGCGTGATGGATACGAACTACTCTCAGAACGTGGGAGAATACTTCGACATGATAGGAATGATCCTTGGTGGTCAGAACGTGCAGGGTCTAGGATCGATCGACAACAAGCGCACGGCTCTAGCAATGCAGGTGCAGGAGTACAAGATGAAGAACGACATGCAGTTGGAACGACTCAACGGAACAGTCGCTGAGCGTGACAAGAGCATAGCCGAACTCAAAGCGAAACTCGAACTTCTCGAAAAGGATTACGAGAAGATGAAGGCCGATAACGAAAGATTCAAGAAGTATGTCGAGAACACACGGCCTAAGTTGAAGGAGTATGAGAAGATCAAGACGAAGACCGGAAGAATGGCAGACGTTGCGGGAGCGGTACTCGGTGCGATAGCGTCCAACATGGTGGCTAATTCAAAATACGGCGCATTGCTCGGATTCGGAGGCGAAGAGACTGCGGATGAGCAAGCGACTACAGAACCTTCCACGGAAGAGACAGAGACGGAAAACATATTAATCGAACAAAAAGAGACGGACAATGAAATATAAGGTAACTATTGAAATAGAGGCCACAGACGCAAATCAAGCGTCTGAAATCGCCAAAGGACTTTCTGAGACAGCCAAGAAGGTGAACGGAGAGGAATTGCACAAGATGTTGAAATTACTCGCTAAAAACCCTACGTGGATCACGATGGCGAAGTCGGCCACTAAATTTATGAAGGCATGAAAAAGATTAAGGAGATGTTCAAGAAAAACCCTACCGTCACCGGAATCGTTGTTGTGGCGGGAACTGCGGCCTTAGTGTTCGCGGGAGTGAAGGTCTTTAAGTCAATCAAGAGTGGTAAGGCAGAAAAGGACGCGAAAAACAACCTGGAGGAACTGAAAAAGCAGGCTTTGGAGGAATTGAAGGTTCAAAACCTCACGAAGGCTCAGGCGCAAGCGGCGGCAGACTCACTCTATGATGCTATGGATGGTGTGGGGACAGACCTCATGACGATCAAAAAGATACTCATCGACGACAAGCCTACCACATTGGACATCATCGAGATCGTGAACGCCTTCGGTGTGAGGGATTACGGCACGTTCGGTTCTCCAATCTGGGGAGACGGAAAAAAACTCAACCTCATGCAGTGGATCAAGGAGGAAGTGAACTCCGGAAGCACCCTTTACGAACTTCTGAAAATGAAGTTCACCACGGCGGGTTATCCTTTCTAATCGACAAACAATAAAACTATAAGAATATGGGAGTAGCAAAGAAAACAACGTCGAAGAAAACGACGACGAAGAAGGCAACCGCCGCACAGTTGGCGGCTCTGAAAAAAGGTCGGGAGAAGTTGGCTAAACAACGCCAGGCAGACAAAAAAAAGGTTCGTGAGGCACTGAAAAGCACCGCCAAGAAGATCAAGAAGCGTACTTCTAAGATTATGACCACTGCGAAGAAACGTGCGACGAAGGCGGCAACGAGCGAGATCACAAAGACACGCAAGAAACTCCGCAAGAATGGGTTAGTTGGGTGTTCCTCTAAAAAGAAATAAGAACAAGGTTTCAATCATAAAAAACGAAAGAGTATGAAAAAAGTAATTATAGCAGTAGCGGCGGCAACGGCAGGAGCAGTTGCAGGCTACATGATCAAGGAAAAGATGGACAAGAAGGCGAACGACGGAAAGACGGCGAAAGACGCGCCTTCAGGTGACGGACAAACCACGAACGCAACGGCGGGTATGGGTGATCCATATTTCACTCAATACATCCCATTGGAGCAACAAGTGGACTATCTGTACGAACCACGTTTGATTCAATAAGAAAGGAGACGGAGAACTATGAATGGATGGGTTTCAATATTGTTCACTGTCGTGGGAGGCATCATGCTTCTCATGAAGAACAAGACGAATGAGAACGGTGGCGGTGGTTACACAGTTGTCAACGACAACAACACTGCCCCTTCTCCTTCGGAAGAGGAGAATATCGGAGAGGAGACAAATTCAGAAACGGATGTGCCAATCATCGACACCAAGGCAGTTACTATTGAAGATGTCATGAAAGACCCTTCCATCCTGGACATCCTTAAAATAACAGACCGAGATAAATATGAGTCGCTGACACGCTCGATTTGGAATAATGAGTCCACGTTGAATAATTTCACATCCACGCATGGATGGAAACAGTTCAATAGCAAGGAGAATGAAGTGATTCGTCTGTTGGACGAAGGTTTCAAGGCAGAGTATGTAGGCATTAAAGGCGATTACTGGATGGAGATATTCACGAAGTACGAACCTAACATCGGTTGGAATGGCGACGAAAAGGTTGGCGTGACATTATACGAAGTACTCGCCAACTATCCCGGACGAGAAATGGTGTCGAAAAGGAATTGGGAATTGGCAACCGCGGTCAATCTCGAACATCCTATTTGGAATGAAAACATCACACTCTTCGAGAGGGTGATTAAATAGATATAATGATATGAACGGTTGGGCTTCAATATTATCTACAATAGCGGGTGCGGCTCTATTCTTCGGTAAGAGCGCAAACGACGGTAAAGGTGGGGGTAAAAATACCTCCACCAAAACCACGTATGACACACTTGATCCGGTGGAAGAATCTTACAAGGAATACAAGGAAAAGGTGGAGGAGGCGCAGGCTCAACAGCAGGCGAACGACCCACGGAACTCAAGCGTATATTTCGGAGATAAAACAGCACCATACGATCCGTTCTATGATTATTCAAATGACGATACATTCTTCACTCCGCTTCTTATCGACAACAATGCGACAGACGAAGCAAGAGTAAGAACATTAAGAGCAAGATTTGTCACTCCTTATCTTCTCAGTAAGGAAGTGATGCACGAAGATTCTACAGCGGGAAGATTGGAAGTTGTTGGATGTAATATATTTTCGGACGAAGAGAAAGCCATTTTGAAGAACTCAGGACAAGAACGAAATTATTACCAAAGGTACATATACCCGGATTTATATAAATCAGAGCAATATCAATCTCTGATAGTGGTCGGAGATGAAGCTAAATATGTAGCGAACATGGCGAGAGGTAATTTCCGCTACGTAACATTTTATGTGGAAATCCTTAATCCAACAAAATATCCAACAAAAGTCGCAGTTGCAGGAATAGACAATGTGAAAGTTGGAGAAACAAGATGTCAGCCTATACATTTAGGCGCATTAATTCCTAAAGGAGAATTGATGGGAGAAGCGGAGTTGGCGGGAAGATATTACATGTACGACGCAGCCGACAAGGATGATCATCCTTACGGAAATGTCGGTTTTTTCTCTGCGATTGAACTTCGTGCGGAGAAAATAACTTCAAATGAATACATTACTCCGTCAAAGTGGGTAAAAACTGGTTATCCTTATGTGTTGTGCGACGATTTCGCCAATAATGGTTATCAAAATCAAGAATGGGGGAAAATATACAAAGGTGAAAAAAGAGTAGGATGGGCAACTGAGCCTGGCAAAAAAGAATATACGCTTACAGAACAAGATGGCAGAGGTCATTACAAAAGTATGGAATATGAACCTTCTTACCTTGTTATAGAAGGTCGCTCATCGAGAATCGTGAAAATAACATTACCTCTCGCAAGCATAGAGGATTCTAGTGTAGTTTATATTCCAGAGGAAAAACTATTCAAATATGATGCGCAACGAGGGAAAGTGGTTGAAATTTATTCGTACGATGGAATAGCGGATTCTGATTTGCATGATTGTAAGTACAAATTCTTGTCAACGTATGCCTATGAGTTTTACCAAAAAATGCACGAATATGGAATCAAAGGTTATGCTAAGTATGACTTCAAACCTGCTCCATCTCTAATTAACAATTCATTTTCACTTAAATTGACACTATGCGCAGAGGAGGGACATTATCTCGAAGAAAATGCGGCGCAGTATAGAGCAAGTAGAAATGTACAAGAAGGTGTTACTTTTGAGTTGGTATTTCAGCATGGGAAACGGCCATCCACGCAGACATCCTATAAACATTCATACATTGAGGATCAAGACATACCTTTTGAGTCACAAGACAGACAGACTCAATTGGCTTTAATTAATAAGAAATTCAACTTCAAGTACGAACAAACGTTTGAGGAGGCTTTCGACGCTTCCGCTAACAACTAAAAACTTACGAATATGGACTACATAGACAGAACTATTTTATTCGACTCCTACTATCCGTACAAGCCGGTTCTTTCCGGTATCAAGGCGGTAGATACTTCCGCAGAGACAGTTTCAGCGGATTTGGCGAACGGAAACACGAACAATGTTGGTTCGTACATCGATGCGATTTCTTCCGCATTAAACAGCAAAGAGGCAACCAATAGCGCAAGCGGAATATCAAGCATTGTTTCTTCCATATCTTCTATGATTGGAAAGTTGAAACAAGCGCGTCAACAGCAAATCGACGAGGCAAAGAAAAAAGAAATCGACCAATACATAGCGCAATTGGAATTGCAGGTTGACGAGGCAAAACGCAAGTTGAACGAACTTCGCAGAAAGACATGGATAAAAATCGGTTTGGTGACTCTCGGTTGTGTCGCCGTAGGAACTGCCGCTTATATCGCATTTAAAAAGTAAAGACTATGGGAAGCAAAAGACAATATCTTGGATCAACGGACATCAGACAAGACTATTGGTCTGGTGGAAAGGATAGCCGCGAGTTGAAACTCAACGAAACACTTCTGTACGCTGAGATTAACTGCTGCAATTCGATGATTTCGATTTGCGACACATACCAAGAAGCGCAGAAGGAGTACAATAAGCAAGACTTAATGTATTTGTGTCTTGTGGCTGTCGAACGTTCCGGGTCTGATTACAACAAACTTTCACGATATGGCAACGTGATTGGTAACATGATCGGAGAAGGGAAAATTTACAGAGCATACTCAAGTCTTGACGAGGAAAACTCTAACCTCGATCTCATGATCGACGAAATGGAGTTAAGAGAGCCATACGCTGAAACTTGCAATGACGTTGAGTTTTTGGCATGGTTCGAAGAAAAGGTTTTGGGGTACAACTGTTACCGCAATTACGACGGATCTATCACTTACGATCGCCCTAAAATCGTTTCGGGGTTGAACGGTCTTGGAGGAGGCAACGATACATTCTCAGAGAAGATGGTGGAGGCGGGAACATATATGCTGTACCTCGTCAACGATAACAGAGACGTGTATGAAGGTTGTGTTGATGAGATGGAAATGTCCCATAAAATGATTAACCAACGTAACTACATGAATTGGTTCGGCCATGCTAACACTAACATGACATACGATTCAATCCTTGTAAATGCTCGTTCTGGAATTATCGAAAAAACTAAGAGGTCTCCAAAGGAAGCTCTTAACGAATTGAAGGGAGATGGTGTTTCAGGTCTCGGTGATCCTATTGCAATCTTATCGCTTGTGCTTACGGCGATTTCTGTGTTGACAGCATTGGCTAAATTAATAGTAGAATCAGTGCAACAGTCAAGGTTGCTTGATTATGCTAACGAGTTGCAAAACAATGAGCCATCGGGAGACGATATGCTTGCAGCGGCACCAGATGGGGCGGATTATGGAGGAAAGATAATTGCGGAATTGAAAGATGAATTAGACAAATTAGAGAACAAGAGTGAAATTTACGAAAAAATATCATCACCTGCTTTCGTAGCAGGTATTGTCGCTGTATTTGTCGCCATCTTCGGAGCGGCGATCTACTCATCACGTAAAAAGAAGAAGTCATGAATAAAAAAGCGTTACTGGTAGCCGCCGTGGCTATTCCGTCTCTCGTCGTGGCGGCTATCGTAATCGCTGACAAGAAAGGAGGCAATATGAAACTTTCAGAGAAAGGTGCTAACCTGATAAAGCAATACGAAGGCCTGCGTCTGAATGCCTATCAAGATGCGGGCGGGGTGTGGACGATCGGTTACGGCCACACCGGTGGCGTGCAACCGGGCGACGTTATCACCAGGGAAGAGGCCGATGCGCTATTCTGGGCGGACGTAGAGAAGTTCGTGCGGGGCGTTAACCGTCTGAAACAAGGCACACGGCTCACGCAGAACCAATTCGACGCGCTTGTTTCTTTTGCCTACAATTGCGGTCTGTACGCACTCGAACGCTCCACGCTCCTGAAGAAGGTGAAGAACAACCCGAACGACCCTACCATCGCAGACGCTTTCCGTCAATGGCGGTACGTGAACAAGCAGGAGAACGCGGGACTTCTCGCACGCAGGAACAAGGAAATTGATTTGTATTTCGCATAAAAATTACGGATATGGCAGATGTTAACCAACAGTTTATAAATGAGATTGCAAACAACATGCTGAAACCAACCATCGTGGATACGCTTGTCTGCGATGATTGGGAATATGACTTGTACATAAATGGTGAGTTTATGAATACTATCCCTGCGAAGTACACGCTTAAATTCATTGGCTATGCTTTGCCAACATGTACTGGGATGGATGATCCAAAATGGCTCATACAACTCAACATGAAAGTTGATATAGATATGTCAAGTATTATGCAAGTAAACGATGGAGGAGGTGGCAACGGTGTATTTATACCTGACGGTGATGATAATGGGAGTGGAAAAATCAACACTAGAAGTTCATCCATCAAAAAATCATCTGGCGCAAAGGTGATGGATGATGGTTATTATCCGATAGGGTTGGATAATATGTTCCCAACACAAAGATCCATCATAGGATTCGCCAACGGAGTCCGTGATTTCAACCAAAAATGGACAGACAGAATGAGACTTGCGTATGCTGTCGCTAAAGGTTCAATGCCATTTTATAAGGAAGGATGTGCGATGAACGAGTTTTTTGAATTTGGAAATCCTTCTCCATTTTCACCAATGGCCGACTTCGCCAACGACTGAGGTGACGTATTAGATTATTAACATAAAAACTTACGGATATGGCAGTAGCAGATACGGATGTAAACATATTTGATGACACCGAGAACTCAGGCAACGGAGGAGGCGGTGGTGGTGGCACTACGGATGTGACCATCTATTCATCTAGGAATACCATCGATGCGGAGGAAGTCGCTCCAGGAGAGTGGGACATCAACGTGGCGGGTGAGGATTCAATCATCATCTACGTTAAGACGCTAGATGAACTCTTAGCCGCTGTTCAGTTCACCGGCAACAAGTACGTGAACGAAGACACGACTTCGTGCGTGATCTCGATCATGAAGGACATCGACATGACTTCACCGACGCAAGCGCAGGCGGATCAGTATAAGGTAAATAACGTGTCGTTGGTTGACTTGGCGAACAAGACTTACAAATTCGGCATGTATCTACGCTACACAAGGATCATCAGCGAGGGGTCTATGCGTGTCCTTCAACTCATGTATCCGGTCTACAACGGTAATGTGGTGAGCCACATGGACACATGGACGGTGCAGGTGGAGCGTATTCAACTCTACAACACCGATTTGGGAGGTAGTTGCTCCTCCTGGGAGAGTATAACGAATCATCCATCTTCGATTCCGAAGAACTCAGCGATTCAATTCTCAAGATACCTCATAAGGTCTGGCGGTAACTGTAGTTACTACTTCGACGGCTGTAGATTTCCGGTGTGCGGAGCGAACCAATCTTCGCCTACATCGTACAACCCGTTCATCTACGAAGGATCTAACAGCAACACGCCAGCCATCTACCATACCACCATCACGCTTACTAACTGTTCTCTCATCAGCGGTGCGGATTCGGTCGGTGGAATGTATGCGAACCTGAATGCGCCTATCGTGATTGAAGGCAACTACAACGGCAACTATCAAAAGAAGTTGACTTTACTATCTATACGCAAGGATATTAACACCACTTCGGCGGAGACCGGCGTGGCGAACATACAGATCCGCGCGAATCAGAATCAATCGTCGAATCCGTGGCAAATCTCGACGGACGGAACGGCTCTCGTATCGCATCAGTACGGAGCAACTAACCTGGTACTTAAAACTGCCGTGGCCGTCAATGACGTGTTGATCCAAGGCCAACCCGACCTGCAACCGGAAGGGGCGACGAACACCTATGATTGGGTGTCGCTGTCTCAGTTAATATCACCATACGGAATCCTACAAAGGCACAATTATGAAGGATTAATTCATTATCACAACGAACAACTGATGACTATTCCAACGAGCGATAGATATACTGAGTTTGATAACTATGCATTCGTTCTAGCATCTTATGAGATATACGAATTGATATTTTCTACTGTTCCAATAGAACAGATTATACCTGGATCGACAAAGGTATACAGAGATGAATCATGCACTAATGAGTATGCAACGGTGTATGCAACGGGAGGCCCGACTGTTGTACTTAATATTGACGGAGAAATAAAACAATATTTTTCTCTTGGGAAAACACCTACATTCATCGCGACAACTAAAGCAATTATTGATGCATTAAATTCACCTAATATGGCACAATTCGGAATACAAACTAAATCTGTTAATATCAGCCAAAATGGCACAATTGCCATATCTCCAGACTCTGGAAAGTTACTTAGTGAAGTAGAAGTGAACGTAGATGTTCAAGGTGGTGTTGGCGTTGGTAAGGCTGTTTATTACCGCAATAATTCAAGCAACCCATGGTCTGCTGTAACTGTAACATGGTCTACAGACCACTATGTCGCAACACCATCCACGACTCAAGGCTTCACTGTGGCAGTTACAGACGATGGAAATGAACCTGCGGCAGACTTATCTAATGTCTTCTCCATGTTCGTATGGACATTAGGGGCGACATTCGGAATAGATGCATATGTGAAATTCACCGACAACATTCATGGTGTTGCTCCGATTATTATTAGTTTATAATTTAAAACTCTGAATACATGGAACATACATTAAACATCACCTGGGGACAGCGGGTTAACATTTGCAACCTCTTCCAGACAATAGGAACGCTCCACGATATGCACATCTCGCGTGTGATCCGTGGCGTGTTAGTGGAAAACGAAAGTGCGCAGGTTTTGGCGACAAACGGTATCGAAAAGAACGAAATCGGGATGTGGACTATTCCGACTAAGAACGAGAACAGACCTTCGTCCATCACTCTCGACGATGAAGCGTTGAAACTCTTCTATGAGTTCGTGGAGGATTTATCCGAAAAGCGGTGCATTCAGTTGGAGTTCGAGCCGTTCTTCTCGCTTGTCGTAGAGACCTACGAAGAGAGCCAACCTGAGCAAAAAGAACCCGAACCAGAACCACAAGAACAATAGAAGTTTCGATCATATTAAATAAACATTTTAAACACCTAATATATGAATAAACAAAAAGCGGAAAAAACAGAAAGAAACATTATTCTCTTATTAGTCGTTGCGTCGCTCATAGGAAGCGCATACGTAATGACCAAGGTTTCACCACTTTTGAAGGAGGCGGCCGAGAAACAAAAACAAGCATAATGAGTACAAGCGTTAACATATTCAGAAACAGTGGTTCGTCATCATCTTCAGGCGGTGGAGGTGGTGGGCAAACTATCGTCAGCGCAGTAGGGAAGAGTGTATATTTCAAATCGATTGACTTCCAGAATTGGACTATTGCTAATGCTAATTTGTCGTATGATAATTGGATGGTCTACGATTTCTCTATCGTAGATAATTTGGTTATAGCAGTGACAACAGACGGAAATGAACCACAAGTAGACCTTTCCAATGTACTATTTGGTACTGAAGACATAAATTCAGAATTTGGGATAGTTGGGATAGTATTTAAAATAGAAGTAAATGGAGTAGTATACAAGGCCGTATTAAATATATTTAATGAAGACCCAATATCTTAAAGCAATGAAAGTTAAACACCATATATACACATTAACAAATCGGTAAAAGAAGGATCATATATCCGAAAGTGATAAAAGAGTGATTACAGACAGAACGCCACCATCCGTGAGGATCGTGGCGTTCATTTTTTCTACAGTTTCAATTCCTGATGCCTATTTACCCCCAACCGTTTCCAGGAAACGTGAACCCAGTCCAAATCGGATTCGTTGATTAACTGATCGTAGTTACCAAGAGCCTTGATGGTATCGTACACCACCTTATTCGCCTCCTTAGATCCCATGTCGAGGTCTGCCGCCTCTCCCTTCATGTGCTGTGACGTGGCGGAAGATCCGGATATGGCCTCGTTAAGTTCCTTCGTGCGGAAACCAGACGAAATGGTGACCCGCTTGCCCAATTTGTCGCACAACGGATCAAGCACGTCACGAAACAA
>Ga0265298_10009812_pt1 | contig 11373 bp, 13 predicted proteins | sample AusTroGonzalo_MG_3_FD_193486 | JGI IMG/M metagenome (GOLD analysis project Ga0265298, IMG submission 193486) | Bovine rumen microbial communities from tropical cattle in Woodstock, Queensland, Australia - Gonzalo_01 | ecosystem: Host-associated > Mammals > Digestive system > Stomach > Rumen ...
GTCATTTAATTCGACTTGAGAGAGATTAACGAAAGATAGCATGAAAAAAAAGAAGGCAGAACAAGATAATTATATTTTAGCATACTATCAGCAAATTAAAGATGGTTCTATTACGGTTGGCCGGTGGATTAAAGCAATTTATGAATATTTGGTTGAAGGAATGGCAAAAAAGGACTTTTTCTTTGACCAAAAGAAAGCAAATTTTGCCGTTGATTGGTTTGAAAGCCATTGTTTTCATACGGAAGGGCCGCTTGCGCCTGGTGCGCTGAATCTTGAGTTATGGCAGAAGGCGTTATTGTCTGCAATCTTTGGAATTGTAGACAAGGACGGCAACAGACAGTTCCGCGAAATCGTTTTGGTTGTCGCAAGGAAAAACGGCAAATCAATTCTTGCTTCAGGCATCGGCAATTATGTTTTTCGCGTTGACGGTGGATTCGGTGCAAAAGTATTTTGTTGCGCGCCCAAACTGGAACAGGCAGACATTGTTTACAACAATCTTTGGCAAATGATAACGCTTGATCCAGAATGGCAGGCCATGAAAGAGCTGCAAAACGAAAGGGACGAACACAACAAACGCATTCACGATGATTCCATGATGGCCAAGCACCGGCAAACGGATCTGACCATTCCAGGCACGAATTCAACCGTCAAGAAAATTGCGTTTTCCGCAAAACGATCTGACGGTTTTAATCCGTCTTTGGCCATATGTGATGAAATAGCAGCTTGGGAAGGTGACAAGGGACTAAAGCAATATGAGGTGCTTAAATCCGGCATGGGGGCAAGGCCGGAACCGTTGCTTTTGTCTTGCACTACTTCAGGATATATAAACGATTCCATATTTGATGAACTGATAAAGAGAGCAACACGTTTCTTGCTTGGTGATTCCAAGGAAAAGAAGCTGTTGCCTTTTTTATACATGATTGATGACATTGAAAAGTGGAATGACATTAATGAATTAAGGAAATCCAATCCAAATTTAGGTGTTTCTGTTTCCGTTGATTACATGCTTGAAGAAATTGCTGTTGCTGAAGGTTCTTTGAGCAAAAAAGCGGAATTCATTACTAAATATTGTTGCCTTAAGCAGAATTCTTCACTTGCGTGGTTGCCAAGTCAGACGGTTGAAAACGCCTGCGGCGAACCGCTCAATATTGAAGATTTCAGAAACAGTTATTGCGTGGCCGGTATAGACCTTTCGCAGACAAGGGACTTGACCGCAGCTTGCGTGGTAATTGAGAAAAATGAAGAACTTTATGTGTTTGCGCGGTTCTGGTTGCCGTCAGAAAAAATTGACGAAGCTGAACAGCGTGACGGTGTTCCCTACAAGCTATATATCCAAAATGGGTTTTTATATCCTTCAGGGGACAATTTCGTTGATTACAATGATTGCTTTAACTGGTTCCGCGAACTGGTTGAACAATACCAAATCTTTCCGCTTCAAGTAGGATATGACCGTTATTCCGCGCAATACCTTGTCAACGATATGAAGCAATACGGTTTTCATATGGACGACGTTTGGCAGGGCGAGAATCTACACGGTGTGATTCAGGAAACACAAGGCTTGCTTGAAGATAGAAAGATTCACATAGGAAACAACAATCTTCTGAAAATCCATTTGCTGAACAGCGCAATTAAAATGTCCGTTGAACGTGGCAGGGGGAAATTGGTTAAGATTTCACCGGTGATGCACATAGACGGAGCTGCGGCGCTTCTGGACGCTATGACAGTAAGGCAAAAATGGTGCCAGGAGATTGGCGAACAACTGAAGAACAGAGGTGGGTAACGATAGGGGTTTTTGATTGGCTTTTCGGAAATAAACCGAAAGAAAAAGGCAAGTACGAAGGCACTTTCAAAATGCTTAACGGATATGTGCCGAGGTTTACAGATTTCAATGGCCAAATCTACGAAACCGAACTTGTCAGGGCATCAATCAATGCGCTGGCCACGCATATATCAAAACTGAACGTTGAAACCTTCGGCGCAGCGAAACCGGCGCTTCAAAGAAAGCTTGAGCATGGGCCGAATGAGTTTCAAACATGGTCACAGTTCTTAGCCAGAGCTGCGACTATTTTTTATAACGAAAACACTTTGTTTATAACGCCGATCTGGGACGAATTCGGAGAAATCAGCGGAATCTATACGCCGGTTCCGCAACGGTGCGAGGTTGTCCAGTATAACGGCGTTCCGTATCTGCGTTATGAATTTAGTGACCAGCGCAAAGCGGCGGTTGAATTTGAATATTGCGGCGTTATGGTTCGGATGCAATACAAAAATGATTTCTTTGGAGAATCCAACAGGGCCTTGCATCCTACTATGGAACTTATCAATGTCCAGAACCAGGGCATTGAAGAAGGCGTTAAATCTTCCGCAACTTTCCGCTTCATGGCGCAAATTAACAACTTCACAAAGCCGGAAGATTTAGCAAATGAGCGGAAACGGTTCAGCGCGGAAAACCTTTCCAAAGACGCTGAAGGCGGCGGCTTGCTGCTGTTTCCAAATACCTATTCCAATATTCAGCAGATTTCTTCCAAGCCCTTCACCATTGACGCAGACCAGATGAAGGTTATTCAGGACAATGTTTTTCAGTATTTCGGCGTAAACGAAAAGATTTTGAAAAACGAATATGATTCATCTGTTTGGAGTGCGTTCTATGAAGGCGCTATTGAACCGTGGGCCGTCCAGTTTTCTGAAGTAATGACAAAGATGCTGTTTACTTTCAGAGAACAAAGCCAAGGAAACTTTGTCATGGCTACGGCAAACCGCCTGGAATACATGAGCAACGCAGACAAGCTTGCCGTTGCAGAAAAGATGGCAGACCGTGGTTTGATGACAAGAAACGAAATCAGACAGATTTTCAACTTGCCGCCTTTGCCGGAACCGCTTGGTTCACAACTTCCGGTGCGTGGTGAGTATTACAACGTGGGGGATGAAAATGGGACTGAAAACGATACAAGCGAAGCTTGACGAAGGCCGCAGCTATCGCAACTTTGATGTTGCGTCATTTGAACGCAGGGCTGAAGAAACAGGCGAAAAAACGGTTGAAGGTTACGCAAGCACTTTTAACCAGCCGTATGAACTGTGGCGCATGGACAACTACATTGTCATGGAGCAGATTGATCCGAACGCTTTTGCTGAAACTGACATGGCAGATGTGATTATGCAGTACAACCACGAAGGAAGGGTATTTGCGAGAACTTCAAACGGCACGTTGTCTGTTGAACCAGACTTGAAAGGGCTTCGCGTAAAAGCGAATCTTGGCGGCACAGAAATTGGCCGTCAGCTTTTTGAAGAAATCGAAGGCGGTTATACCACCAAAATGTCTTTCGGTTTCAGGGTTGGTGAGGATAAAAGAGAGGTTACCGAAAACTATGAAAACAACACGGTAACTGTTCTTAGAACCATTACCAAAATTGAAAAACTTTACGATGTTAGCGCCGTTAGCCTTCCGGCCAATGACGCTACTTCTATATCTGCGCGCAACTTCTGTGACGGATTGATTGCAGAAGTCAAGAAGGAGATTCTTGACCGCGAAAAAAGGGAGCGCCAGAAACGCATTATCAAAATTCTTACGGAGGTAAACAAATGAGCGAAAAGACCATGGAAGAGCTTCTTGCGCGCCGTTCCGCTATTGCTAACGAGCTGGATGCGCCTGAAGCCGATCTGGACGCGCTTGAAGCCGAAGTGCGCGCTATCAACGATGAAATTGAGCGCCGCAAGGCCGAAGAGCAGAAGAAAAACGATATTCGTTCCGCTGTTGCGAACGGCAACGGCGAAGTGACCAAAACTTTTGAAGAGGAGAAAACCATGAATAACGAAGAGATCCGTTCCAGCGCCGCATATGTTGATGCGTATGCCAACTATATCAAGACCGGTGATGACAAGGAGTGCCGCTCCCTGCTGACCGAAACCGTTTCCGGCGTTGTGCCGGTTCCTGTGCTTGTTGACGAAATTGTCAGAACCGCATGGGAGAAGAACGAGATTCTTGCCAGAGTTCGCAAGACCAATTTCCGTGGCAATCTGAAGGTTGCCTTTGAGCGTTCCGCGAGTGCCGCCGAGGTGCATTCCGAGGGAACCACCGGCCCCAGCGAAGAGAGCCTGCTCCTTGGCATCGTGACCATGATTCCCAAGAACATCAAGAAGTGGATTCGCATTTCTGATGAAGCCGTGGCAATGGGTGGCGAAGCCTTCCTGCGCTATGTGTATGATGAGCTGACTTACCAGATTATCAAGAAGCTTGCCGATCTGGTTGTGGGTGACATTGCCGGTGCTGGCACTTCCAATACCGGTTCTGCCGTTGGCATTCCCAAGGCCAATGTTGCGCCTGGGCTTGGTACGGTTGCAACCGCCTTTGCGAACCTGTCCGATGAAGCCGTGAATCCGGTTGTCATTATCAACAAGCTTACCTATGCCGACTTCTATGCCGCCTATGCCGCTGGCAGCTTTGCCGTTGATCCGTTTATGGGATTCACGGTTCTGTATTCGTCTGCCCTGCCTGCTTACGCTACTGCGGATGACAATGCGGTTTATGCCATTGTCGGTGACCTGTCCGGCGCACAGGTGAACTATCCTGAAGGCGAAGGCGTTGTCATTAAGTATGACGAGCTGACCGAAGCCGAGGACGATATGGTGAAGATTGTTGGCCGTCAGTACGCCGCGCATGGCGTGACCGCTCCTGGCCGCTTCTGCAATATCACCAAGCCTGCTGCTGTTACCACCTGATCCATTTGAAAGGGGAAACCATTTCGGTTTCCCCTTTTGAACTAATAAGAAAGGAAAAATAAAAATGAAATTGCTGATTGGTATTCCGACACTTGATTATGTGCATTCGGAATTCATGCGCTGCTTAATCAATTTGGTCATGCGGTTGAAAAAAGACGGAATTGATTTTGCCGTTGACATACAATCCGGCACGCTTGTTTATACCGCAAGGGAGAGAATCGCACACAAAGCTATCAACGAAGGGTTTACGCACGTTCTATGGCTTGATTCAGATATGGTGTTTTCGCCGGATATTCTTGACGATTTGATGTTCAGCGGAAAATCCTTTGTGACCGGCATTTACCATGCCAGAAGAAAAGGATATGCAAGCTGCATCTTCAAGACGATTGACATAAACGTTAAAGTTGAACGTTTTGAAAAATATCCGACAGACACATTTGAAATTGCAGGCTGCGGATTTGGGTGCGTTCTGATTGAAACCGAAATCTTGAAAAGCGTTTGCCTTAACAAAGGGGTATGCTTTACGCCGTTGCCGAATTACGGCGAAGATATTGCATTTTGCAAGCGCGCTTCTGAACTTGGTTTTAAGATTTGGTGCGAACCGTCTGTTGTATGTGGTCATATCGGACATATTACCATTTATCCTGAAGATTATGAACGTTGGAAGGAAACAATCAGCAATATTAGCGAGGTAGATAAATGGCTTCAAGCACGTTGATTGCGGCGGCAAAGCTGGCCTTGCGCGTTGTTACAACTGACTTTGACGGAGAGATTTCAAGTCTGCTTGACGCATCCTTGCTTGACCTTGGCGTTGCAGGCGTTGAAGTTCCGACTTCGCTTGACGCTTTAGTGCAACTGGCTTGTATTACTTACACAAAGATGCACTTTGGCCAACCTGACGATTATGACAGGCTTAAAAAGTCATATGACGAACAAAAGGCGCAGCTTGCCACATGCACAGGTTACACGGAATGGGTGAGTTCCGATGGATAGATCCGCTAAAATAACGCTTTTAGCTTCAACTTACGTTCAAGACAGATATGGCGTTTGGACAGAAACCATGTCCAGCAGGGATGTATATTGCCAAGTTGATTCCGTTACACGTTCGGAATTTTTTGAAGGTGGCCGAAATGGGCTGAATCCAGAATTTCGCTTTACAATGTTCTTCGGTGACTATAACGGAGAACAGACGATAATCTATAACGGCAATACTTATTCTGTTTACCGGACTTATCACGCAAAGACGGACACCATTGAACTGTATGTTGAACGGAAAGGCGGCACAAATGGCAAAAACGCCGATTGACCAGCTATCCGCAAACATTGAAAAGATACTTGCAAAATATGCCGACAATGTTCAAGAAAACGTTTCCGAAATAGTAAAGGAAATGACCAAAAAGGGCGCGCAAACGTTAAGGAAACAATCAAGCGCCATGTTTGGCGGTTCCGGCGAATATGCAAGCGGCTGGACAAGCAAAGCAGAAACAGGGCGGTTAAGCTCACAAGGTACGATTTACAATCAGATTGCAGGCTTGCCGCACTTACTTGAAAACGGACACGCATTGCGGCAGGGTGGGCGCGCGCCTGGTAAACCGCACATTGCGCCGGTTGAAGAACAGCTTGTCAAGGAATTTGAACAGAAGGTGAAATCAAAGCTATGACATATGCCGATGTTGCAACAATGCTTGCAAGCTTAAATATACCGTATGCCTATTATCAGTTTCCGGAAGGAACGGAGCAGGCTTGTCCGTTCATTTGCTTTTATTTCTCCGGTTCAAATGACATGGCAGCGGATAACATAAATTATCAAAAAATAAGACCGCTAACCATTGAATTATATACCGACAATAAAGACTTCGCACTTGAAGAAACCGTTGAAAATACCTTGAATCAATACGGTTTATCATATTCGCGTGACGAAGCCTGGATTGATACGGAAAAAATGAATATGGTTAGTTATCTTACAGAAATCGTTATTACTGAAGAAATAACAACGGAGGGTTAAAATGGCTGATACTAATAAGATTAAGTACGGCATTCAGAATGTTTATTATGCTGTTGCCACTATCGCGCTTGACGGTACGGCAACCTATGGAACGCCGAAGGCACTTCCTGGCGCTGTTTCCTTGAGCCTTGAAGCGCAGGGTGACACAACGCCGTTCTACGCTGATAACATCGTTTATTATACCAGCGTGGCAAACAACGGTTATGAAGGTGATCTGGAAGTTGCAAAGCTTACCGATGATTTTCTGAAGGATGTAATGGGCTTCGGTGTAGACGCTAACGGAATCATGTATGAAGATGCTGGCGTGCAGCCGAAGAACTTTGCGCTGATGTTCCAGTTTGAGGGTGACCAGCACGCCAGACGGCATGTTCTTTACAACTGCAAATGCAACCGTCCGAGCGTTTCCGGTTCCACCAAAGAAGCTTCTATTGAGCCGCAGACCGAAACGGTTTCTATTACCGCAACCACGATCCACAACGCAACGCTGAACAAGGATATTGTCAAAGCGTCTTGCACGCCTACTGAAACCACGCAGTATGGCGCATGGACAACTGCGGTTTACGCTGTGACCACCTGATTGTTGTAAAAAGGAGGCATTATGTACAACGTTATCAAAATCGGTGAAGCGGATGTTCCCATGCTTGCAATGGCAAGCGTTGATCTGTATTACAGAAACATTTTCCATGAGGACGCTATAAAGCTTCAGGCAAGCAACGAACTTGACGAAGGTGATCTGATTAACTTCGTTATGCGGATGGGCTTCGTTATGGCCAAGTTTGCGGAACTGAAAGACCGTAAGGAAATGAACAAGCTGAACGAAGATTGTTTCCTTGATTGGCTTGACCAGTTTGACAGAACCGATTACCTGAACGCATTGGCGAATATCCGTCTTACCTATGAAGGGCAGGCCGTCACAACTTCGGACGCAAAAAAAAACAACGAAGAACTGACAGGCAACTGACAACTGCCTTATTTATTTTAAGGGCTGTCCAGATTGGCCTTAAACTGTCTGATCTGGACAGCCTTGAATATGGAGCGGTTATAGATATGATGACGGAATCTGGAAATGATAACGAAGATTATCAGGAGATTGCAAGTCAAGATGATTTTGACCGCTTTTGAGAGGTGACCACATGGCAGGCAGAATTGCAGGCATCACTATTGAAATCGGTGGTGATACCACAAACCTACAAAAAAGCTTAAAAAGCGTTGATAAAGACCTTAAGACAACGCAAAGCAATCTGCGTGATGTAAACAAGCTTCTTAAACTTGATCCGTCAAACACGGAGCTATTGCGGCAGAAGCAAAAGAATTTGTCTGAAGCTATTACCAAGACAAAGGATAGGCTTCAGCAATTAAGGGACGCGCAAAGCCAGGTTAAACAGGGAACCGCAGAATGGGACGCGCTGCAACGTGAAATAATCGCAACCGAACAGGACTTAAAGGGGCTTCAAAACGAAATGCGCGCCTTTGGTTCTGTTGCTTCACAGCAGCTTAAAGTTGCAGGGCAGAAGATTGGCGACTTTGGAAACAAGGTTAGCGGAGTAGGGAATAATCTAAAGCCTATTTCAACGGCGGCGGCAGGCGCTTTGACCGGCCTTGTCGGTTTAGGTTATAAGGCGGTTACCACAGCGGATGACCTTAATACATTGTCACAGCAAACCGGCGTTTCAACCGATGAAATCCAGAAAATGAAATATGCCGCCGATCTGGTTGATGTTAGTTTTGAAGATATTTCCGGCGCCCTGAAAAAGATGAAGCCGAAAATGGACGATTCAAACGAAACATTCAAAAAGCTTGGCGTTGAAATTCGGAATTCGGACGGTTCTTTGCGTGATGTTACATCGGTTTTCTATGACGCGATTGACGCATTAAGCAAAATAGAAAACGAAACCGAACGTGACCAGGTGGCAATGGATCTGTTCGGAAAGTCTGCTGATTCGTTGGCCGGTGTTATTGACGATGGTGGCGCAGCTCTGAAGGAATATGGCAAAGAAGCGGAAGATTTAGGCGTTATCATGTCACAGGAAACGCTTGACGCGCTGAACGAAACAAATGATACCATTGACAAGCTGAAGGCGAATCTTGGCGGCACTTTGGCCAAAATCGGCGCGGATATTGCTTCAATCCTTTCGCCTGCGCTTGAAAAAGCCGCAAGCTTTATCGGAAAGATTACTGAAAAACTAAGGGCGCTGACACCGGCACAGCAAGAAACCATAATGAAGATTCTTGGAGTTGTGGCAGCAATAGCGCCTGTTCTTATTATAGGCGGCAAAATTATTGCCGGTATAGGAACTTTGGTTTCTGTGATTGGAACGGTTGTCGGCGTTCTTGGTGGGCCTTTGACGATAGCAATAGCGGCTGCGGTTGCGGCAGGCGTTCTTATATACAAGAATTGGGATAAGATTAAGGCAACCGCAATAAAGCTTTGGACAGGCATTAAAACGGCGTTTCAAAACATCAAAAGTGCCATTGTTGATACATGGAACAATGTGAAAAGCGCCACCACAACGGCATGGAATAATATCAAAGAAGGCATTTCAAACGGCATAACAAATGCCAAAACTACTGTTACAAACATAATTGATGGAATCAAATCCAAGATTTCAAGCACTTGGGACACCATTAAAAGCAAGACTTCGAATGCTTTCAATTCTATCAAGACAGCAATAACAAATCCGATCCAGCAGGCTAAAAGCACTATTTCAGGGATTATTGATACAATCAAGGGATTTTTCCCCATTCGCCTTGGAAATATTTTTGACGGTATTAAATTGCCGCATTTCAAAGTTGACGGTGGCGAACTTCCGTGGGGTGTAGGCGGCAAAGGCAAAGCGCCGAGCATTTCCATTGAATGGTATAAGAAAGCCATGAACAACGCCGTTATGCTGAACGGAGCTGCTATATTCGGAGCAATGAACGGCAAACTTCTGGCCGGTGGCGAAGCTGGCCGAGAAGTCATTATTTCGTATGACAAGCTGGCCAAGATGATGAGCGGCAACACGAATATTAACGTGGTTGTGAATCCTTCAGCTGGAATGAATGAAAAGCAGCTTGCGAATCTGGTTGCGAGAAGAATTCAGCAGATGGTTAATCAAAGGGGGGCAGTATGGGCATAACATTCGGTGGACAGGACTTTGAAACATACAAAGTTAAAGTTGACGGTGTAAAGGCGTTTCAGAAGCCGGTAAGGGACAGAACACTTGTACACGTTCCTGGCCGGAACGGTGATCTGATCCTTGACAACGGTTGTTATCAGAACATTGATATTACCTATCATTGTCTGATAAAGGACGATTGGAAAACATACTTCCCTGCTTTCTGCAAAATGATTTATGGAATGCAGGGTTACCAAGAGTTGTATGACGATAACCTTCCAGGCGTTTACCGCATGGCTGAATTCGCCGGTGGAATCAATCCTGAAATCATTTTTACAACGGATGAAGGAACCTTTGATATAACTTTTAATTGCAAGCCGCAAATGTATCTGACAGCCGGTTCCGATCTTGATTTAGATTTCCGAACGGCAGATGACACGGAAACCTTTAACAATGAATATGGAATGACCTGCTATCCGAGAATCCGTGTAAACAATGCTGCTTCTGGTGCTGTTATTTATGTTTCAGGCGGCGGCGGCAATGATTGGACGATTGAAATTGCATCAAACAGCTATGACGGCATAGTAATTGATTGCGATTCGGAAACCGTTTATGCGGTTGACGAAATGGGGGATTTTGTCGCATACGCCAATAGCCTTGTTACCATTACGCCTGGGGCCGGTACAGACACGGACGAACGTGACTTTCCTTATCTGCTTTCTGCAACAGGACTATATATCAAGGCTTTTCATTCGTATGGTGGCCACACTTACACAGGAAAAGTCATGGTTGATTTGAGGTTGACAAGAATATGAAGCCAATTCTGTTTGAAAAAGACGCGACAGTTTTCACCGGACTTGGCTTGTGCTATCTGCCTGACGCTATTTCTTGCACCGTTACCGAAGAAAGAAACGGTTCTTTTGAATTGGAAATGGTTTATCCTGTTTCCGGTTCTTTCTTTGATGAAATCCAAGAGGATAGAATCATTGTTGCAAAATCAAGGGAAAACGGAACAAGACAGGCGTTCAGAATTTACCGAATTACAACCTTGATTTCCGGTGAAGTAACTGTAAACGCAAGGCACATTTCCTACCAACTGAATTTCATTCCCATTCCACCGGTTTCCGGTTCTGGAACCGCTCAAGCAATGATGGACGCCGTTAAAGCTGCGGCGCTGGAAAACTGTCCTTTTACGTTCCAATCAAACATTACCGGTTCAAAATCTTATGAAACCACCATTCCAACCGCTTTCAGAACGATTCTTGGCGGCATGGAAGGTTCCACCTTGGATTTGTTCGGTGGTGAATTTGAATGGGACAACTGGAATGTCAAGCTTCTTTCGGCAAGAGGATCTGACAAGGGCGTAAAAATTGCATACGGTAAGAACCTTACCGCTTTGGAACGTTCAACGGATATTGGTTCTCTGATAACCGGCGTTGCGGCGTATTGGGCCGGACAAGATGCAGACGGAAACGAAACGGTTGTTTATTCAAGCCCTGCCGTCATTACGAATGGGAACGAAGCAAACTATTCCTACGGAAGAACGGTTGCCAC
>Ga0265298_10009813_pt1 | contig 11372 bp, 10 predicted proteins | sample AusTroGonzalo_MG_3_FD_193486 | JGI IMG/M metagenome (GOLD analysis project Ga0265298, IMG submission 193486) | Bovine rumen microbial communities from tropical cattle in Woodstock, Queensland, Australia - Gonzalo_01 | ecosystem: Host-associated > Mammals > Digestive system > Stomach > Rumen ...
ATCAGGTAGCATCATGTAGGGCTGTCGTATCACGGCAGCCTCAACAGGTTCAACACACGGCTGCCACAATGTGACAGCCCTACATGTCATGAATATGGACGAGGATACAGATGACTACGTTGCGTCCACACAATTGTCCTTGGAAGACAGATGGCACAATGCTATAACGTTGCGTGCGGAGGCCTCGCCGACGGTTGGGGGGAACGGGCATGTGCGGCTGCACTTCCGTCGGCTTGATCTTTTGGCTACTTTTCCATCATGGGAAAAGTAGCGGAAAATAATTCAAGAAATTTATGTAACTTTGCACTTTTAATGAGAACGCGTATGTTATTGGAAGTATGTTGTGGGAATCGTCAATCCGCCATTAACGCGGCAACGGCTGGTGCTCAGCGCATTGAGTTGTGCCACGACCTGTCCGTGGGAGGGCTGACCCCCTCACACGAGGACATATTATATTGTAAGGAGCAGTTGCCCCTGCGAACTTTTGTGCTGATTCGTCCCCGCGGCGGTGACTTTTGCTATACCGAGGAAGAATTTGACACGATTTTGTCTGACATCGCCTTCTGCCGCGAACATGGTATTCCCGGTGTCGTCATTGGTTTTCTGAACAAGGATTTGACTATTGATGTAGATAAATGCCGACGAGCCTTGAAGGAGGCGGGCCCAATGCAGGTGACTTTTCACCGGGCCTTCGACCGCTGCAAGGACTGGCAAATAGCTCTGGAACATCTAATTTACTTTGGTTTTCACCGCATTCTCACTTCCGGACAACAACCCACTGCACTGCAAGGAGCTGACACACTGGCCGCTATCGTCAGACAAGCCCACGGGCGCATCACGATACTGGCGGGTAGCGGCATCGGCAGCGACAATGTAACCGATCTCATCCGCCTTACCCATGTGGACGAGGTCCATGCCAGCTGCAAACTGAACGGGGATACGAGTCAGACGGAAGAGATTGAGTTGATAATTAGCAAATTAGTTAATTAGTTAATGTGCTAATTTTTTAGGGGTTAGTGATTAGTGGTTAGAGGTTAGAGGTTAGGGGTTAGAAGTTTAGAGGGTGAGAAGGTGAGAAGATTATTGGATTTTGAATTATGAATTATGAATTTATACACTATGATAAGAAAACTATTATTTGGTATTGCAATAGCTTTGTTAGTAGCATCTTGTGGAAAGCATTTTATCAGCGACAAGGACTATCGAAAGCAAGTGCACAACGACTTCCTGCAGCGGCATGAATTGGCAAAGGAACGCGATGAGGCCTTGTTTAACGTTTTCCATCAGAAACTGACCACGGAGGAGAAGGAAGCGCTTGAGTTCCTATACGCCTACATGCCACTCAGTGATTTGGCCGATTATGACGGCGATTTCTTTTTGCGGCAGGTACGCACCGCTCTGCAAGCCCGCGACACCTTCAGCTGGGGACATAGCATTCCCGAGGAGGTTTTCCGCCATTTTGTGCTGGTATATCGTGTGAACAACGAGAATTTGGACAGTGCCAGACAGGTGTTTTTCAACGAGTTAAAGCCACGCATCAAGGACATGTCCATGTATGATGCCGCCTTGGAGGTGAACCACTGGTGCCACGAGAAGGTGGCCTACAGGCCTTCCGACAGTCGCACCTCTGCCCCACTCGCCACTGTCCGCACCGCCTTAGGCCGCTGTGGAGAGGAGTCCACTTTTACGGTCACCGCCCTCCGCGCTGTCGGCATCCCCGCCCGTCAATGCTACACTCCCCGATGGGCGCACACCGACGACAACCACGCCTGGGTGGAGGTTTGGGTAGATGGACAATGGTATTTCATGGGGGCCTGCGAACCCGATCCGGAGCTGAATATGGGTTGGTTCGCCATCCCCTCTACCCGTACCATGATGGTGCATTCCATCGCCTTTGGAAAATACAACGGCTCTGAAGAAGTTACCCAGCAAACCGACCTCTTCTCCCGCATCAACATGCTCTCCAACTATGCTGACACTAAGAGGATTACCGTACAGGTACTGGACCATGACTTTAATCCTGTTGAAGGGGCTACCGTCAAATTCAAGCTGTACAATTATGCCGAATACTACCCTATTGCCACGCAAACCACCGATAAAAACGGCATTGCCCATCTGACCACGGGTGAGGGCAGCCTGCTGATATGGGCTACCGACGGATATCATTACAACTATGCGCCTCTGGATGTACACCAGCAGGATTCCGTTGCCATCAGCCTCGACCGACTACCGTATGAATGCTACAAAGAGCTGTTCACGATGGTGCCCCCTGCGGGAAAAAGCAGTGTTACGATTGCCGACAAAGCAAAATCAGAGCGCAATGCCCTCCGACTGCAGTATGAGGATTCGCTCCGTAACGCCTACATGGCGACCTTCAAAAGCGAGGCGGACGCCGCTGACATCGTAAACGAAAATCTCACCACCGAACAAATCGGCTACTTCCTGAAGAAGAGCGAAGGCAACTACGCTGCGCTCATCGACTTCCTGAATATGCACCAGCAAAAAGACCGTTATTTGTACTTGTATGATTTTTTAAACTCTTTATCAGACAAAGATTTAAGAGATTTTTCTAAAGAAATACTTGAAGACCATATTACCCAGTTCAAAGAGACAGAAGAACCCTATTCATTATATATTTATAAGAAAGGAATCATCTCCCCGCGCATTGCCAATGAGGGACTCAGACCTTGGCGCAGCTATTTAAAGAAGCATCTGACCCAGAACATGGTGATGAATCCCAACTATATGAATGTCAAGCAATGGATTGAGCAAAACATCACTATTGACGAAGAAGGCAACTATTACAACTGTCCCATTTCACCCATCGGCGTATATGAATTGCGTCGGGCGGATGCTCACTCCCGTGACATCTTTTTTGTGGCGGCTTGTCGCGCACTAAATATTCCCGCCTACATGGACAATGCCACAGGACAGCTGTTTGCCTATTATAAGAGCCAGTGGCATAACGTCAGTTTCGGTCCGGCAAAGAAGGAAATCCCTACGGGCACCTTGGTGATTCATTACGATAAAAAACAAAAGTTGCAGCCCATTTACTGGACCCATTTCACGATTGCCAAATATAACGACAACGAGGGGGATTTTGTGACTTTCGACTATGAAAACGACCCGCGCATAAGCACTTTTCCCATCACGCTGGAGCTGGAGAGGGGCTACTACATGCTGTCCACAGGAAACCGCTATACCGATGGCACCGCCCTGTCCCGCATCGAGTTTTTCAATATCATGCCCGACAAAACAACAGATATCAATTTAACAATCAGGGATTTGGAAGAGCAAAACGCTGACTTTGGCCAAATTGATTTACAATACCAACTGCCAGAAAAACACGGCAAAAAAACAGTCAAGGAGCTGACCCAAGGTCACCCCTTGTTGCTTTGCTTCATTGACCCAAGTCGCGAACCCAGCAAGCACTTGCTGAAAGACATTGCCGCTCATGCCCGCGAGTTCGAGCAGCGCAACTATGCGGTGGTTTTTGTGGTGCCAGATGACAAAAACGCGGCGGATTTCAATTTCAACAACTGGAAATTACCTGTTCAAAGTAAATTAGTGGAGGATGAAGGCAAACAATGGCAACATAATGTGCTAACTCACACCAAGTCAACATTTACCGACAATTATCCATTGGTGATTTTTGCTGATAAAGATGGCAAGATTCTATTCAAGAGCGAAGGATATCGCATCGGCACTGGAAACCAAATTTTACAAAAATTGTAGAGGCTTTTCAAGAAACGTTTCTATGTCAATATTTTGGGCATTGTGTTCCGGAGACGTTTCAGTAAACTATATAAACAATAATTCAATTGTTCCATCGTTATTCAAGAAAGGATGACAAATACTTTGAAAAACATGCTACTCCTCACGACCCTGTTGCTTTGCATGATGGGCATCAAAGCCCAGCAGCCTTCCACACCAGTGGTCATAGAACAAATTGCGCAAAGCATGGCCATAGACCCGCAAGGCAACATCTATGCCGTAAACGATGCCACCCTTTACAAATACGCTCCCGACGGCACCCTACTATATACCTATAACGACAATCTGATGGGCCATATCTCCTCTATTGATGTGGACAATCCCTTAAAAATCATGCTATTCTATCGCGAGGCCGGCTTTATTGTGTTCTTGAATGACAAACTTTCCCCTATTGGCGACAAGGTGGATTTGTTCAACAAAGAATTGACTACCATATCATTAGCCACATATTCGACAAAAAACGAATTGTATTTGTATGACGAAAGCAATACCGATTTGGTCATACTGGACTTCTATTTCCGGGAAAAAGAGCGGGTCCATTACAACTTCCAAGAGTTCCATCCCACACTTCTGAAGGATGTGAATGAGAAGATGATTGTGATGCAAGATGCTCAGCAGGGAGTGTTCTTTTTTGATAATTTTGGCACTTTCGAGAAAAACATCGCCATCACATCAGACCTTCCTGTTCAAATTATCAAAGACCAGATATTCTATATAAAAGACAATCACTTAAACAGATATGACTTCTTGAGATTAGACTCACAACAACTATGCAATGTGCAGGAAACGGCAACACAAGTGCTTGTTTATCAGAACAAAATCATTCTTTTGGAGGAGAAATCAATAAAAATCATTCAGCAGAATAAGAATTAGAAATAAATTTAACTATCTTTGCAAGGATGAATTGAGCCGTAGGAGTTGGAAATACAGGATAAAATTCAAAAAGACAATTATTTCATAACCATAAAATTCAATATCATGAAAAAAACAGGAATTGTCATCGGAATTATCGCAGCCATCGCGTTTATTGCCGCCGTATGGATTGCAGGTTGTTACTTCTACAAGACCAAAGGTCCTGCCAAAACCATGTCGGTAGTAGGCTTGGCCGAACAGGACTTCGAATCAGACTTGATTGTATGGGACTTGAACTATTCCGTCCGGAACATGAACATGAAAGATGCGTACAGTGTGCTCAAAGAACAGAACAATGTGGTGAAAGAATATCTGAAAGGCAAAGGTCTCAGCGAGGATGAAATGATTTTCAACGCGGTAACCCATTATGCCGACAACGACTGGGAATGGAATGAGACCGCTAGAAGAAGTTTCGAGGTGTTCAAAGGCTATGTGCTCACCCAGAGCATCCGCATCGAATCCACTGATGTGGAGAAAATCGAGAAAATTTCACGCGAAGTCACCGAATTGTTAGATCAAGGCATTCAGATTGACGGGAACAATGTATCTTATTATTATACCAAACTGGCTGACCTGAAGATTGAAATGCTGGCCAATGCCACCAAAGATGCCCGCAACCGTGCTGAAACCATTGCCAAGAACGCTGGTTCAAGCCTTGGAGGCTTGAAAACCGCCAATATGGGTGTATTCCAGATTACGGCTCCCAACTCCGCTGATGAGGATTACTCCTGGGGTGGCACCTTCAACACCAGCTCCAAACAAAAGAGAGCCAGCATTAATATGAAGCTTACTTATTATGTTAAGTGATTGATATTTAACTATTTGAATTTAAGAATAAAATAATAAAAGAAAAAGCATGGCAAACTTAGAACCTAAAATTGTATTCGATTTCTTTGATGAAATCTGCAAAGTTCCCCGCCCCTCCAAGAAAGAGGAAAAAATCTCCGCATGGCTGGTTGAAACCGGTAAAAAATTAGGCTTGGAGACCAAGCGTGACAAAATCGGCAACGTGCTGATTAGCAAGCCCGCCACTCCCGGCAAAGAGAATGTGACGCCCATCATTTTCCAGGCCCACATGGATATGGTTTGCGAAAAGAACAACGACACCAAGTTTGACTTTGAGAAAGACGCTATCCAGTCGTATGTGGACGGCGAATGGATGAAGGCCAAAGGTACCACCTTGGGTGCTGACGACGGTATAGGCATGGCCATGGCATTGGCTATTCTCGCTTCCAAAGACCTGGAACATGGTCCGGTAGAATGTCTTTTCACAGTAGATGAAGAGACTGGTCTGACTGGTGCGTTTGCCCTCGAGCCCGGTTTCATGAAAGGCAAAATGTTGCTCAACCTTGACTCGGAAGACGAAGGCCAATTCTTTATCGGCTGTGCCGGTGGCAAGGACACGGTGGCCACCTTCGACTGCGAATGGGATGAGGAAATTGACAAGAACAGTGTGGCTTATACCGTGATAGTCAAAGGTTTACAAGGCGGACACTCTGGCGACGACATCAACAAGGGTCGTGGCAACGCCGTCAAATTGCTCAACCGTCTCTTGTGGAACGGTTATCAGGAATATGGTCTCCGCATTGCCGACATCAAGGCTGGCAACCTGCGTAACGCCATTGCACGCGAAGGTCTTGCTGTGGTAGTGCTGCCGAAGAGCTATGCCAAGGATTTTGAGCAGTATCTTACCGAGATGGATAAGACTTACAAGAATGAATATCTCGTCACCGACCCTGATGTGACCGTTTGCTTCGAGAGCGCTCCCCTGCCCTCTAAGGTATTGGAAGAGCTGTTGCAGGTGGATCTGATGAACTGCCTCTACGCTTGTCCTCACGGAGTATTGGCCATGTCACAGAATATCAAGGACTTTGTAGAGACTTCTACCAATCTGGCCTCTGTCAAAATTGAAAATGAGAAAATTGTGGTCACCACCAGTCAGCGCAGCTCTGTGGAATCCAAGAAACAGGATGCGGTGGATATGGTTACCGCCACTTTCTGTGGCACTGGCGCCAACGATGTATGCAGCAGCGATGGTTATCCTGGCTGGACACCCAATCCGGATTCCAAGGTACTGGAAGTATTGGTGCAGGCCTACAAGAACCTCTTCAACAAGGAACCTCAGGTACTGGCCATCCATGCCGGTTTGGAATGCGGCCTCTTCTCAGAGAAATATCCCGGTTTGGATATGGTATCCTACGGTCCCACCCTCCGCGGTGTTCACTCTCCCGATGAGAAACTTGAGATCAAAACGGTGAAAATGTGTTGGGATTTGACTGTGGAATTCATGAAGATTCTGAAGTAAATTAGCAAATTAGTTAATTAGCAAATGTGCTAATTAAATTAAGAATTAAGAGTTAAGAACTAAGAATGATATAAAATTCTTAGTTCTTAATTTTTAGTTCTTAGTTTATCAGTCAATTTTATACCAATACATACTTTTTCCTAAAGCGGGAACACCAATATAGCCTCGGACTTTCAATTTGGTATCACTTTCAAAATTCAGGCGGCATTTGTAGGTTTTGCCGTGACAGGGGTCATAAATCTCCCCATTCACCCACATGTCCTTGTCCGCATCGTATTCAAAGCCCCAAAGCAGCACAATCTGGTCGCCAGGGGTATTGCGCTTCTTGGGATCCGGATTCAAAATATCGCGTTTGGGTGTGCCATCCTTCATTTGGGGCACCGCCAGCCAAATCACCTGTCCCTTGTACTTTCCATCCGCAGTTTTGAAAATCTTCACCTTTGAATCCTCTTTGGTCTCCGGCTCCACCACACGATAGGTACCCAGCAGCCTGTCGCCCTTGCTCACCTGAGCCTTCAAGGGCATAATGGCCGCAAACAAAAACACGAAGATAAAATATTTCAACAATTTACTCCTATTCATCATTCTCTTCCAATTAGGTGTTAGCCAATCAAGTTCCCCTCTATAATCAAATATTGCCACACTTTCAACTATCTATTATTTATTGAAACTCGTCCACTGTCCAACGTTATCGTTCCCACCTTCATCAAGCAACTTTCCTGCGACATTGCATTGGGATTGGTTCCCAGTTCTCCCTGCGGAATAGGCTCGTCCAAAAGCCCGAACAACTCTATCCAATAAGGAGGGAAGGTACCATCAGATGACTTGAAATTCATAGGATATTCGCTAAAGATATACCCTCCTGTGCTGGTGATATATGAATTCCGAACCAATTCACTGCAGTATTGTTCAGTGTTATTCGAACTAAAATACATGTCGTAACCACGTCCAACAAACGTTTTGGCATTTTCCACATACGTCATAACATTTGAATTGTCTTTCAGGCGCATCACATCCATCACAGGATAGCTACCGTCATTCAGCGTGAAATCAGCCAAATAAACTCTGAACGGATGGCGGTCCACCCCATGGTTAATGGTCGCGTCAATCACCCACAGACTATCCAATTCATCGCGTTCCAAAATGGCCACATGAATATAATTGACCTCTCCTTCACGGCCTGTAGCCGAAGTGATGGCATTATCCATACTGGTGCTATCCGTCAAATGAAAATCCAAAGGCAAACCCACAAACAGCAAATCGCCCGTCTGAATACCGTCCTGTCGCTCCTCCTGCTTGGTGTTGTGGCAAGAGCACAAAAACAAAGCGGAGAAAAGCACTCCGCATAAACAATGTATTATTCTGAAATTCATCATTTTATATTAATTAGAAAGAAGTAGTCACAGACAAGCCCATACCGTATGAAGCCGGCACTGAGCGACATACACCGCCGACACAGAGAATGCCTTCACGAGTTTTGCCGAAATTGAGAGCGATACGGGTGGTATGCCATACAAAAGCGGCCGAAATATTGTAATAATGAATGCGTTGACCCTTATCAGAGTTGCCGTAATTCCACTGATCTCCCACCGAAATGAACCAATTTGGACTGATGGAATATTCGAGCATACCATACAGCCAGCTGCCCTTATCTTGTTTGGTATAAAGGTGCTGTAACTCAAGACGCAAGGCATGTTTGTTATTGATTTTGCAAGTCAAATCCGAAGATACCAGATGTCCCTGCATCATGCCACCGTGACCTTGCAACACATCCATATTATAGGTAATATAATTGTATGCCAAAATCAGTTTCCAGCGTTTGTCAAAACGATGGCTGATTTCAATGCCCACATCCTGATACAGCAGCTTCTTGCCAAACTTGAAGAATCCTGAGGTATAGCCTTCGGTTCCTGACATGGTACCCAGCGAGTCTGCTAATGGAACAGCTTTCCGGTCAATATCATGGAAACGGGAATAATTGAAAGTGATATCGGTACCGTATTTTCCTCCAAGTTTGGTTTTCTTGGGAATCTGATAATTCACCTGTACCTGTGCGCCAATCTGACCATTCGGCTGGCTGGCATAGCCATAATTGCTAATCAGCTGGTATGCATACTGGCGATTGATGGCAGGTATGTAATTAATAGCCAGCACAGGAGTTTTAGCCAAGGCCAAACGCTGTGAACGGAAATCCATATTGTCAGAACGGATGAACGAAGCCGACACACCCAATCCCTTCATCGAATAGGTGGCAGACAGGAACAGGGCATTGCCTTTTTTGTATATGAACTGGTTGGTGGCGTTGGGGTCATTAACTTTCTGGGCAAAATCCGCCTCAAAACGGAATCCCTCATAGCCAAAATTCAGACGGGCGCTCCAACAAGCCACATTGGCAGGAATTTTGTCCGCCGTGATAATAGCCGTTTCCTGTTCTTCTGTACCAGGATAGATATCCACATAAATGTCATTTTCAGACTTCTCATACTTGCTCACGAAACTTCCGCCAATCGTAGCAGTGAAACCTTTTTCAGCAATAATAGGAAAAATATCGCCGAAGGCAAATTCACCGTCAATACCACGGACAAAATCCTTACGCTTCAAATAATCAAAATCAAAATTATTACGCTCAATGCCCCATACTCCTTTGATCGTGATACCTTTGTAAGGAGTCAGTCTGATGCGTGCGCCAAGCAGGCTGTTGTCCACTCCTAACTGGCGATCCTCATAAGCGCGCAAAGTGAAGCCATTACCAAACTGTTCATAGTATGTACCCGCCGTCACCTGTATGATTTTGTTCTTGTAGTCAAAATAATAACGTGTCAGCCCCTGTCCTTTATAGTCGATTTTCTCGAAATCAATCAAAGGAAAAGAATAAAACTCGTATTGGGCACCAACCGTAAAACCGCCGTTATTGTACATCAGACTAAGGTAGGTGTTGGCACGCACCTTGGAATCAACCGGTTCCGCACCTATCAGTGAGTCAGGGATATAGTACATACCATTGAAGCCAAACTCTCCGCTGATTTTGCCATTTCCCACCACATGCTGGGCTTTGGCGACCGACATACATGTGCAAACCAATACGACAAGGGAAGTCAGTTTGGCAAATTTATAGATTTTGCTCATATTACTTCTGGATAAGTTTTAACAATTCCTGATAAACCTCTTCTTCTGATCCCGTAGCGTAAGAAGAATGCTGCCATACAATTTCACCGTTGCCGTTGAGAATGCACAGATACGGCACATCGGGCACATTCATGGCACGCTTGAAGTCCCAGTTAGGGTCTTGCAACACTTCGTAATCCCATCCTCTGCCGTTGACGAATGGCGCCACGCGGGCAGCGGATTTGCTGTCATCGATGGAAATGGCGTATAACTTCACGCCTGTTTCTTCCACCCAGTCGTCATACACGTCGGCGATAGCCATCAATTCGGCAACACAAGGCTTGCACCACGTAGCCCACAAACTTATAATGACCGGTTTGCCATCATTGCTGATGTTACCAGTGTTAAACGTCGTTCCGTTCAGGGTTTTCACATCCACTGCCGGAAGTTTCGGATATTTTTTCTCCTTTTCTTCTTGAGCATAAATTACTGAAAAAGAAAGAATTAATACAATAATCACCCATAATTTCTTCATCGTTTCTATTTTTTACAATACAAACTACAAAGATACTAAAAAAAACTTTAAGTTTATACAAGAGAGAAGATTATTTTCAAAAAGGAATGCAAAACAACACCCCTAATCCCTAAAACCTATAACCTAAAACCTATAAAACTACTTCGGCAGGCTCTCCTGCATATACGGGGCAGTAACAGAATCAGCGGCAGAAAGCATAGCGGAGGGAGTGCCAACAAAAAGCAGGCGGCCACCTTTTTCACCGCCACCAGGACCTAACTCAATGATATAGTCAGCTTCTTTCATGACGTCGAGGCTATGTTCAATCAGAATCAGGGTATTGCCAGCATCAGTCATCTCATGGAACAGTTTCAGCAGTCGGTGCACATCGTCCAGGTGCAGGCCATCGGTTGGCTCGTCAATGATGAAGACCTCTCCCTTGCGGTGCAGTTGGTCAGCCAGTTTGATGCGCTGCAACTCTCCCCCACTCAAGGTAGTCATGGTCTGGTTGAGATGCAGATAACCCAAACCAACTTTGTTCAACGCCTGCAACTGCGGCTGGAACGGCTGTCCCTCGAAGAAATCCACGGCCTCTTCCACCGACAGGTCCATCACTTCGGCAATATTCTTTCCTTTATACTGATACTGAAGCACTTCCTCTGCATAGCGGCTGCCATGGCACACTTCGCAAACGGTCTCAATAGACTCCATAAAAGCCATGTCGGAGACGATGACGCCCTTGCCACCTCAAGCGGGGCAGGC
>Ga0265298_10009814_pt1 | contig 11372 bp, 7 predicted proteins | sample AusTroGonzalo_MG_3_FD_193486 | JGI IMG/M metagenome (GOLD analysis project Ga0265298, IMG submission 193486) | Bovine rumen microbial communities from tropical cattle in Woodstock, Queensland, Australia - Gonzalo_01 | ecosystem: Host-associated > Mammals > Digestive system > Stomach > Rumen ...
GAAGCCTAGCGAATCGTTGTACTGGACGAAGATCCTGTGCGGCTCACCGAGAGAATCGTCTGGCGCTCATTGTAGTTGTGTACCTGCAAACAACCATAACCCGGCTTCTTATAGGTGCTCCATGAATCACCCCAGTCATAGACATTCCCGCTGGCGTCGGCATATGGAATGTTCTTGGCATTGGGGTTTGAGAAGTCGTGCCAGCTGAACTCGATGTTGCCGTCCGCGAAGTCGCCCGGCGTCACGTAGAGGTTTCCATCAGACCGGTATGCCCGTACGGAAAGGTTAGTTACATACTGCTGGAAATCGTTGGGTCGCTGCGCGGTGGGGATGCCGATGCTCGAGGCGTCATCCGTGAAGGCGTCCATTGACGCCCACGCCCACTGCTCTACGCCGTCCGTACCCACGAGGTGCAGAAGGTAGGCCACGCGGTCGAAATCGAACTTGGCAAAGCGCGATTCGTCTATCGCATACGGTGCGCATGTCCACGTATAGTTGAACTTGGTGTGTGGAACCTTCAGCAGGTTCACGAGCGTGTAGCTTGCCGCCTCAGGCACGGCCTCCACCGTCAGGAACGCGGGCAACGGATTCGACGTCGCCGTGGTGAATGCAGCCGTAGCCGTCTTTGCGACGCCGCCGTCCGTGTAGGAGCAGCAAAGCGTGTAGGAGGTCTCCGGTGCAAGCGGTTGGGCAGGCATGACAATCAGCTCACGTCCATCGACGGACGAGGCCGAGACTGCAGCCACCGTCGCATCGCCCTGCGTGAACGTCCACGCGGCAGGGTCGTGCAGCGCCATTGGCGCTTTTTCAACGAACTCCACGCATACCTTTGTCCGATCAAGGCTCGGCACGGCATGGAGAAGCGTGGAGGGCGTCCCGTCAAATGCCACAAACACGTACAGCCGACGCACTGAATATTTGCCAGCCGTGTACGTCTGCGTCCAGTCCTTGTTTCTGTTTGAACTGCCTGTATAGTTGCCGATGCCGATATCCGTATGGCTGTCCTTATGCTTAAGGCGGTTGACTGCGATCAACGTCTGCTCCTCACGGAAGTTGTGGATCTGGAGGCAACCAAAGCCAGCGCCAGCAGTCTCGCTGGAAGGCGCGTCATCGAAGTCGAAGCTATCTGTATTGGCGCCGATATCCAGACCATTGCCCCTGCCGTAGTTCGTGAAGAAGAACTCGATGTTGCCGTCGGGGTAGCGACCTGTCTGCACACCGCTTACGTTGGAGGCTACATCAAGATTCGAGACAAAGCGCTTGATGTTCTTGTTGGTGGCGAACGAGTAGTCGGAGAGGTTGTCCGTGAAGCCGTCGAACGCCGCCCAGCACCAAGTCGTCGTCGGATTCGCGTTTGTTGTCGTCAGTTCAAGATAGTAGCCGACTCGCACAACGTGCGCACCGGCGTAGCGGGCGCGGTTGTCGATCGTGTGCGCGGCGGCGTACTGCACCGGATTGGTGACGAGGTCGCAGGGCGTCGGCACGTCGATCTGGTAGAGGAGCGCGTAGTTCTTTGCCTGCGGAACGTTCGCCGCCACATGAGCGGGAACGTCGGACTTCGGCTTCACGAGAACGTGCAGCGTTATGCGGGAATATTCAATGGACCGCGATTGATAGATTTGAGTCCAGTCGGCTTGTATGGCTCCTGTTGTGTCTCCATTCGCCCGATACTGCGTGTTGTTTCCGATTCCAACGCACACGCCGAGCGACACATTCTGCCCGTTGAAGTTGTTGACGGCGAAAACGGTCTGCTTGTTAGTGACATTGTGTACCTGCATACAGGCGTACCAGCCGGATGAACCCAGGCTGTCGCCCCAGTCGCTGACATTTGTCGCAAACGGGATGTTGTTGACGTTCGAACCGCCATAGTTGTGCGGCCAGAACTCAAGGAAGCCACCGTCCATGCCCGTGCCGTTCACCACGCCACCGACGTTTGAATAGACATCCTGATTCTTCACCCATTTCTGCCCAAAGCCGAGCGTGTCGTTAATCGGCACGCCAAGCATAGCAGGGTCGTCCGTCCAAGAATCAAAAGACGTCCAAGCGAAATTCGTAACGCTCGCATCCTTTGTGACAAGTTCAAGGTAATAGGCCACGCGATCTACGCCACCGGCAAGTCCTCGTGTTGCGTCAAGGTCGTACGGAACCCCGTTTCGCCAGTTCACCGTTCCCGTGCAGTTTTCGATGGAATAGACCGGCACGTACCCTTCGCACAGATTCGCCGGCACATGCTCGGCAATCCCCGACGGAAGCGGACGCTCCACCGTCGCCGTCGCGCTCGCCGCCATCGGCGTGGCGACGGCAGTATTGGCTTTCACGCCATCAACCGTAAGGCGGAAAGATTCCGATACTACGCCTGTCACATAGACGCGGACAAGTGAGAAGTCGTTGGCATCACGTTCGACGGTTGCCACATACCCTTCCGACACCGCAAATGCATTGACCAGCCCGTCCTGCAACACATCGACCGAAAACCTCACCTCCACCACCATGCCCTTAGATCCCAGCGTCGGCGTCACCGAAACGACCTCAGGCGCGGCGCTCGCCGTTGCCTCCGGCAGTGCGTACACCTGGAAATGGCGAAGGGAATACTGCGCCGCGTTGTATGTCTGCGTCCAGTCCCAACCCGAATTGTAGGAGTTGAAGTACGGTCCGATTCCCATTTCGCTGTCGCCGGCCGAACAGAACCGGTTGTAAGAGAAGATGCAGCTGTTCGTCCCCCGCGTCGTGTCATGTACCTGCAAGGAGCCATAGTTGCTGGAGGATGGGGTGTCGTCCATGTCATAGACGCTCAATGCGCCCGTAAGGCCGCGCTTGATGTTGCCGTTGTATCCTTGGGGCCAGAACTCGATGTTGCCGACGGCGATCGTCTGGTTCGTGCGGATGTTCGGCACGTTGCTCCATACGCGCAGGTTCGTCACGTCCTTTATGAACTGCCAAGCATACGGCACGCCCACGCGCGTCGCATCGTTCGTGAAGGCATCCATCGACACCCACACGTACTGCATCGGCTCGCCCGCCTTCTGCAGTTCCATGTAGTACGCCACGCGGCTGAACGAACCGATCTTCGCGGCATCATCCACATTGTACGGGACAGGATTCTGCGCGAAGTTGCCGATCTGCGGCATGTCAAGGTCATAGACAAGACGGTAGCTGTTGAACTCTTCCGCCGGTACATAGCGCCGCGCTCCCTGCGGGAACACGCCCGCAATGGTCTTGGATGCGGCGGCGTAGAGTGTCTTTCCGCCCGTTGCGTTTCTCACGCCGCCCCGCTTCGCCGTCACTGTGACAGGCACTTGATACGCCCCCGCCGGGAACGCGAGGGTAGCCGTGCGCTGGTTGGCGGAGAGCGTGATCGTCGGCGTGGCGGACGTCCCTGTCACCGTCCAGTTCGCCGCGTCGCAGGCCGTCGCCGCCGTCACCTTCTGGTTGAAAGTGAAATCCATCGTAAACGAGCCGTCCGCCTCTTCTGCCATCGCCGTCTGAACCACGGCGAGGTCGTTTTCCGTCACGAAGTTCGCAGGATCGGGAATGATGCTCGTGACGGCGCTCACCCAGGCGTTCGCCATGTTCGTGTAGCCGACGTCGTTCGGATGCACCGTGTCGGCGATCTGATCCCAGCTCGTCACAGCGGCATGCATGTCGAGGAAGTAGGCGGACTGTCCCTTTGCCTGCTGCGCAGCGACGATGCCGGGTACGGCGGGATTGAATACGTTCGTAATGGCAGCGTACTTCCAGTTGTTTTCCGTGTCGCCAGCTGTCGTGTACCGCCGCATGAGCGTCGTCACCACCACCTTTGCGGAGGGCTGGCACTCGTGGATGCGATCAAGGAGGCGCACGAGACGGTTCGTCGCCTCACTGCGGAAAGTATCCTCGCCATCACCCGTGTCGTTCGTGCCGAGGTGGAGCAGGATAACATGCGGATCGTCGATCTGCGCGAAGAAGCTCTGGATGTAGTTGTAGATTCCGTTTGAGGCGTTCTCGATCTTCCACCCGCTGTGACCCTCATGGTCGCTGTCGGCGAGGAAGGGATCCTCCTTGCTGTAGTTGTCCGTCTGTGTGCCCACGTAATCGACATTGTAGCCGAGGTTGGTGAGCGCCACGTAGAGCGGCGCGCGGTAGCCGTTGCCGCGCACGGACTGCGATCCGTGCGTAATCGAGTCGCCAAGCGGCATTATGCGCAGCACGGGATTGTCCGCCGCATCCCCAAACGCCGTCGCCGCAGACAGCACGACCACGCAGCCCATCGTGGCAAGAACTGATTTCCTCATCTCGTTATCCTCTTCTTGGTTTTCTGATTTGTCATAAGTTTGTTGTAAGTATATCATAAATCACCGGGTCAAATCTAGGGCAGAAAAAAAACGGTTGATTTTTCAAGGATTGTTTTGGTAAAATACCCGCCATTCTGCCCAAGGTGGGCGGAATGAAGCGAATGACTGCGGGCCATCCATCCCGCGGCAAAGCGGATTGAACGAAACAACGTTCCGAAAGGAGAAAGAGAAAATGGATATGCCTACATCTGCCCTCACGGGCATCACGCTGAAGGACATGTTTGACGCGGGCCTTCACTTCGGCCACCAGACGAAGCGCTGGAACCCCAAGATGCGCGGCTACATCTTCGACAAGCGCAACGGGATTCACATAATCGACCTCACGCAGTCCGTCGCAATGCTCGACGAGGCCGCCGCGTTCCTGCGCGACACGGTCCTCGCCGGCAAGAGCCTCCTCTTCGTCGCGACGAAGAAGCAGGTCTCCGGCATGGTCAAGGAGGCCGCGAGCGGCGTCGGCCAGTTCTACATCACCGAGCGCTGGCTCGGCGGCACGCTCACGAACGCGAAGACGATCCGCTCTTCCGTGAAGCGCATGCGCCAGCTCCAGGCGACGGCGAAGGCCAACGGCGGCGAGCTCTCCGAGCACAAGCAGGAGGCGTCGATGCTCCGGCGCGAGCTCAACAAGCTGGAGAAGAACCTCACCGGCATCGCCGACATGGCGGAGCTGCCCGGCGCGGTCGTCGTGATCGACGTCGTCCGCGAGGCGAACGCCGTCAAGGAGGCCGTGCGTCTCCACATCCCGGTCGTCGCGATCGTTGACACGAACGCCGACCCCGAGCCCATCGACTACGTGATCCCCGGCAACGACGACTCCGTGCGCGGCGTGAAGCTGATCCTCGACGGCCTCGTGAAGGTCGTCAAGACCGCGAACGACGAGTACAGCGCCAAGGCCGCCGAGGAGAGCCGCAAGCGCGAGGCCGAGCGCGCCAAGCGCGACGAGGCGGAGAAGGCCGCCCGCGCCGAGCGCAGGGCGAAGTCCGCCGCCGCCAAGGAAGGCTCGCGCCGCTCCGCCTCGAAGAAGGGAACCGTCGCCGTCAACGTTAAGGCCGCCGCGCGCGCCGCCAAGGAGGCCGCCGAGGCCAAGGCGAAGGCCGACCTCGAGGCGAAGCGCCTCGCCGCCGTCGCCTCCGCAGAGGCGGCCGTCGCAGCCGCAGCCGAGGCCCCCGCCGCCGCGCCCGCCGAGGCTCCAGCCCCGGAGGCCGCCCCGGCTCCCGAAGCCGCCCCCGAGGCGTAAAAACAGCCGGGGTGCGGTCGAGGGCAACCGACCGCGCCATCTGCAACCGACAGCAACAGAAAAGACCTAAGGAACCACATCATGGCAATCACGATTCAGCAGATAAAAGAGCTCCGCGAGGCGACCGCCGCCGGCATGGGCGCCTGCAAGGAGGCCCTCAACGCCACGAACGGCAACATGGAGGAGGCCGTCAAGTATCTCCGCGAGAAGGGCCTCGCCGTCGCGGCGAAGCGCGTCGACAAGGAGTCCAAGCAGGGCATAATCGCCCTCGCCAAGTCCGCGGACGGCAAGGCGATGGCCCTCGCCGAGGTCAACTGCGAGACCGACTTCGTCGCCAAGACCGAGGCGTTCATAAAGTTCACCGACGACGCGGCGCAGGCCGCGCTCGAGGGCAAGGACATCGAGCAGACGCTCGGCGACGACTACAAGATGCTTCTCACCAAGACCGGCGAGAACGTCAAGATCCGCCGCTCCGAGCGCTACGTCCTCGAAGGGACGGGGGTCCTCTCCGGCTACATCCACATGGGCGGCAAGATCGGCGTCCTCGTCGAGCTCGAGACCCCGTGCGAGAAGTGCGCGGCGTCGGCCGAGCTCGCCGAGGCGGCCCACATGCTCTGCCTCCAGATCGCCGCGAACTCGCCGAAGTACATCAACCCTGCGGACGTCCCGCAGGCCGAGATCGACGCGGAGCTCGAAATCAAGCTCAACGCCCTCAAGGAGCAGAAGGGCAAGCTCCCGCCGGAGCAGGCCCTCGTCGGCATCAAGAAGGGAATGGCCGCGAAGTTCTGCACGCAGATCTGCCTCATGAAGCAGGACTACGTCGCAGACGGCGAGCAGACCGTCGAGAAGTACCTCGCCGGCGTATCCAAGGCCTGCGGCGGCGCCCCGATCACGGTCAAGCGCTTCGCGAGGCTGCAGCTCGGCGCCTAAATCCGCGCCGGGCGGAGGGTTGGCGGCGCGATGGGTCCCATTGGCGTTGCGGTTCTGGCGGCGTCGTTCACGTGCGCGATGGAGCGCGTGGACTCGATGGATCCCGTCAAGGCGCAGTCGATGTACGACGCGCGCGCCGTCCAGCTCGTTTACGAGACTCCCCTTCAGATCGACTACAAGGCGCGCCCGTACCGCCTAGTGCCCGGGCTTTGCGAGCTCCCGGAGGTGTCCGGGGACGGCCTTGTCTATGTTTTCAGGATGGTCGCCTGCGCCCCCGTCGGCTCCGGCGACGTCAAGAGGGCGATAGAGCGGCTTCGCGACCCGGCGAACCCCTCGCCCGGATCCTGGACGATGCGCCGCGTCGCGTCTGTCGAGACGCCTGACCCGGCGACGCTCCGCGTCACGCTCGACGCGCGCCAGCACGTGTTCCCGTGGATGCTCGCGATGGGCTACGCGGGAGTGCGTCTCGCCGACGGATCGGGCACGGGGCCCTATCGCCTCAAGTCGTGGTGGCGCAACCACGAGATGACGTTTGTGCGAAACGAGTCGTGGCGCGGCTGGCGCGACAACGACAGGCCGTTCGACGTCGTGAGGTATCTCGTGGTGGACGACGCATCGACCCGCTGGCTCATGTTCCTGAAGGGGGAGATCGACTGCCTCGCCGAAATCGACCGCGACAACTGGGACGCGGTGATCGGCCGGGACGGCAAGATCGTCCCTTCGCTCGCGGCAAAGGGCGTTGCGCTCCGCGGCGGAACGCCCGCGCTGGAGATGAGATACATCGGCTTCAACGTCCGCGACCCGGTCCTCTCCAACGCAAACCTTCGCCGCGCGCTTTCCTGCGCATTCGACTCCGGGGCGTGGAAGGCGTTCTACAACAACGGCGTGCTCGAGGCGACCGGACCCGTCCCGCCGTGCGTAGAGGGGTTCCTCGACACGCCGTTCGAATACGCATACGACCTTGAGAAGGCGAAGGCCCTGCTCGCGAAGGCCGGCTACCCGGGCGGGATGGACCCCGCGACGGGACGGCGCCTCGTCCTGACGCTCTCCATCGGCCGCGCCACACAGGACAGCCGCGAGGCGGGCGAGCTTGTCGCCAGCTTCTTCGACCGCATCGGCGTGAAGCTGGAGCTGGGCTTCCAGACGTGGGAGGCGTTCCTCGCCGCCGTCAACCGCGGCGAGACGCAGATGCACATGATGGGGTGGGTCGGCGACTACCCTGACGCGGAGAACTTCCTGCAGCTGTTCCACACGAAGAACTTCAGCCCCGGCCCCAACCACTCCTTCTACTCGAGCGCGGCGTTCGACGCGGAGTACGACGCGGCGATGGCGTCAACGGCCGCAGACGAGCGAAACGCGCACTGGCGAAGATGCCAGGAGATCGTGCGCGAGGACTGCCCGTGGATATACACGCACGTGAGGAAGAACTACACGCTCGTCCGCGACCGCGTGAAGAACTACGTCGTGGGGGACTTCCCGTACGGGTGCGAGCGACATCTGAGGACGGAGGACTAGTCGGCATGGAATGCGATGGCTTCACGCTCTATCTGGAAAGGTCGTCCGCCGCGCAGTCGGTCGCGCTTTCACGCGGCGGCGAAATCGTCGATGCGAGGACGCTCGACGGGACGGACGCCCGGAGCGGCGACTGGGTGGTGCGCGTCCGCGACTTTCTCGCGGGGCGCAGGCCGTCGCGCATCGTCGTGGGAACGGGGCCTGGATCGTTCGCGGGGATACGCGCCGCGCTCGCGTTCGCGCAGGGATACGCGATCGGCTCGGGCTGCGAAGTTCGAGGGCTCCCGTCGCCGTGCGCGCTCTCGCCGGAAGAAGGCGCGCTCGCCGTCGTCGGGGATTCGCGGCGAGGGTGCGTGTGGATCGCGCTGTTCGACGGGCATTCCCTCGCGACGCCGGTCTTCCAGGTGAACGCCGGGGACGCGGAGCGCCGCGTCCCGCTCTGCGCCAAGGTGGTCTCGCCCGACGACGCCCGCATAGGCGCGATGCTCGGGGAAACGTTCGGCGAGCGCTATCTGGGCGCGGCGCTGCCGACGGCGGTAGGCCTTGCGCGCGCCGCCGCCGCGAACCCTGCCCTTCTCGCCGCGAATCCCCTTCCCGTGTATCTCAACCCGGCAGTCCGGCCGGCGTAGCCGTCAGAAGAAGGGGTCGCGCTCCGGGGCTGGCCTCAGTCTCGCTTCGAGGGGCTAAATGAAATCGTTGTGCTTTGAAATAGTGAAATTAGCCTGCGGCCTTGAAATTTCAAGCCGCGAAGCGGCGATTTCACCATTTCACCATTTCACCATTTCACTATTTATTCTCAAGAGTGGGAACGGGGAAGGGGGAACGGGGAACGGGAAAACCTCTCAAACTTCTTTGCCATAGGCTGCTCGAAGTATTACTTTATCTTGCAATAAATAATAGATAAAGTAATGTCTCAAACATATTTCCCACCGAACTTTGACTTTATCGCTGACGGACGCTTCTCCTTTTTGCATACTGGACTTCCAAATGCGACAAAGAGACAGCAACTCTCGCATTTCTTCAAATCGCTTAAGGATTCGGGATGTGCAGAGAAACGTTGCCCTACCAACTGGTTCAAGGCATTTGACATGCTCCGCAATGTCATTGAAGCCAAGCATGTAGATAGAAAAGTGATCTTCATCGATGAACTGCCATGGCTCGACACCCTGCGCTCTGATTTCCTCATGGCGCTTGAGGCGTTCTGGAACGAATGGGCTTCGGCGAGAAAGGACGTTCTCTTCATCGTCTGCGGCTCGGCACCATCATGGATGGTCAAGAAGCTGTTCCGAAACAGGGGGGGGCTCCACAACCGGGTCACGGCAAGACTGCTGCTTCAACCATTTACCCTGCGGGAGTGCGAGCAATACGCAAAGGAGCGTGGCATCGAGTTGACGCGCAAGGACATTGCCGAGTGCTACATGGCAATCGGTGGGATTCCGTACTATTGGCGACACATTGCCAAGGGTTACAGCATTGCGCAGGATTTCAACAGGATGTTCTTTTCCGAAAGCGCCCCCCTCAAGAATGAATTCACCGAACTCTACTCTTCGCTTTTTAGGAACGCCCCTATCTACATGAAGATCGTAGGCGTCCTCGCCAGGAAGAAGATCGGCATGACAAGGGGCGAGATTGCCGACTCTACGGGGATAACGAAATCCGGGCAGCTTTCGGATGCGCTCGACACCCTCTCCGAAAGCGGGTTTATCCGTAGCTACAGGGTTTACGGTAAAACCAAGCGCGACAGGATCTACCAGCTCATCGACAACTTCACGCTGTTCCACTTCAAGTTTCTAGATGGAGCGACGACGGACACGAACTTCTGGACGGATACGATTTCTTCGCCGCAGCAGGCTGCATGGCGCGGGCTTGCCTTCGAACGGCTCTGCCTCCAGCATGCCAGCCAAATGCAAAAGGCCCTCGGGATTGCGGGCGTCCACACGGAAACCTATGCGTGGAGGCACAGGGCAGATGAAACATACCCCCAAGGCGCGCAAATCGACCTCCTTCTCGACCGGGCCGACAATGTAATCAACGTCTGCGAAATGAAATACGCCAAAGCGCGTTATCTGCTTGACAAGGGTACACTTGAGAATCTTGAAGAGAAGGCCGAGGTGTTCCGCGCCGTCAGCAAGACAAGAAAGGCCGTCCACCTGACGATGGTGACATCTTCCAGCCTTGTCCGCAACGCCTACGCAAACCGGATCCAGTCCGAAGTGACGCTTGACGACCTTTTCGCAGAATAGCCGAACCCCTCACTTAACTTCCCACGTGCAGCGTATCGCCGAACGCGACACTACGCGCGACCTCATGCCGTCGCAGCTCCTGCACCTGTTCAGCCTGAACGAGATCGTGGACGTCTCGAAGATATACGCGCCGGAACTCTCGCGCATCCGAGGCATAACGCCTGCGAGCCTCAACACGTTCTCGAACGCGAACCGAACGCGCAACCCCGGCGTCATAACGAGGTCAAGGACCTCGGATATTTATGTGCTTTATCGAGGTTTCACATAACATCCCAGACGCCCGGTCACGGCAGACAACATGGTAATCGCCTGGCGGATCATTCCGATTCGTGCAAACAGTGAGTTTGCAAATACCATCCTCTGCACATGCATAGCCTGCACCGTCAAGCTCCTGCCCAGCGGAGTCAAAGACTCGAATCTCCACCGGCAACCGCGCGGGAACCGGTTCGCCCGTCTCATCACGTACCGTCATCGTCACGCAAACATCGTCGCCGCGCCGACAACATGCCACATCCACATTCGCAATCCTGTGCTTCAGGAACATAAGCAGACGGCCATCATTCGTCTCGTATGACAACGGCACTTCCACACGTCCATCCGCCAATCTTTTGAACGGGACTTCACCGCCACGAGAAAGCTCATACACTGCTCCGATCTTGCTGTCAGGGTCGGTCTGCGTCACGTTGCCGGAAAACGGCAGCCCCTTTTCCATCGTGAGCCCCCATTGCCCCACATAGTCACCGAACATGCGCCTGTCGTTTAGGGCGAAGACGTATGGCGTGCCGCGCCATGCGCGGGAATACGTAACAATCTCAGGGCTTGAGCTGTCCGCCTTCGGCTCATAGGCATACTTCTCTTTGAGTGTTCTGCGAAGCGCATCGGCGGCAGAGAGCATGTCCGCCTTGGACTTTTCGGTGCGTCTGCGGGACTCTTCACAGACACGCGTCTGCGTTATGGCGTCCATGTCCGCCGTGTGGTCTGACCTCGGAGGTTTCCTGTACGCAAAGACCGGCACGACGACGTCTGCCTTAAGTGCAGACAAAAGCGTCTCGTCCGCCAACAGTATGCCGCCCGCCTTTTGAAACGCATTAATCTTTTCGACAACAGGCGGGCGGCATACTG
>Ga0265298_10009818_pt1 | contig 11370 bp, 9 predicted proteins | sample AusTroGonzalo_MG_3_FD_193486 | JGI IMG/M metagenome (GOLD analysis project Ga0265298, IMG submission 193486) | Bovine rumen microbial communities from tropical cattle in Woodstock, Queensland, Australia - Gonzalo_01 | ecosystem: Host-associated > Mammals > Digestive system > Stomach > Rumen ...
CTTTGCAGTTCATATGTTTGCGGCGTGATATGCTTTTCGCGAGAAAACTGCTCACCCCGGTATAGCCGCCGCTCGTAAATACGAAGTAGACATCCCTGCTGCCGGTCAGCTGCACTTTACTGAGATATGAGGAAAAGAAACGGGGCATTTCACAGACATAGACCGGACTGCATATGACAAATGGCTTTTCTGAATCGATTGGCGTGAAGTCTTTCTGCCGGATCCTTTCAAGCAGATTGAGTGCCAGGTCACCGAGTTGTCTGGACAGCTCCTCAGCAATATACCTCGTATTGCCGGTAGCGCTGAAATACAGGATCATTTTCCCTCCTGATCCAAATATCAAAAGAAGTCGGCATCAACCCCATCCCCAATTCAACCATGGTCAGAGAGGAAGAAAAATCCGATGCATATTGTACGCGCGCCCTGGGGCAGTTTTCAGCCGGAATACGCTGAAAGACGACATTCTGTGACAGGCGCACTCTGAACTGCCGTAAGCTTAGCATCCGGAGCGAAGTCATCTATACCCATCTCATTCACGTTCAACAAATATGACAGGTTTCAGCCTGATCATCGTCTCTTCAAGTCAGGATACCTGTCATAAAACGCCTTCTTATCTGCGTACATCATCTCATCAGCGTAACGGAAGGAGGTCTTCATATCCGTCCCACCATCAGACCAGTAGCAGCCTACTGCACAGGCGACCCCATTCTTCTCCACATTCATATTCAGCCGCTGGACTTTTCTATTAAAGGTTTCCTGGTCCATGTCCTTACAGATGATGACGAATTCATCTCCTCCGGTACGGAAGACGTCGTCCTGATAGAACACTTTTCTGAACAGCTCTCCCGCCTGGATGAGGAGTCTGTCGCCAGCTTCATGTCCTTCGTTGTCGTTTACAGTTTTTAATCCATTCAAATCAATGGAGATCACGCCATACGGACACCTGCTCGCTGAAATCTCTTTCATTCGGTTAATCATGGCACGGCGGTTAAATGCACCGGTGAGGACATCCACCTGGCTGAGCTCCTCCAACTTTTGTAACAGGATGTGATTGTAAATCTCCGAACCCAGGAAAAAAGACATCAGCTCTACAAGTTCTTTCACTTCGACGGTCTTTTCCACATCATAATTAACGACGTACATATAGCCGACGACTTGTTTTCCCCGCCGTAAAGGAATGAGCACAAGACTGCTGATATGATTTTCCCTCATTGATCGTGCCCATATCTGATTCCGTTCCCCCAGGGCGACCATATCCTGTTCGTTTTGCACAATCACATCATTACTGACGCCAATCATACTCTCCCATGTCTGAACCAAATCATAGGTTAGTACATCGGGGTTTGCCCAGGTATCGTTGATAGTTCTTCCACAGAAGTTTGTTACAAGGCGTTTCTCATGATCAACGAGTAGAATCCTGGCGGCATGTGCCGCAGACGCTTCCAGGATGATGTTCAGAACTTCACCAACGCTGGTTTGAAAGTCCGATGCACCCATCAGCTTGATACAGGCTTTGATCACCGTCTCGGCTACATTGACAGAAACAGAAGCCATCCTGTCTGCGTCCGCATTCTGTGTAAACTCAAAAATAAACTGGCAGTAACCCACATCCTCCAAATCAGAGACCAGGGGGATCAAGGTCTGATCCGTCCAGCAGTTAAGGGCTTTTGTTTCCACATATGCATGCATCTTTTGCTTGAGGATTGCTGCGCGGAAGCAGTAGTCCTCAAACTTGTTGTCCTGCGGCACCAGCTCGCTGTATATCATGTTGTCGTAGTAGGCAGGCCCCATAATCTGTTTATAAGGTGCATTTGCCACGACGATGCGAATCTCGCCGCAGCCTCCTTCAGCAGTTTTCCGTACTGAAATGACACAGCAGGGATACTCGACACAGTCGACAAATGTCTGGTGATCCATTGAATTTGCACCTCCTACTGCTTCACAGTCCTGCTTATCCTGTTTACAACATTTCTTCAAGCATCCACAATCTGTCCGACACACATCGTGTGGAAATCACGGATGCCGCTTCCCTGGCCATAGAAGATCTCCATAGTGCAGAGCACATCCCCGAACTCAGGTCTGGATTTCTGATCTCCTTCTCCACCTGGGAGTTTTCTCCTTTGACTGAAGAACAGTATTCTGCCCGTCGAAAGAACCCGTTGACGATACCTCTGTTTCGAAAAGATCATCTATTGAAGCTTTTAGTATATGAATCTGTCTCCGGAGCAGGCTTTACATTATTCCGGCACACAATGTGCCAGTCCCCTGTCTCCGTTTTTCCAAATCCAGGTCTCTATGAATGCGGGGGATGTTGTCTGTGCCGCCTTCGGCATGTATGGACATCCCCTTTTGTATTCGTTCACAGCCTCTTCAGCAGAGAGAATCTGCACATTCTCCTCCCCTTCGTCAACCCGGAAGCTGAACTCTCATCCTGCAGTGGCTCCGTGAAACATCAGGCATCTGAGATTCAGGAGTTTGAGCATCCCGAGGGGATGCCTGCAACGGGACAGGAGAGGTGAAATCCATTCAAAAGCAGGATTTCAAAGGATTTGGAAACGTTCCTCCTTGGATCCCCTTTGATCTGGAACAGGAGATCAGTTTCAATTCTGCTCACACGAGGTCATCCGGTGAAGAAGCAGAGGGGACTCTGTACTGTCGGGGATCGTAATTTTCACCTGCGTGCCTTTGCCATCTCCGGACCGGATGGTCAGGCTTCCCCCGCACATCATTTCCAGCCGCTGGCGAATGTTGGTCAGCGTGGCCTGAGGCTGGCTTTTGTCGGAAGGATCAAATCCGGAACCGTCGTCTTCCACGATGATCTGTGCGCCGTTTTCATCGTGCAGGGTCCGCACGGAGATGTGAAGCGGCCCGGAGTAAGGATCCATTGCATGCTTGACCGCGTTTTCCACAAGCGGCTGCATCGTCAGCGGAGGCAGATGGAACTGGGTGAACGGAGTGTCATACTCCACGATGAGCATCTCCTCATGCTGCACCTGTTCCACGGCAAGATAGGCGCGGGTATGCTCCAGTTCCGCAGAAAACGGAATGGTGCTTTCGCTGGCCACCGCATTGAAATTCCTGCGCAGATAGTTGGTGAAATCCATCGTCACCTTCCGGGCTTTCTGCGGGTCGAGGTTGCAGAGGCTGTAGATGCTCATCAGGGTATTGTAGATGAAATGAGGCCGCATCTGCAGCACCATGATGCTCGCACGCTGACGGGCTATTTCCTGCTGGTTGCGCTGGTCCACCTCGAGCTGTTCAGACAAAACCAGGCCATACATGGACAGGGCGGAAATGACGTAGCTGATGCCGACCAGCGGGTAAACATCGATGAACATCTGCACGGACAGTGCGATCATCACCGGGAGAATCGCGATGAGCAGGCTCAGGAAGGTTTTCCGGGAAAACCGCTTTCTGCGCCGCAGCGTCACCGCAAGGTTCACCAGCAGCATCAGGATCATCGGAAGAAGAAAAAGAGGGTAAAGAGGTCCGCGCTGATATCCCAGTTCCGGCGAGACATACCTCGTTGCCCCGATGACTTCGCCGGCTGCGAGGAAGACGAGATAAAACGCACTGATGACGTTCACGGCATGAAAAATCCGGCTCCTGGTGATGTTCTCTCCGCAGCAGTACAGGACATAGACGGTCAGCATCCGAACCGGCAGTGCGAGCAGCGTGCATTCAACGAACTGAATCAGGTACAGGAGCCCTTTTGGGGCCATCCAGAGGATGGCGAGGACTTCCAGAACGCAGAAAAGATCGCACAGAAGAAAAACCGCAAAATAAATCAGGAAGAAACGCTTTCTCCAGTGGTCGACCCCGGGAATAATGGCCGTGAGACATATCCCCTGCAGGCTCAGAATCAGTCCCACACTGTATGTCGAGATATAATAGACTTCCATCCAGCCGTTCACGTTTCCAGTCCCCCCGTTAAAAAGGGATGGCGAAGCTTTTTCATCTGGAGCCGGATGCTCTCCGGGGTCATGGGCTTGACCATGAATCCGCAGGCTTCGGTGTTCCATGCGTCCAGAGAATAGTCGGGATAAGCCGTCAGGTAGACCACATTGGTGTTGGGATTGATTTCAAGCAGCGTGCGGCAAAGATCAAATCCACTGGCTGTTCCCAGTTCTATATCCAGAAAGGCCAGTGCAACCTGGTGCACTTTTGCATATTCAATTGCTTCCTGCGGCCAGATAAAACCCGTGATCGTGGCCGTCTTCATGACCTCCCCCAGCACTGTCAGACTTTCCGTCAGGAGCAGTCGGCTGTCGTCCACGATAATGACGTTCGGGGATTCATCGCTCTGCACCGAGAGTTGGAACAGCGTATTGGCATCCACGCCAAGATGGCCGGCAAGGCGGAGTATCATCATGGTGTCCGGCAGACGGGACCCGTTTTCCCAGCGGGCGATGGTGGAATGGTTGACAAACATCAATTTTCCGAGCTGCTTCTGAGAAAGTCCTTTTTCTTCTCTCAGTTTTCGCAGTGTTTCAGAAAAAACCTGATTCAAGCAATCTCCCCCCATTATGATTTTTGTTCATGATACCCCCGCGGGGTGGAAAAACAAGAGGATGGACAAATGTCGGTTTGACATTCTGGAAACCCCCATCTGTCAGGGGTAAACAGCATTGTTCTTTGAAGAATGTTTGTCATGGATTTTTGTATAATATAAAAGTGCGCGCCTGTGGGATCAGGCCTGTCACAGGTCTTCCGGGGCGGTGAAAGCACCCGCCGCAGAAAGCCCACTTCATTCCCCGACGTTTTTTTCCAGGGGAAAGAAGGCCCCCGAAAAACAGAAACATCGCTGCCCTGGGCATCTGCCTGAGACAGGCTGCCTTTGCGGGTCCCGTGCAGCGCGTCGAGAGAAAGCGAATGAGATTATGATACAACGCAATATCGTCAGATTGTTTGAGTCAAGGAAGGGACATCTTGATTACCGGATCAAGCGCGATTTCGTCAAAAACGGGATTGCAACCATTCCCTGCCGCATTTCCAGCTACAGCGATGTCATCAACTCCTACAGCGTTGAGGGCTGTGAAACGCTGAACACCGATTTTTTCGACTATCTGACAATGTCAGCCGAAGTGACGCCGGACAAGTATCCTCTGGTCCTGAATATCATCGGGGATTGCCTGTCTGAGGAGGAGCAGGGGATCATTACGACGGTCATCCGCGAAGATTTTGCCTATGATCTGGGAATGGTGGAAAAGGATATCCGGCGGCATACGAAGACCTTCCTTGTGATGCTGCTGGTGTTTGTCCTTTCCGGCATCCTGATCATGTTCACCAGCTTCCTTTCCGAGGTGCCCAGGGAGCTGATCTTTCTTCTGTTCTGGTTTACGGGAGAAACCGTGTGCGACTATCTCTTCCTGACCGGACATGATCTTCGCCGGAGCAGGAGGCTGGCCGGACGGCTTGCGAGCATTAAGGTCGTATTTTCCAGCAAATACACCGCTCCGAATTACACGCAGCGCGATTTCGATCAGCTCTACTCCGAAATTGAAAAGGATGTTATTGAAACCATCGAGGAAGAGGGGATGCAACAATGAAAAAGCTGTTTACCATTGATGATATTATGGTCGCCTTCGTTTCAGCGCTGGGCTATGGCTATGGCGAAACCCTTTCCAGGCTTTTCGGCTGGCCGGATGTGATCTGCATTGTGGCGAGCTTTGCCCTGGGACTTGTTCTTGAGGAAATCATCAGCATGATCGCCTTCAGCAAGACCGTCCAGAAAAAGCCCATCAACCGGGTGATCACCTACGTCTCGATCGTTCTCATCTTCGTGATCTGTCATCAGATTTCCGTCACCTGGATGGGCACCTCCATGATCTCCTATCTGAAAGATGAATTCGTCTCTGTTGTCGGCTTCCCCATTGTCGGCTTTGTGGTGAATCTGCTCATCCGCGCATATCGCATCCGGAAGATCCGCAGTGTTTACGGGGATGGAAGCAAAGGCTTTGTCTTCAATGTCACGCAGGAGGACCGTGAAACCCTCAACCAGGCGAATCAGCCCATCCATGGCGAATTTGATGCCAGCCTCGCCGTGAAGACTCGCACCGGCACCTTTGTGGGGGAAAACCGCGGGAAAACCACCGTTTATCTGGGGATCCCCTATGCCATGCCCCCGGTGGGGGACCTCCGGTGGAAGGCGCCCCGGCCGCTTCCCTCCTCGCAGTCCGTATTTGAAGCCAGGCACTTCGGTGCCTCCGCCATCCAGGTCGAGCACAAGGGGTCCCTCATCCGGTATCACCGGCAGAGCGAGGATTGCCTGACCCTGAACATCTGCGTCAGCACTCAGGAGTCCGAGGCCCCCAGGCCCGTGGTCGTTCTGTTCCACCCCGGCGATTTCACCTGCGGGGGATCGGCGAACCCCCTGCTCTCCGGCGAAGACCTTGTCACCAACCATCCGGAAATCCTCTTCGTCAGCTTCAACTTCCGCCTTGGCATCCTCGGCTTTATCGATTTTTCAGAGATCCCCGGCGGGCAGGACTACCCTGATGCCATCAACCTCGGGCTGCTCGACCAGATCGCGGCCCTCAAATGGATCCGGGAAAACATCCCGGCCTTCGGAGGCGATCCCGACCGGATCACGCTGCTCGGCTTTGAATCCGGTGCGGTCTGCATCCAGCTACTTGCATCCTGCCGCCAGGCGAAGGGGCTGTTCCAGAGGGCCCTTGCACTCAATGGCGGTCCGGTTTTCGTCCATGACAAGCCGCAGCCGGCCAGAAGCCTGGCGGAGAATCTGCTGAGGGTCACAGGCACCTCTTCGATGAAGGAGCTCGTGCAGCTCGATACGAATGTCCTGAAGGATGCAGCGCAGAAGCTCTGGGAAAGCGCATGCGCGCCGACCTGCGACGGCGTCCTGGTCCCTGACAACGTGTATCTGGCCATGCAAAACGGCGTCGCCACGGACATTGACTTTGTCATTGGGATTCCCTGCAATGAGATGCAGGTTTTCCGTTCCATGCTTGGCAACCACAACTACAGGGAGGCCGTCTTCGGGGCTTTTGCCGAACTGGAAAGCTGCCTGGATGACTCCGCGTCCGGCACCGTACGGGCATACCTTGAAAAGCAGATGGCCTCTTCGGACGAGCTTGAAGCGAAATCAAAACTCGCAGAGCAGTGGCTCGGACTTTCCCTTTACCACTGTGCTGACTGTCTGGCTAAGGGCGGAAGCCGTGTGCATCTTCTGTACTGGAATGAGGTGGCGCTCATAGAAAAGCTGGGCTCCGGCTCGGTTGACCTCGCGGCCGCATTCCTTGGGACCGGCGATGCGCTGGAGATGTACGGAAACATCATGGACGCAGACCTTTCCGAGACGCTCCAGAGCCTGCTGGCGAAGTTTATCGAAGGGGAAGCCCTGAAATTCTATCCCAACGAAATCAGGGGAATCGATGCCTTCAGCTGGAAGGCCTTCCCCAAGGCGCTCATCGTTTCAGACGGAAAACTCCAGTGCGACAGGATTGAGGACCGGCTGACGGAGATTCCGGAGCTGCATCATTTTGTCGTCTCACTGGAACACTAATGATAAAGGAGGCGTGGGCATGTCCCAGAATATTCTGCTGACATCACTGGATGTCCTGGAAAACGACAGAACTCTGCGGTACTATTCCGCCGAAAAGGCATCGGGCTTTGAATACTGTGAAACCATGCAGCCCATGGAAGCAAGCACCAAGTATATCCTGGCCCATTTCCCCATTGACAGAATCCTCGTCATCGGTGAGGAGGAGACTTCCTCAGAGGGCGGGGACGGGATGAATTCCCTGACCCTGAGGGATGCCGGTGCCCTTTATGCCCAGCGGGATCCGGGGGCACTGAACAATTATGAGCTGTACTGCTCCCGCATCGTCCGGTATGTCGATCCTCAAGGTCCGAAGGCGCAGACAACTGACGCCCTGGTGTCCGAGGAGGAGCAGAAAAAGCTCATCGACTTTATCCGGGAGTTCCAGCAGAAGCGCTCAAAACAGGAATCCATTGCGCCGGGCCGGCTGTTTGACCAGCTGGCAGGCAGCCGGGCACTGTATGATCAGTTCAAGGATGAGCTTTTCACCGCCCTCCCGGAGGCCCGCACAAATGCCCGTCCGGTCATGAAATGGGTCAAAAGCTACCTGTACACCCTTCTCAAGCCCTCTGCAAAGCTGCAGATCCTTCCGGGCAACGAAAACGTCTCCATCCGCAGTATCCCGGCGAGGATGCTGAACAGGCGCGAGGGCTGGTACAGCGGCATCTGGGACATCAACCAGGATGTTCTTGACGGCAAGTATGAAATCAACCTCTATGTGTCTCTGGGGAACAATTCCAATGTCGACCCGACCCTTCTGCTCAACATGCTGGATATCCTGATTTCCACGCCGGACAGCCATGTTCACCTGAAGAAGCTCTACAAGGTCTTTGAGTCCTCCGGGAATCTGACAGGGGTGATTGAAGACACCACCGCCGTTTCCGGCAGCTCCTATCTGGTTGCTGCGGCACGCGCCTTCCTCAATTACAGCAAGACGGATATGCTAGCGGATTTCTGGAGACACTGCGGAGAGCAGGACGACCGGATCAGCCGGCTGATCCATGCCGCACGGCATGTGGACGTGGGAATTTCCATGTGCAACATCCGGGAGGTACAGGAGGGCATCCAGCAGCTGCGCTTCCTGTTCAAGGATGAACGCTTATGGTCGGAAGAAGGGAACTACGGGCTGCTGTTCGGCATCATCGCGGACTGCATCCAGTCCGACTACAGTCCTCTGCTGAAGGGCAACGGCCCCATCCCCTTTATCGAGCTGATCAAATGGGCCTATCAGCACCAGCTCTACCAGCAGGTCCTGACCCTGATTGAATCCCATGCCCCGTCAAATCTGGTGAATTCCGGCATCTTCTTCTACTGCGACAATGAAGCCCGCAAGGAGGAGATTACCCGGCTGTTTGCATCACAGCTGCTGGGACTCAAGTCCTATGAACAGTACAAAATGGACGATATCGACCATTATTTTATCAAAACCTATGACCGGGCAACCGTCAGGCTCCATGGTTTCAGAGGCGAGGACAGGTGTCTTGCATTTGCGACCCTGCGGGTCGGTTCCATTGAAAACCCGAAACCGGCCAGGATCAACGGGCATACCGTCTGCAGCAGCATGAACACCGTGAAAAACGTCCTGCACGCCTATTACACCCTCGGCGTGGTCCGCAACACGGTCAGCCATGCCAACTCAGACGCAATGTCCCAGCAGCGCGGGAACGCCTCTCAAAGCGACACCAGCTCCGCCATGGCCCTGATGAAGAAAAGCATCGAATACTTCATCACGAGCTATGAAAAGGCCCTGGCGGAGGTGCGCAACAAGAGACCGAATATCGTCACCATTTCGCCCGGCGCTGTCCGGAGCACCGCAGATCGCCTGAGGCAGGACAAAGGTCCGGAGGCCCGGTATCATATCCGCGGTGTCAGAAAGATGTAACCCTTCCGCTGCGAAAAACGGAAATACTGCAGAATCTGTTCCTGTCCTCCCTGTTGGCGCACGGATTTCCGCTTCACATTCCACTTTGGCTTTTCCCTGTCCGGAAAGACAGTCCACGGATAAACTGATGCGATGCGGACACTGGGCAGAGCTCTCCACGGTTTTCAATAAGCCTGAGGTCGGCAGGGAAGCGGGAATGGAGGTCGATGAGACCTTCGCAAAAACCATGCGGCAGATGTGGATTCAGTTCGCGAAAACCGGTGATCCGTCGCTTTCCGCAGACATCTCTCCCGATGGCAAGGCACATCCGTGGCCTGCCTACGATACCGTGAACAAATATGTGATGTGTCTTGACGAGTTCAATATTCACGCGGCAAAAGAGCCTGAAGTGAAGATCGTCGACTGGGAGAGAACGTATCCTTTGACCAAGTATTACGTGATTTGACAGAAGCCTCGCAGACCAGATTCTCACAGGCGCAAGGATCTTCCGGTAGGACAAGGGGCATCCGAGGGTGACCACCTTCGTGGTGAAGGACAGCAGGTTCATCATGCCTGGCATCATCGACAGCCACGTCCAACTACCCACCGGTGCCGGGTTTGAGCATACAGATCTGGATGTGCCTGCAAGGTGTGTCAGCAAAAAGGAATGCCTGGATCATGTGGCGGAAACTCTTCGGAACAATCCCGGTCCGAAGCGTTACAGATTTAAGCTGACGCATGCAAATCTGAATGGTGATGATCTCACACAGGAAGACATTGCTGGGTTTTGCCGGGAAGATGATGAGCTGATCCTCTGAGCCCCCAAGTCAGACCTTCAGCTGAAATACATACTGACCAGTCTGGACGCGAAGATACCCATTTTTGCCTGAAGTGAAGGAGAAATTCGAATCTCAATGCGACCAGACTTGACCATGTTGGGCTTAAGCACCAAAGCAAAAAAGCTCTGAAAGTGTATTCAGAGAAACAATTTTCAGAAAACCACGACCCTGCCGGGAATCACGCCTGGCAGGGCCGCTTTTCTTGTATTTTCGATAGAGTGGGATTACAATCCAAAAGTGTAGAAACATACCACTCCGAAAAGACACCGGATTCCACATCCTATCATGAACGGGGAGGCATATCTGGTAACTGGAAACATCCAGCACTTCCCGATACATACCTGTGTGGTTACGCCGGGAGAAATGCTGGACATCCTGCAGGAAGGCAAATAACGCAATGCAAACCTGAAACGGGAGAGCCCCCTGGAGAAACCAGGGCGCTTTTTTTGCCCTGCGGCAGGGAGAATAGAGAAACGGTCCAGAGATGCATTACCGGACAAAGAGGCATAGTCCCAAAGTCTCCTTTATGGGAACGTGCAGCTTCACACTGCGGCCCTCAGAAAGGACGTCACCTGGGCAGCAGGCGACTGCGATCAGGCAGCTTTTCCGGGGTCACCCAGCAGCCATGGGACTGTTCTCTTCATCTTTCTGAAGACACCCTTCCAAAAGAGGTTCTTCAAAATACCTGACAGCCACTTCCATGGGACTGCTTCATGCGCTGCAGCGCCGCATCCGCATCCTCGAAGATACTCCCCTTCGGGTTCTTTCTGTCGGAGAAGGCCACCCCCACAGACAGGGACACGGGAATCTCCCCCTGTCCGGGATTCCCGAGAATTGCGTTGGCCCTCTCCACCTTGTCAAAGATCAGATCCTGCATGTTGGAATTCACGCGGGTCATAATCACCGCAAACTCGTTTTCCCTGAGACGGCAGATGTCATCCACAGACCGGAAACCGCTGCGAAGCACCCTGGAAACCCGAAGGACCGCCTCGTCTGCCGCCTTTGACCCTGCGCTGCTTTTCAGCTCTTCATACTCATTCACGTTGACAATCAGCACCGCGATGTGTTCCTTGTCGGAATCCTTGAGCAGGATCTCGTAGGCCGTCTTC
>Ga0265298_10009820_pt1 | contig 11368 bp, 6 predicted proteins | sample AusTroGonzalo_MG_3_FD_193486 | JGI IMG/M metagenome (GOLD analysis project Ga0265298, IMG submission 193486) | Bovine rumen microbial communities from tropical cattle in Woodstock, Queensland, Australia - Gonzalo_01 | ecosystem: Host-associated > Mammals > Digestive system > Stomach > Rumen ...
GCCTCGACATCGAGTGAAAGCACTCAGAATGCAGACAAAAGCTGAAGGATAAAGACGGAGCGTGACGGATGCGGACAACGTAATTGCCAATTTTCGTACCTTTGCAATATGAAAAAGGTAAAAAGGTAAAAAAGTAAAAAGGTAAAAGGCGATGCCGCTGCAGAGGCCACCCCAAACCCGATCACTAAATCAAGGCCGAGCCGCAGCCCTAACAAGCCTCCAAGCCTCCCCCAGCCCCTCCCATTGGGAGGGGTTTTTTGTTGAAAAAGTATCTCCCACCTCGAAGGTGGACCACCAAGAAATGTGTTTTATGTCGATGGCGTGATGAACACGCGCCAGGAGCCGTCGGTGGAGCCTCGCTCTATATAATGCTTGTCAAGCAATTGCCCCAACAGTTTGCGAACAGCAGTAATGCTGGTTCCTAATTCCTCTCTAATCTCTTCAATTGTCAATGCAGGTTGAGTTTGCATCATTCGAAGCATCTTGGCATAGTTGGGCGTGCGGAACTCTATCATCTCGCCGTCGTACCACCAAACATTCTCGTCCTTGCGCGTCACAAACAGATAGTCGTTGTAAATCTCGTTGGCAACGATTCCCTGGAAGTGTTGTACAAAGGAGGTAATGTCATTGATGCCAGCGTGTGCTCCGTCGCTTGGTGACTTACCCACGTTCAGGTCTGCCTGGTGCAATGCCTCCAGATACTCCTGTTTCTTGCGGCTACGCACCACAATCATCGGCAAGCCATGACGCGAAAGGATGTAGTTGACCATCAGCCGTGCGATGCGTCCGTTGCCGTCCTCGAAGGGGTGGATGCGGATGTAGCGATAGTGGAACAGGGCCGCCAGTTCTATGGGCGACAACCTGCCGGCTTCCTCCTCAGTGTTATACCAGTTGACGAGGTCGGTCATCAGTGCCGGCGTCTCTTCTGGTGAAGCATACTCAAAACGGTCGCCGTAACGGGTGACGACCGAGTTCGGACGCGTCTTGTACTGTCCGGCATGGACGGTGTAGCTCGTCTGTACGCCGCCGGGCAGGGTGCGATAGACAGTGTAGTCCTCACGAAGGAGCGTCTGATGCAGAGTGCGAATGAAATGCTGTGTCAGCGGAGTTTCTTTTACCAGTGCTTCCTCTGTCATCATACGCATAGCCACATTACTTGCTGTCATGTCTTGCACATCCTTTACATTGGCTTCGCCTATTATCTTGCCAAAGAGCAGCAGAATCTCTGTCTGACCGTACGTAAGCGTATTACCCTCGATATGGTTACTGTTGTAGTTGTAGTCAATAGTAAACTGACGACTCAGGCGCTCCCGGTCTTTCTCCGAGATAGGCTGGATGCTTTGCCAAGCCTGCAACGCCTTCTTTAAACTAACTTGCTTCATATCCCTTTTGTTTTAAGCTAAAAGGTTATCGATATGTACCTTTTTTGAACTGTTTTCATGTCTTTTGACTCGTTTATTCTGCTAAAAGGTGTACTTACCTAAACCATTTCGGTCGCAAAAGTACAGCTTTTTCTTGATTCATGCAAGTTTTTGGGGCAAAAAGTGGCTGTTTGGCCACTTTCTACATGCAAAGACACGAACTTTCCATGAATAACACAAGGAAATCCCAGAAAAAGATGCGAGTATGCAAGAGCAAGAATGAAACAGGTACCAGGTACCTGTTTCACTCTTCCTTCATTACCCCCATTATTTTCTTGTTCTTCTTGTTCGCACTCTTCTCGCGGGTAAACGGCGGCATGGGGGTGATGACGAGCACCTCGTCATAGGTCATGCCGTAGAGCGGATATACAAGGCGGTCGATTTCGGATTCAAAGCAGATTACAGGAACCCTCCGTTTTTTTAGGAGTGAAACGCTGACCTGTCCCTAGTGTTCGAAAAAATGTTAAAGCGTATGGTTTTTGCTGATGATTAACGAGATAATTCGTATCTTTGCAAAAACATATAACAATTATTAGCAAATTAGTGCCAGACACTACGTGTACAAATGATAAGAAGAAGTCTTTTACTGATAATAGCCTTTCTGGCAGTAGCATTGGCATCTGCCCAAAAAAGCTTGGAAGAGGTTAGCAAGAAGCTGGCATTGCTGAATGCCGACTTCACGGTGGAGTATGCCTCGAACCTGTCGGAGCTGGATTCCTGGAGCGACAATAGTAAGTTCCAATGGAAAGCCGTCGACCATAGCGTCATCGACAATGCTGAAGAGATGCAGAAGCTCGTCGACTTGGTGAAGAACCCCGCTCCCAAGGACACAGTGGGTTTCTACAAGCAGTTCTTTGATGCGCGCGACAATCAGTACATCGTGCTCCGCGTGGACAAGGGCGAGGGCCAGCGGCTGTTCCATGTGCGCGTTACCTATATAATGAGTGCCGACGATCCGAAACTGAATACCTCGAAGACGTTCTCTACACGCGACTTCATCTACGTATCCCCGCCACGTGGCGACCGGCAGATTGAAATCAAGGTATGGCCCAACGAAGTTGGCGAGGAACTGGCCAAGACTTTCACGTTCCGAGGACATAGCTACGGCGCACGCGGTGCACGATCGGTGATGCTCGACCGCAGTCGTCTGGTGCCCGGCCGCTATGACCTGCAGTATGTGAAGATGGACGACGAGACGTCGAAGACTGACACCGTCACCATCAGCGACCTGCAGCCCGGTAAGCTCTATACGTTCTACACCTATCTGATGAACCCCATCGTGGAAGCATGGCTGCGCTTCGACGGATTCAAACGTATGAGGATTAACGTCGGCGACTGGGCCGAGGACCTTGTCACCCATTTCGACGATCAGTCGGCCATCGTGATGACTGGTGGCCAGATGCCATTCCTGAAGCACAAATGGCTCGAGGCTCCCAACCCGTCGTATCTCGACACACGCCTGTTTGCACCACACGATACGCTGTGGCTTCACGTCTTTAAGGACAACGTCCCGCTGACAAATGCTAAGGATCTGGTCATGAATATCTCGCTGCTGAATCTCGACGGCACCATCAAGGACTATGACCGTATTCCCTGGGGACAGAAGGACGACGGACGGTTCTTTGCCGTCACCAACGGTGAGCCGTGCGTCATCGAGTCGTACCTCAAGGGCTATGCCCCTCGCGTGACCCATTGCCGCGGAGCCTATAACCCCTCGACAGGATGGCTCTATGAGGAGAGCCAAGACCTCGATATCTATCTGGACTCGAACACCATGCCCGAGAGCGGTATGTTTGTCTCACAGATGATCCTGACGGCGCTGGAGCCCGTCGATGCTATACGCGATGATCACTACCTGGCAAACATCCTAACGATCAACGTACTGAACGAGCCCCTCACGGCCACTGTGCCTTACGATGAGTTTGCCTCGCGAGAGGGCGAGCAGAAATATGTCGACGGACAGCTCATCGAGCGGCTGGCCAAGCTGAACGTCACCTTCTCGACCAGCAAGACAGCGATGCCCGGCGACCGCGTTTACCTGAAGAAAGACAAAAGCGCCGAGCAGAACGACATCAAGATAGAAAGCATAGAGGGCGAAGCCCGCCGCGTGAACTATCCGCACTTCGACTATGTCTATTGGGATGCAGAGTTCTCGCTGGAAGGCTATCTCGACGCTGGCTGCAGCGGGCGACCCTATCTGGCTGTGGACGACAAAGAGGCACGGAAACTGCCCATCCTGAACAACTGCTATATCGACATCGACGAATGGAAGAAGCGTACCGAGGATGATAGCAAGAAAAAACTGAATCCTGACGAAGAAGCCAGCTCGAATGCCGAAAGTATACTCGGCGCCGAGAGTATCAACGTCTCGTTCAAAATCCCGTTGGCGCCTCCACCACTTTACATTCGTGCCGGCGTGGACATCGACCTGTGGCGCAACAAGAAGATCAGCGTCTTTGGTGCCATTGGCGTTGGTGTCGACCTCGATTTCGTCGACGGTAAAGATGCTACGAGCAAGTGGAAAGAAGGCTATGATGGGCTTGATAATGGCCAGATTGCCAATTTAAACCCAGACAAAATCAATATACGTTCTACCGATGATGACGGTATCTACATCGAGAGCAAGTGGGAAGATATATATAATAAATTCACCAACAAGGAGGAAGACCCCTATTCCCTCAAGGCTTCCGCCTGGGTCGAGTTGTTCTCCCAGTACAGCTTTCCGATTCTGATGAAACTCGAGGATTTCCCCGGTCTGCGGTTCTTCGACGAGCTCAATATCAACGCCAGGGCAGTAGCCGAAGCGAATGCCAAACTCAATGTACTCAGTTATGCCGACAAGGTAGCCAAAAAGTTTGGCATCAAGAAAGGCCTTGAATTTCTGACAGAAAACCAGTATGCCAAAAAGGCGATCAAGGCGCTCGACAGCGGACTGGAAATTTATGTCCAATTGCTGATGACGGCCAAAGCCGGCATATATTATTACGACGACGGTACCAACGAGATCAACCCGCTGAAGACCCATCTCGTTGGCGCCAGCGTAATGGGCAGGGCTGACGGATTTGCGCGAGCGGGTACGAGGTTTAACGTCATCGCAGGTGGCGTGGAGGCCGGCTTGCTAGCCTGTGCTGGAGCGTATTTCAAGGCTGGTGTCGGCGACCGTCTGTGGTTCGACCGTCCGTTCAAAGGATCCGCATGGGCTTATCGTTTAGGCCTCGGACTATACTATAAGGTGGCGTTACTCTGCTGGAACAAGTCCGACGAATGGATGGTGGGCAGTTCGAGTTATGTGCCCCCAATACTATTGGGCAACGAGTCCAACAGCAATCCCTATCACAAAAACTACAAGTCGTATATGGCCACCGGTGTCGAGACGAATGCGCCACAACTGGCAAACAGCGCGTCGCGACGGGTGAACAGCAGTCTGCCGGGCACCAACCTCGCCACAGACGTAGAACTGACCTATCCCGTCCGCTTCCTTTCGGGCGGCGACAGCATCATCTATAATAAGACTAACGACGGCACACCCAACGGCCGCTATCTGCGCGTCATCTCTACAGACAATCCTTCCGTCATCAGCGACTATAAGACCGGTGGCGCTGCCGACTACCACTCTGCCTCGTCGGCCAATATGGATATCGTGGTCTATGAGCAGGCTACGCGCAAGCTGACAGACGAGGAGCTGAACCCCAGCGACGAGCAACTGGTGGATTTTGCCATCGAAAAAGGCAATATCTCCCAAATCTACTACACTTACAAGAAGGCTGGCGGCAAATGGTATAGCGCCAAGCCTATCTGGCAGGACAACAACGATACCAACACCAAACCCCGTGTGGCACTCGACGACAATGGTCATGCCGCCGCCATCTGGCAACAGGGCTATTACATCCGCAAAAGTGGCTTGAGCCCCGAAGAGCAGAACGACATCGAGAATCTGCAGTTCATGGGCGACCTGATGTATTCGCGTTTCGACGGCACCAGCTGGACTGAGCCCGTCAGCGTCCTCTATCTGAATAGGAAACTGCAACTCTCAGAGTATCAGATTAGCTACCACAACGGTGAGGCATTCATCGCCGCCACCGAAATATTACCCGACGATGTCGTCAAGCCCGTATTCATCCATGTGGCAGAAAACGGCAACGTGACCGTTAGCGATGCGCCCATGCAGGCAAACAGCATGTTTGAGGTCAGGCGCGTGGGCAACCACAATGTGGTAGCCCAGCTTACCGATGCAGGCACCGAAGACAAGCAGGTGCGCATAGCCCTCAACAGCTACGACATGCAAGGTCAGCCCGACGGACAACTCAATACGTCGGTATCGACAGGTAATGCCGGCATAGCCAGCTTCCGACTGGTGGCCGACCAGAACGCCCGCTCGCTGCGCAACCTCGGACTGATGTGGCTGCAGACCGCCCTGGATGCCACCGCCGACTCTACCTTCAACACCATCTGTGCGGCACGCCTTGTTCCGAACGGCCAGACCATCATCGTGGGCACACCGATCACGCTGGCACGCATCAACCATGCCAACCAGGTGTATTCCTTCGACGGCTACATGACCGACGAGAAGATCAGCGGCTGCTATCTGGCTAACGACAGCATTGCCGGTTCGCAGCTCAACCGCGTAGTAGCCTACTTCAGAAATGCCTTCAGCTATAGCATCCAGTTCGACCAGAACGAGAACCAGACCATCACCGGCTCGACTGAGGACGAAGCACAGACCACCTTCCTGGTCAAGGTGACCAACCTCGGACAGTCTACCATCAACCGCTGCGTGCTCAGCGTAGAGGACGTGCCAGACTCTATACCCCTGCACCTCGTCATTCCTGCCGGCATGACAGCCCAGGAGCGCGTATCCATCCCCTACCAGAGCGGACAGGCCATCAACACCAAGCTCACCGTCACCTACGACGACGTGCTGGGACTGCAGGCCAAGCAGCTGCCACGCTTCCTCGAACGACGCGCCAAGCGTGCTCACGCACGTCTGATGGGAATGACCTACACTGACGCCAACTCAGCAGAGGATGATATCTACGAGCAGCAGGCCAACAACCTCTTCCCCGACATTCCGAAACTGGAGTGCTACGCCATCAGCCAGTCTGTCGACGATAAGGGCAACAACCGAATCCTGTTGCGCGTGAGAAATGTCTCCAAGCGCCCCATGCCTGACGGCTATTGCGTAGAGGTTAATATTGAAAAGGATTCCAAGTCCAGCACTTCGGAAAATGGCGCATCCGACATATTAGTGTTCGGAGGCGGACTTCAAGGCAATGCCGCCACCTTAACACAAGGAAATCTATCCAAAGTCGGATTCTTCAAGCAGAGTCGCACCTACGAGATTGCGGATATCGCTGTCACGATTCCAAAGGTCACCGAGACCCAGACCCTCTTCATCAGACCCGTCGTCAAGAAAGTCTCAGGCAAACTGCAACGTAGCAGCATCGCTGGCGGCGACCATAACCGCGATTATGCCATTGTCACCGTCTATCCCTCGGATAAGACGACGGCTGTAGACAAAGTCTTCGACGACGGCGACGCTCGCGCCACACTGCATGTCACGACCAGTGGCTCAACGGTGACCGTCAGCGGCGCACAGCCTGGACAGGACGTATGCCTCTATCTTTCCAGCGGTATGATTCTGGCCCGCCAGAATGCCTCTCCAGCCGGTATCGCTACGTTCAACGTGTCTCACGTACGCAGAGGAGTACTCCTCGTATCAAACGATAAAGAAACTGTAAAATTCATATACTAAGATGAAAAAAATACTGTTATCAGTTGCGTTGTCGCTATCGCTTCTGCCTGCTATGGCCGACACGTTGACAGACGAAGTAGCCGAAAGCTATTCCAAGGTGGTAGATGGCTGGACCTATATCACCAATGCCGCGGAGTTCCGGCTGCTTGCCCAGCAATGCCAGAGTCCTGACGTTGAAGAGAAGAAGATCAGGCTGGCATGCGACATCGAGTATCCACAAAGGTCCTATCATACCATCCCGTCGTATTATATCAAGTATTTCCGTGGTACCTTCGACGGCATGGGTTGCACCATCAAGAAGTTTCATTTCCAGACCACCTCGCAAGACTCGCAAGACAATGTCGGGTTCATCCAGGAGCTGAAGGGTTCGGATAGCAAGGTGTGCAACCTGCGATTCGACGATTGCGATATCGATGTCGGGAACGAGTGCACCATGGCCGTTGTGGTCAGCAAGATTACCGCCGACAAGGCCGACCTCAACAACATCCTGATTAAGCGTGGCAGCATCTATGCGAGGCAGAACAGCATTTTAGGCTGTCTGGCAGGTTACATCAACAGCCATACCACCATCAGTCATTGTGCCATCGATAGTCTGGACGTATCAAGAGTGGGCGACAACGAGTCGAATCCTGTAGGCATTTTTGCCAGTAGGATGGTGGACGGAGGCGACGCCACCAAGTGCAGTATTAATAATTGCTATATGGCGAAAACGCCATTGAAGTCTAACTTATATGCAAGATTCAGCATTATTACGAACTATACTCAGAAGGAAATAGACAAAAAAGCATTCCGGCACTCGAATTGTTATTGGGACAACACTGGGTTTGTCCGGAGTGTTAATACGAGCGATTTCTTCTTTGTAGACAATGATAATAAAAGACTTATCAACGTGACCACCCTCGAGCAACTAAAGAGCGGCAACGATGTGCTCAACGATGCCGACGGATGGATGTGTCAGACCGACAGCCTGCCCAAGCCCGTAGGACTCTTCTATTGGAATCCGAAGCAAAGTCGTAACATACGAGTGGGCACCTACGGCTTGTCGAATGTGCTCATGGGCGAGGTAACACCCGTTGACTACTGCCGCTACATCGAGCCCGCACAGCTGAAGCTGACGGCCATCAACTACGAAGGTGACACCGACTATGTGTTGGACGACCGTATTACCAACGAAATCGACGTCGAGAGCTCCATCGTGATGCTTGGTCAGAATGTGTTCGACGGCATCGCCATGAACACGCTGCAACTACCAGGAGAGGTGACCACCATCGAGGGGACGGCATTCCATCATAGCGTCAGTCAGGCCTTTGTGACGCATGGCAACTGGCACTTTGTCGGCAACATGCTCTACCTGGTCACTAACGACATGAAACGGCTGGTGGCCACCGTCGGCAACAATGAGGAAATGACCATCGACTGCCGTTATTGCACCAGCATCATGGACGAGGTTTTTATGTTGCACACCAAACTCCGGCGCCTGTATGTCAACACGTGGTTCCCCACAGGCACTACCACGTTTACACCTGTCCAGCTGCTTGGCGACGATGTCTTCTTTGGTTGCTCCGACGAGTTAGAGGTATATGTCAAGGACGGCACCACCGACCAATCAATAATAGGCACCAACATTGACAGGGGATATAAGAAAATGGGCTGTGGCTGGGACCAGTTCTATAGCGAAACTGAGGACATACCCAACCGCCTTTTCCGCTATTTCCCCGTCACGCGTAATCCCGCCAAGCTCTCCACCCTCATGCTTGGCTATCCTGTTGTACTGCCAGCCGACTGCAAGGCGTGGGTGGCAACCACTATTAATGCCAGCCAACTGGTGCTCAAGCGCGTCCAAGGCAACATCCTGCCCGCCATGCTGCCCGTGCTGCTCAGCTACGAAGAGACATCCGGCGTCATGCATCTGTCACCTTACGAGGGCAACGACGCGCCCTCCGCAACCCTCTACGAGGGCAGCATCTTCAAAGGTAGTATCGACCCCGCTGGACAAAAGATGGACGACTCCGAGATGATGTCAAACTTCTACACGCTCTCGCGGCGTGCGGGATCTACCGACTGGAGCACAGTGGCTTTCCGCCCCTACCATCCCGCCGACAACATCCTGCCGTCATACATCGCCTATATCAGCAGTCAGGACGTTCCACAAGTCAGGCTCGCCATGGTTTTCGACGGCGACTACCCCACTACCGGCATTGACGTAATTGACGAAGGACAATTCTTGGACGAGCCAAGCGGCAAAGCCGAGCGGACAATGAACAATGAAAAGATCTACAATCTCAACGGTCAGCGCGTAGGCACAGGCTATCGCGGAATGATTATCAAAAATGGACTTAAATTTATTGTAAGATGAGAAAAGACACCCTTGCTCCTGCTCCCCGTCGAACCTATGTCTCACCCGCTATGACTCTTTTCACCCTGTCTCCCAGGGTGCTGCAGGCAACTTCACCCTCTCCCGATGTCCGCTTCGACCACAGCAATCCAGGCGGCGAAGCACTCAGCCGAAAAAATAGGCTGAGTGAGGAGGAATTCGACGATTGGGAATGAAATATCAACTGGTTACATCATCGACAAAGAAAAAGCGGCCAAGGATAATGCTCCTTTGTTGCCTTGGGTCGGGATGAGGCCCCAACTTTATATTGAATCTTGTTTTGAAACAGGTACCTGGTACCTGTTTCATTAGCAAAGAACAACAACGAGCACTCGCCGATTTTCGGCAAGTACACCGCACGTCCGGTTTATCCCGACGAGTTTGTCGACCTGAACGTGGTCGCAGAGTTTATCCAGGAGCAGGCCAGCGTGAAGCGCTCTGACTGCAAGGCTGTCATCGACGAGATGGGCAAGGCCATCAAGCACTTCCTCGGTATGGGCTGCAAGGTCAAGATCGACGGCCTCGGCATCTTCAAGCCCGGTCTCTCCAGCAAGGCCGTCAACCACCTCGAGGACTGGAACCAGGCCGAGCACCTGAAGAGCACCAAGCTCCTGTTCACCCCCGACAAGATCAAGGTGGGCAAGAAGAAGGTCGCCGAGGCCATCTCGGAGGTTACCTGGCAGATGCGCGACGTCGCTCTCGACAGCAAGGGCAATCCGCTCTACGGTGCCAAGGCTGTCCGCGAGGCCAAGAAGCAGGCCGAGCAGCCTACCCCCTAACCCCCTCCCATTGCGTGCCACACTCCATTGCAACGCCACACTCTCAAAGAGAGAACCTTCAGGTGGGAGAAAGGGGAAGGGGAAAAGCCTCCCCCCAGCCCCCTCCGAAAGGAGGGGAGCCAGGCTGCCGCCGGATGGTACACCCTCGACGGCCGCAAGCTCGAAAGCAAACCGACAAAGAAAGGACTATATATCGTCAACGGCAACAAGGTCGTGATTAAGTAGAACAACAATCATAGTGTGTTATTAACGACAACTTGGACAACAAAGGACAACAAATCTTGACGATGACGGCAAACTTCCGCCTACAGAGTCCAGAAGCTGGAAGTTAAAAAGTTGTCCTTTGTTGTCCAAGTTGTCGTAGAACTGGAGAGAAAGCGGCCTTCGCCTAAATAATAAATAACAAATAATTATGTAGTGATTAAGTAAAAAGGTAAAAAATTCGGGATGGCGTTTTGTCAGTCCGTTTTTTTATTTAACGGTTTGCAAACCGTAAGAAGAAAAAAAGATATGGCAGATACGTGATGCCTTATGCCATCATGAACTTTACCAGCATTGCTAATCTTTCAGGCAACCTAATGGTATAATCTTAACTCCATCAGGACGGGTGTATGCCATCTGACCACCCGTAAGTATTATAAAAAGATCTGGCTCACGGATGGGCATCTGCTTCTCTTTATCATTATGCTCACGGATAAGACCTTCAATCAATACGGCACCAAAGGCATCAAGAAGGTCTTGAAGCATAGTGTCTGCTGTTCTGCTGAAATATTCCATATATTCTTTCTTTGTCTGGGTGCAAAGATAATGCAAATATTTGGATTATGCAAGACAATCTTACTTTTTGAGGTATTTTATTCGGTGTTTTTGATGTATTTTAATCTATTTGTTTGAGGTGGGGGAGAAAAGAACCTACTCGCTGCCCCTTCGTATTGCCAGTAGGGGATTCTGAAAAAAAGCGGAAAAGGTTTGGTGGATACGAAAATAATGCTTAATTTTGCACCATCATATACTTGGGCAATGACGTTATTAACCAACCGCG
>Ga0265298_10009823_pt1 | contig 11367 bp, 14 predicted proteins | sample AusTroGonzalo_MG_3_FD_193486 | JGI IMG/M metagenome (GOLD analysis project Ga0265298, IMG submission 193486) | Bovine rumen microbial communities from tropical cattle in Woodstock, Queensland, Australia - Gonzalo_01 | ecosystem: Host-associated > Mammals > Digestive system > Stomach > Rumen ...
CCGGCCATGTTGCAGGGATTATTAAGAAGCGAATAGAGTATGCAGATGTTTGCCAAATGTTTGCCAAGTAACGAAAAATACGCCTTCTAGACACCTAGAAAGCGTATTTCTGTGCCCCGGGCGGGAGCAGCTTAATTTCCTATAATGGAAATCGCCGTTTCTTAATATTTGGCAGAAATACTCTTCTACAAGGTGTTATATTCAGCATATTCTCAATTTTGGGAAATGAGAATAGGAAATAATAGGAAAGAATATCGTCCCACTTTTCGTCCCACTATTGTGCGATTGTTGGACGAAATGCTTACCTTTGTGCTATGAGAACCATTGAGCCGACATTTTCCGTAGAGAAGAAGAATGCAACAGACACTTTCGGGCGAGTTTGCGTGTTCATCAACTTCACCATTGACAAGGGAGAGAACAAACGGGTGCGTTTCGCAATGCAGGACCTATCAACAGGAAAGCCCTTCAAACTTCCGTGTTCTTCCTGGGACAAAAAGAAAAAACGCTGCATCGTAAAAAGCAATGCAGCGGAAAAGGAGTATCTCCAAAAAATCAACTCGCAAATCAAGGAAATCCAAGTCGCAGTTAAGCAAATCGTCCAGGAATGTGAAGCCAAACGAACAAATGTCTCTTCTGCCGTACTCACAAAAGAACATATCTATAACAAAATCAAGCATATAGAAGCATTTACAGAGACACCGGAGCCATCAAAGAATAATCTTCTGGTTCCGTACTGGGAGAACTTCATTGCAAGAGCGAAAGAAGGGAAGGTCAATCACAATGGCAAGCCATACAAGAAAACGGCAATTATCAGCTATCAAAAATGCCTCAACGCCTTCTATGTTTTTGAGAAGGATATGAGGCGAAAATACACCTTTGATGATATCAACAAGGGTTTCTACGATGACTATGTCGGCTATATGCTTGACCACGGGAAAATGCCCAACACAATCGGTGAGCGGATAAAGAACCTAAAAGCATTGATGCAGCGTTCGTATGAGGAAGGCTTACACTCCAATCTCGCATTCAAATCGTTCGTCAAACCGGAAGAAGAAGTTGATAATGTGTATTTGACGGAAGACGAATTGGAAATGCTCTACAATTGCCAATTCACAAATAGCAATGCGTTTTTGGAGAAATACCGAGATATCTTTCTTGTGGGATGCTACACCGGCCTGCGATGGGAAGACTACAAGTCCATAAGGAAAAATGATTTCACGACTTCACCCAAAGGAAAACCTGTTCTGGTCATTCGTGCGGCAAAAACAGGTATTCGTGTTGTAATTCCCATCCTCTGGAAGCACTTTCAGGATATTCTTGACAAGTACGATTACAATCTCCCGAAAGTTAGCGAGCAAAAGTTCAACAAGTATATCAAAATGGCTTGTTTAGCCGCAGGCATCAACGCACAAGTGGTAATAACTTCCGGGAAGCATAAGCGAGACGAGCCTTATGAAAAGTGGGAGCTTGTATCAACCCACACTGCAAGGAGAAGTGCCTGTACGAATATGTTCCTGCGAGGAATACCGACTATCGCTATTATGAAAATCAGTGGCCACAAGAAGGAGAGCACCTTCTTGAAGTATATCAAGGTTTCTGCCGAAGAGAATGCGGACTATATCGCCGAACACTATGCTGAAAAGGAATAGCGGTTCAAAAGAGCGTTGTACTTCTCTTGCAGCTTGACTTGCCGGAGAACAGCATCTTTCCGGTATCGCTTCTCTTTTCCTCTTTTCCTTCGCCCAACGCTATTGGTCTCCTGGGATGTATCAGCGACATTGTGGATATAGCCCTCTGCTTCCCAGTTTGAGATAGTCCGGCGGTCGCATTGGAAGATTTCCGTTAAGTCTTTGACTGAAAGAAGTTCCCCAAACTCATCAAGCTTTTTTGTGAGTGGGGTCTCAACATCTCGTTTTTGCGGCCCCTCAACTTTGCTTATTGCCTTTGCGGCTTTCGTTTCATTCCCGGTCAATGAGTTGAGGAATGCAATTGCCTCATTGAAATACCACTTTTGAACTCCTACCATCTCGTTTAGGAACCTGGCCTCTCTAATGGCTTCCTGTAAAGAAGGATTACCATTTCGGGCATCTCTTTCCATAGCCCTGATGTAGTCATTGTCTGGAATATCGTAGAACACCTGTTCCTTCTCTCGTGCAAAGTGGGAACGAAGGGAGCCAATGACGGAAGAGTTTTCAATTGCAAGTTCCAATGTACAAGCCTTAAAGCCCTCATACGAAACGGCCAGCTCCTGGGAATAACTCTCATATCCTTGGCTGATTGTGATGCCGTTATATGAAAAGTCCGCATTATCATTACGGCGATTTGGATGGTAGTCGCACTTGGTTATCTCACTCAAAAAGGAAAAAATTGGCTTAATCTCCATTTGTAATTCTATTAAGATTGAAAATATGGGTATAGGTTCAACTCCTAATATGAATATACAAACTTTTTTTGGATTGCAGCAACTTTACGAGTCAATTCAACTATTTATAAATGAAGCAATTAAATTGCAGTTTCACTTTTATACGATTTTTTTGGAGCCCTCGGCTGTGAAGTCCAGGGCTTTTTCCACCACCAACCAGAACTTTCCTCAACCAACCACTATTTATCAGTTGGAAGCCCGCTGGATTTGGGTTTCCCGAATAATTTTTGTATAATATATGTAGTTGATAATTAATTGCTTCGGTGTGGGACTGAAGCACGAATGATAAGAGATAATGGCCCTGATTTGCAGCGGAGCACCCACACCCTCCAACGCTTTTCGGGGCCAATCTATTTCAAAATGACGGAAAAAGACAGGAAAAAGATTGACTACCAATTTGTACCAGTACCGACCAGCCTACTTTTTGCGCTGGACCCTGATTGCTTGATGGCGATTGCGTTGATGATTGACAAGGAAAGCTACTGGATGAGCCGGAACAAGGTCTTCAACGGCTATTTCACTTTGAGCGTTCAGGAGCTTGCAGAATACCTCCGGTTCCAAAACAAGCAGGATGCACGCTTAACCTTGGAGGCGTTGTATCGTGCCGGTCTCATTGATGTCAAGGCTGAAAGCGGAAAGAGACTGGGGGCCAAGATTAAGCTCAACTGGGACAAAATCAAGAGCGAGGACATTGACTATGTTGAGAAGCTTCCACGAGGCACGAAGATTACCTATTGTCCCGACACGGAGAGTACGACAAGAGGTACGACAGGAGATACAGATTGTACCCCTACTTTAGAGATAGACCAGACAAAGAACAGATTAGAGGAAGATATTGATAAAGAAATAGATACGGAGGAGGAGCCTTCGGCTATGGAGACTTCTTCAATATCTTTTGAAGATTATCTTCAGTTATTCATTGATAGTCATCCTTACATCAACTATTCATTTTCTCCTGAAGCTTTCAATAATGCTTATTCTCAAGAACTTACAGACTTTCATACAACTATTTGTAATGAAACAGGATTGGTATTCCCAACAGATGTTTTAGCATTTTACATAAAGTATTATCAATCAACAGGAAAGGTATATGACTTTAGCGCATAGCGCAGCGACAGCACTCCAAGAAAACCCTTCTGTTTGACGCCTTGGAGTGGCGGAGTAAGGTGGAGTTCCGCCCCGCCGCCCCAGTCCGCCCCCCCCCGCTGAATGGGGACGATATTGAAATTCAAAGAATTGTGTTGCTTTTTCGGGGATTTTTGTTAAAATTGCATTTTTATTCGGAAAATCAGACTCAACGATAATGAAACATCTTGTCAAAGCACAGTACGAAGCTCCCACCACGGAAGTATGGGTGATTAGCATGGAGAACAACCTCCTGCAGGCCAGTGAGACCATTCAGGCCACAAGAGACGGCTACGGGGCTGCAACAAACTATGATTGGGAATAGGAGGTAAAGTGATGAAAACGAGAATCTTACTCTATGTAATCGCGGCTATCTCCCTGTTGACCATCTCCTCCTGCACCAAGGAGATTGAAACGGAGGTCACGCCCATTGACCAGACCACCGGTGTCAAGACCTACACCATGACAGTTGTCGCTGCCAAGGGCGAAGTGGGCACCAAGGCCCTCAACCTCACCGATGGAACCCTTAACGCCACATGGACAGAAGGCGACCAGGTCACAGTGTTCAACAATACCACGGGCGAAAGCCTTGATGGCTGTCTTGAGGCCCAGGAATCCGGTGCCAGTACAACGTTCATCGGCACGCTTGAAGGAACCATTGCAAAAGACGATATCCTGCAGCTCAGGTTCCTGGCCGCCAACTATGCGGCTCAGGATGGTACGCTGGATTTCATCGCTGCCAATTGCGACTTTGCTACGGCGGAAGTCACTGTGAAGAGCGTTAAGGACGGCAAAATCACCACTACGGCAGCTGCCACCTTCACCAACCAGCAGGCCATCGTGGAGTTTACCCTCAAGGAGAGCGACGGAGAGCTCATCAGCGGGGGCGTAAAAAGCCTGGTTGTCACTACCGGCGAAACGACCATCACCGTAACTCCGGGAACTGCGACCAATGTGCTTTACGTAGCCATCCCCGCCATCAGCAACGGAGCCATCAGCCTGAAAGCATATGATACGAACGATGTTCCCCGTTCCTACGAAAAGACGGCTGCGACCTTTGAAAACGGGAAGTTCTACAAGATTGGCGTAAAGATGGACTGTGTTGTCATGAACGATACCGAGTTGTTCGCCGCCATTGAAGACTCCAAAGTGCCGGAGATTACTTTGGGCGCTGACATCAATCTTACGAGGAATGTGTCGGGTAAGTCGCGTGATTTGGAAATCAAAGGCGCAACGACCATTAACCTGGACAATCATTTCATTGCCGGCTTCAAGTATCCGGGTGATGAACGTCCATCCGGTAATATCTTTTATGTCTTTGAAAACAAAACACTTACCGTAAACGGCCCCGGTACGCTCAAGGATGCTACCCGCGGCAGCGGTGGCGCCATCTACAATGATGAAAAAGGTACGGTTACCCTCAATGATGTTACCATCACGGGTTGTGATGCCTATAGGGGCGGTGCCATCTACAATGATAAAAACGCCACTCTCAACCTAAACAATGTGACGTTCTCCGGCAACTGGGCGGAGGACACATCTGACCAGCCAGGAATGTCAGCTGGCGGTGCCATCTACAATAATAATGGCACTGTCAACCTGTACAATGTGACGTTCATCGGTAATTCGGCCAAAGATATCGGCGGTGCCATCTACAATAATGGCACACTCAACATAAAAGGCCTCATCGTCGCGAACGACAATACCGGAAATGCTGGTGCAATGGACAACGTGTATCTGGCAAGCGGAAAGGTCATCACACTGAACGGCACTCTCACAGAGGGCACCAGCATCGGCGTGAAACTCGCCGCCAAATCTGAAGAAGGCATCGTCTTCACCTCGGGCTATTCCACATACCATGGTACAACCGGCCCGGATACGTTCTTCAGTTCAGATGATGCTGCACAACAAATCTCTTTGAAGAATGACGAGGTTTATTTGTACAACGTTAACCCGGCCTTGTACGTCCTCAACGTGCCTTATCTCAATCAATGGGAGGGCGAAGTAGTACAGACTCCGACCTACATAGACGCTTGCGCCAAGTTGTCGTCCATCCAACCTCAAGACCTTGGCTTTGGCGACGGTTCCAGAGTCTACCTCCTTGAAGATTACAGCAAATGGTACATCGTTGATAAGGACTTAACCATCAACCAACGCATTGAAGTATTGGGTGAGGTCAATATCATCCTTGCTGACAACACGAAACTTGCAGCCACTAACAGCATTTATGTTTCAAGTGCGACAATCAATGGCCATACTAACACGCTGCACATCTGGGGGCAGTCTACAGGTCAATCTATGGGTTTATTAACAGTTACATCGGCAGAAGAAAACTATGCGGCTATCGGAGGAAAAGGTGACCGTTATACTTTTGGCAATGACGCAGGATATCTTCACTTCCACGGAGGGGAAGTTCAAGCCGTAAACCATCTTACTTCAAACGCGGCTGGTATTTACGGGGCTTGTGTAATTGGCGTAGAACAATATGGCACATTTATTTACGGCGGAAAAATCTTCGCTGTGGGCGGAGAACACGCACCCGGTATCGGTAGCCCATTTAAATATGAGTGTGGCGGTATCAAGATTACAGGAGGCGTTGTCAGTGCCATAGGCGGAGAAAATGCTGCTGGCATCGGCTCGGGCCGCGCCGGTCTTATGCATCGTAGGAGCCCCACATATTCCGGTAATCCCGCCGACGATGATGCCACAGAAATCCGCATCACCGGTGGTGACATTACTGCCATGGGAACCGGTGGTGGTGCTGGCATCGGCGGAGGCGTGGGTACAGATATTTATGAAGGTGACGGCCCAAGATTTATCATGACTGGAGGAAAGGTGGATGCACTTACGTCCGAAGGTTCTGCCGGTGATAACGAGTCCCTGGCAATTGGTAGGGGGCATAATAGCTATAATACTTTTACCATACACCCGGTGATTATTGGTAGTCCCATCATACGTGCCACGAAAGATGTAAACGAGAACCCCGTGCCCGTAGTAACTGATTGGCCGAGCAATGTTTTCTACGTGCATGTGATTATTGAGTACTGATGCGATAGCCTCAAGTCCTTCCATTACGAAAGCCATCCTTCGGGGTGGCTTTCTTTTTTGAATAGGCGAAAGTATTCGGGGAGGGAATCATAAGCCCTTTTGCGCAGCCCGACCGCCCGACCACGCCCCGAGATGTACGTCTTCTCGGGAAAGCCGTATAGATAGTTCTCAAACTGCTGATAATCAAGAACGTTTGTGATGCCGTTTTGAGCCCCCTGTACGTTTTTCAGCTCAACGGACCAAAACACGCACGTTTATCAAGGGCTAATCGCTGAAAATTGCTAACTTTGAAAGTGTGTAGCACAGAAATCCAAGATACACGATGATAACCGGAACCTTGGTGAATGTGTCCCCGTTCAGCGAGTATGACTGGATAGCAATCTTCGGCCAAAACCTCGTTTCGGTCAGGGACTACGTGAATAACCTGCACAACATCATCATCCCGACATCAACAAGATTGAGAGCATAATTCACAACAACACACTAAAAATCAATTTATTATGAGCCATTTTTTAGGATTGGTATTCGCCAAGAGCGACACAGATGTTGATGAATTGTTTGAAAGGTACTTGATTGACACAGATGGCTACTATGAAGATGAGGAAGAAGATTGCGGTGGGGGCTATTACGATGGGTGTCTGGAAACTAACATCCTTTTTACCAAGGATGGAAATCAAGTCGGCCACGCAAAAGTGAGCGATGTAGATTGGGACAAGACGGGCAAGGAGTTAGATTACTTGAACCGGCCGGATGGGTGGAAGCAACTGGATAGCATCACGGAAGACGAGGATGGATGGACGGAGGCGGATGATTATCTCGTGGAGGAGGAGGAAATACCAGAGGGACAGAGTGGCTGGATAACATACGTGAAAAAGTATGCGGCCAAACTGATTGAAGAAGATGCAGATGCAATGGTCTATGGAATGGACTACCATATCTAATAGCCATCCTGTATCATATCCTCAACAACGAACGGCTCCCAGGGTAATTCCAGGAGCCGTTCTCATCATAGGCCAAACTCTTTCTTGACCCGTTGGACCGAAGACAGGGAAACATCACAGAGCTTGGCGACATTCCTCATGCTCTCACCCTTCCGGAGCAGCTTGATGACCTTGGCGTATTCCTGCTCCTTCTGCGCCCTGGACTTGATGCTGCCTACCCTTCGCCCCATCTTCACGCCCTTCTGCTTCGCCAGCTCCCTTCCCTGGGACAAGCGGAAGTAGATGTTCTCCCGTTCCTTCTCTGCGCAGAACCCCAAGCAACTGATGTAGATGGCCATAATGCTATCCACTTTCCCATCCCGGAACAAGGTCAGCCCCTCCTTCTGGAAATGGATGTTGATGCCGTTGTCCGCACAGAACTTGATTGTCTCCAAGACTTCCCAGATGGCACGACCGCAACGGGAAAGCTCGCTGAACAGGATGAGGTCAATCCGGTTCTCCTTCGCATCGGTCAGGCACTCTGTCAGCACCTTCCTCTCCTTGTTGCTCGTGGCTCCGCTGATGTGCTCCTCATAGACACCCAGGACCTCATACCCTCTGGATGCAGCAAGTTCGGTCAAGCTCTTGACTTGTCTCTCCGTGTTCTGTCGGTCCCCAATGGAGGAGACCCTTGCGTAGATGTAGCAATTCATATAATTCAAAGGATTGTTGGAATACGATTTCGGGGGTGTGTTCAAGTGCATTCCGGAATTGTTTGACTACACTTCCAATTTGACTACACTCCGTACTGGCTCCGGACCCTTGAAGCGTAGTCATCGGTCTTCTCCACCATCCGGTCAATGACCTCAACAAGCCCGTCAGCGTAGATGCCATCCTCCTGCTCCTTGACGCTCCCATCCCGGTTGAGGGTGCGGACGATGAATAGGTCCCATCCTTCGTCATACAGGACCTCAACTCTACCTGTGTGCTTGTATCCCTGGACGAAGAAGGCAAGCCCGTTCTCTATTGCACGAGCGTTGTGGAAGCCCCAGGAGAAGACAATCATCAACTGGGTGCGGAGGATTGCGAGGATGTACTTGGCCATTTCCATAGTGAGAAGAGATTGTGGGGGCCACCCGGAAGCAGCCCCCGGTGTTAGACATTAGAGGACCGCGATGAGATTGGCCCAACGGAAGCTGCGGAAGCCTCCCTTCTCCATATCCCAGTAGCAGGTGCAGCCCCAGGTCTCCGGGCTATCACCTCTGCCGTTGATGTGCTTGCCGCAGATGGCAGCGTTGAGAGTACCGAAAGCCTCACGGACGGAGCCATCGGCCTTCTTGTAGATGAAGTGGCATCCGGAGGTGGAGCGCATCTGGCGTTTGGCCTCTTCAATGAGGAGGGCCTTGGAAGCACCCATCAGGGCGGAGCCGGTGGTGCGAGTGATGGAGGAGATGTGGCGAGCTGCGAGAGCGTTGGTCGTGGCAATGATGGTCGTGTTCATCGTGTATCGGTGTTGAGGGTTAAACATTCGTGGTGGTTGGATTAGTCTCCGGTATAACGAGCGGTGGCGTAGTATTCGGCAAGTCTGTTCTGCCAGTATTCATCCCAAGAGCTTTTGGTTTCGGTGAGGTTGGTGTTCTTCGTTTCCATTGTCTGTTGTTCTCCTTGTTTGCTGGTACAAAGATATGACATTTATTTAATATATGCAAATATTTTATGACTTTTTTTGAATATTTGTCATATTTTCTTATCTTTGCCAGAAACTAAATCACCTATGGCACAGGATAGACAGGTCATCCACCTTCAAAAAGGGGATGAGCACCACTACTTCGGGTCGGTTGCAGCAATGTACGACCACTTCACCAAGGAAGAGATAGGGATTAGCTACGGCTCCATCAGGAACTATGGCCTATCCCCGGAGAAACCGTACAGGAACGAGAAAACCGGCGTCATCATCCGTGTCGGCGTGCTGATTGCGAAGGAAGGGAACCGGGGACGAAAACGAGAATAGTGATGTCTTATGAAACAGCACGGTTAATCAGCGCAGGAGCTCTCCTAACATAGCCGTGTTTTTGGAAGGCTTTGATGAATATAAGTTTATGCTCTTTCCAGCCCTTTCCACAAGCCTGGTTCCTCCAAAAGCCCTGAACCATAAATCCTTCTGTCCTGATGATTGTTTTGAAGTATGAGGAGTCCAAGTGCCTGATAGGGAAAGGCATTTTGTTCGCGACCTTTTTGTCCCCAATAGTTCTAATTGCGTCCTTTGCGACAACAATCGTTTCTACTTCACCGAACTTCTTCATAAGGAGAACATTCAGGGTGGCCAAGAAAAAAAGCCTGTGCTCTTCTCCTTGTGCGATATCGTCATAGTCGTAATCACTGAAGAGAAAAGAAATACGCCCATCTTCCTTTCCGTCCTCCATAAACCGCAAAAACACACCTTCTTTGAGTATTGCGTATTCAACGAGGCCAACATCGGGAAAGAGCATTACTCCTGAACACTCTCCCAATAAATCGTAAAGTTTCTGGTTTTCAAGGATTTTCTCCATAGAGCAATACTGAATATTGTCGTAGAATGACTCTTCAACGACTTCCACCTTGAAGTTGCAGTAGATTAAAGTGAATACCCGATTTAGGAACTTCAAGAACGAACGAGTTTTTTCCTCCTCCGTTGCTTTTTCTAAACCAATGGAGCTGCAATACCCTTGAACTAATCCAAAGGAATTAATGTTTTTCATACTTTTGCAGAACTTCATCACATACTCTTGAACGGGTATTTGCCTCTTGCAGATAGCTTTGCTCCATTCATACTCGTTGAACAGATAAGGGGCGTTCTCTTTTGAAATCCTCATTTTCAATTGTTTCGTTTTTGCGGTTTTACAGGAGTTTTGTTGAAGACCAGGCATAGTTCGCCCGTATGGGGTAGTAATGGATACTATCCCAGCGTACCGGTTCCTTGGGCAACAGCGCGCATCAGCCTTCAGGTACCTCGTATAGCAAGTCAGTGAAAATGAAAAAAGCGGAGACCAGAAAAGGCAAGGTCTCCGCTTAAACGAAACTGACCTTTAGCACTTGTTTTGTGAGGTTGCAAGTAGTCGTGGTCCTCCGGATGGAGAGCCTAAATCAATCCTCTCATATTGTAAAGAACTTTGTTGTCGCAAGACACTTTTATAAGGGCAAAGACCGTGCCAAACCGCTCGTTTTTTGAGGAAATTTTTAATATTTTTCTCGCTGATAATCAATGAGTTATGGGCGGCGTTGAGGGCCATTGGACGGGGCTTTCTGGGGGCCTTTTCGGGGCGTGTTTTGGGCCCTCAAATCTTAATCCTCAACCTCAATTTGAAAGACCTGAATGTAATCATAGGAATATTCGTACTCTTCAAGATAGGTCATTTCGTTATCAATAAGAAAAGTCTGCTTTCCTACCTTCGTGCTTTCAGCAACAAATGTCTCCTTCAACTCCTGGAACTTCTTCATCGCGGATGCCTTGGTCCGGAAAAGGTAGGGTATTTCCTCAACCAGTTTGTTGTCATAGTTGCAATACTCGTAAGAAACCAGCCAAAGCATTTCCATATTATTTTCTACTATTTTGTGATAAACAAATATAGGCATTTCTTGTGAATTGAGAAAGCTATTTTTTCCCTTGCCCATTGTTCCCCGGATTGTTGAAGATGCTCTGGTTCATAATCGCGTTTGCAATCTGCTGCCGGTTTGCAACCCTGTTCCGTTTGCCTTTCCTGGGTCTTGGCGGTTCCGGTGGGCAACACATTGCATAGGTGGCATCAAGCCATTCCAAGATTTGTGGCGCAATCACCAAAATCTCCTTGTAGTTCGGTTGAACGAGCATAAAGC
>Ga0265298_10009824_pt1 | contig 11367 bp, 7 predicted proteins | sample AusTroGonzalo_MG_3_FD_193486 | JGI IMG/M metagenome (GOLD analysis project Ga0265298, IMG submission 193486) | Bovine rumen microbial communities from tropical cattle in Woodstock, Queensland, Australia - Gonzalo_01 | ecosystem: Host-associated > Mammals > Digestive system > Stomach > Rumen ...
CATTCCAGATGCTCACCAGGGTCGCTCAGGACCCTAAGAAGATGGTCAGCAACCTTCCAAGGTTCATATTCCTGGGATTCGACGGTATGGGGCTCAATGTGGATCCCATGGCGAACATCATGGGATATATCCACGGGATGGGTATGTCTGGCTCATTGACCGGTAAGACCTTGGAGGATACCATCGCGAACGCTCGTACCTATTTCCTTGAGATGGGGTTGGGAGAGGTCAGCGTGTTCTCGGTCAAGCCTCTGACTATTATCATCAAGGACAGCATGCCTCTCACCGAAGGGGCCGCGAAATGCCTGATCCAATACACATCGGGATTCTTCTCGAGGATACTCGAGGATGCTACCGGAAAGCCCTATGAGATGATCAGCAGCGAGGTATTCGGTACCGATTTCAATTATGTCCGTTTCGTCCTGGAGCCGAGGAGCCACAAGATTCCATTACTCAGTGAAAACAGGTTTGAAACTGAGTAAGGCCCCGTTCCCGAGCATCTCGCAGTCCTCCAGGACCATTTTGATGCCATTCTCCTGGACCCATCCGTCGCCGTCGCAGGGTGTGGGAGCATCCTTGCCGCCTATGATCAGGCCGCCAATGAATACGGTGTAGCGGTCCACCATGTGTGCTTTGAAGAATGATGCTATGGTCTTCCCTCCGCCTTCGACCAGGATGTTCTCGATACCCATCTCCGCCAGTTCTTCCATGGCTTTTTCCAGATCGATGGTGTCCTTTCCTGCACGGATGACTTTCTCGCAATCCCAGATGATGTCGCAGCTCTCCAGTGTGATCATGACTGTGGGGGCGCGGTCGTCGAGGACCTGTGCATTTATGGGGGTCCTTCCGTGCGGGTCGATAACTATGCGGATCGGGTTCGTGTCGTAATCCCTATCCTTGAGCGTAAGATGCGGGTCGTCGGCGATGACGGTGCCGACTCCGACAAGAATGGAATCATATTGTTTCCTGAGCCCTTTGACGCGGGTCTTGTCCTCATCGGAGGAGATGCGGACCTGCGTGCGGTCGTCTCCGGCAAGTTTGCCGTCGGCGGACATGGCGCAGTTAACGTGGATGTAAGGCCTCATTGTTCTCCCCGGGCATGACTGTGAATCTGTAGACGTTGTCCCTTCTCTCGACGCCGAACTTGACGTCCAGGAATGACTCCAAAGTATCCATCTGGCTCAGTAGGTGTTTGCTGATCCTGGAGACGGTGAAGCTACTCTTGCCCTGGGCCATCGCCATGTAGGGAAGCACCTGGTCCGCGGTGTGGACATCCATCGTCGCTCCGCTGGTCATCTCCTTGATCAGGTCGATCGCCGCATCCTCTCCAGCCTTGTCCGCGGTATGTCCGCGTGACGTCAGTGCGTTGGAGCCCAGCATGCCGTTCTCGAACTCCGCCGTGAGGACTATTCCGGCTCCGCGGGAGTCTCCGTCGGTCTTCTGGATGTCGAATTCAATGTCCGCATAGGGTTCGAGTATGGCCTTACAGCTGTTGATCATGTCCTTGTTAATCCAATCCGGAAGGCGCTGGCTGAAACAGATACCTTTGATGCTCTTCAGCTCTCCCAGCTGCTCGATCTCCAGAGGTTTGATAGTGTCGATGGGGTCCAGGGTGGTGATTACGCGTCCTCCGCCCTGGGGGTAGAATCCGCGGTCTATGATCTTCACGTTCGCCTCGATGCCCATCCTTCTCATAAGCGGGAACAGAAGCGTCTGATACGAGTCGATGGGCGGTGCCCACATGACGTTGGTACCTCCGCTGATGTCCACGGTGAGCCTTTTGCGGTGGTTCCTTCCCGCGAGCATCATCGCCTGCAGTACCAGACTTAGGCTTCCGGCGGTACCGATGTTCATCTCGATATCGTATTTGTGCTCATGGCCGGGCGTGAAAAGGAGTTCGCGGGAACCTATCGTGTTCCCTTCGACTGTGGATCCGGCCATCTGCGCCACCGCTTCCACGGCTGCGCAGTGCTGCTTGGAAAGCCCATTGGTAGGTCTGTTCTCCCTGATACGGGTAAGATGTGTGACCTTGTCGGTGACGGTAGCCATGGCTACGGATGTGCGGACCATCTGTCCTCCGCCCTCGCCTCTTGAACCGTCAATCTCCAGGATTTCCATGCTCAGCTGTATGGGTATTTGTGTTATAAAGTATACCTGGAATCGGAAAAGGATAATGAGTGCGATAGCCGGGAGTCGAACCCGGGTCAGGTGCTTGGGAAGCACCGATCATAGCCGTTGGACCACTATCGCAACTATTCCCTGGTATCAAAAGCGCCCGATTTAGTCTTTACTAGGGCCTCTGGATTCATATTAAATACAAAATCGTGGTTAGGTGGTCTATCGGACTCGTGGTCTAGTGGTTATGACGTCGCCCTTACAAGGCGAAGGTCGCCGGTTCAATCCCGGCCGGGTCCACCATCTTCTGATTCTGTATTCCGGAGATACGTACAGATACATCCGGAGGTCCTGGAAAGGATGAGGCTCGAGCGTGAGAGGCTGTACACCCTTAATAAACGGAAGCGTGATCCATGAAATATTGAGTTGGTGCATACTTTTGATGATTGCATCAAGAATAATATTGAGAAATCAATATATACTCCTCTTAGGTATAGGGATATTAGCATCCGATCATGTGTTTACCACGCAGGGTTGGATGAGACACTCGGGCAACAGTGTTTCCTTCTTTCCTTAATCCTTGCCCGAGGTGTCTCCGATTCCTATTCATCCATCAAACCCTATGAATTTTTTTTACCTCCAATGTACATTTTTGTACATTATTTTGACCCATTCTAAGGAATTTTTATATACATGATATTATCTACTAGGATTATACATCCATCCATCAAACTAACAGCCGAGTTAGATGGAAGGATACAAGGGTCGCGGGCGGTTTATTCCTCCTTTCCTTACCACTTCCCGCCCGCGCCCCCTCAGCTTATCCTTATATACACTGAATTATTGCAGTGGACTATCGGACTCGTGGTCTAGGGGTTATGACGTCGCCTTCACACGGCGGAGGTCGCCGGTTCAAATCCGGCCGGGTCCACCATCTGTATACTTTATTTGTCTTTTTTATAGTCCTTAATGTCTATGACCTCGCATGGGCGGAGGCTTGGAGTTAGACGGGATAAGAGGCACGCGTGGCGTGGCGAAGTTCGTATTGCCGTCGATACTCATGATGGTCTCTATATCCGCCTATGTCATGGTGGACGGGGCGATCATTTCCAACCTGAAGGGCTCCGATGCTTTGGCCGCATGCAACCTCGCCATGCCCGTATTCTCCCTGTTCACAGCTTTGGGCTACATGCTGGCGAGCGGGGGCTCCGCTCTGGTCAGCAAGAAGATGGGTGAAGGTAAGCGCGAGGAGGCCGACTCGAATTTCACATTGATCATCGTCACAGGTATCGTGTTGGCTCTGGTGCTGACGCTGGTCTGCAGTCTGATGATGGACAGTCTCGTATACGCCCTGGGCTCCAATGACGCTTTGTTCGATACCACATACTCTTATCTTCTCCCCTATGTGTTCTTCGCTCCCGTTATACTGACTCAGGTTTCGATCAACCAATTCTTCATCGTCGCAGGAAGGGCGGGTACTGCTTTTGTGGTTTCCCTTGCAGCCGGAATTTCGAATATCATCCTGGATCTGCTTTTCATGGGTGCCATGGGGATGGGAGTGGAGGGAGCAGCATACGCTAGCGGAATCAGCTCTCTGATCCCGTGCGTAGTAGGGTTGTATGTATTCACGTCGCGCAAACGCTCCACACTGATTTTCAGACGTCCTACATGGTCTGCCGCTGTCATCGGGAAGACCTGTTCTAACGGTGCATCGGAGATGGTCTCCGAGCTTTCCGGAGTGGTATCTACTCTGGCGTTCAATCTTGTGATGATGCATTACGTCGGAGTAGACGGTGTGGCCGCTATCACGATAATCATGTACGTTCAGTTCCTGGCCTTGGCCGTTATCCTGGGGTACTCCATAGGTATCGCACCGGTGATGTCGTATCAGTACGGGAAGGGCGATAGAGAGGCTATGGCGGAGATATATCGGATCAGCATGCGCTTCTGTCTGATATTCTCGGTATCGGTGTTCCTGCTCATGGAAGCGTTCGGAGGTTTCGTGGTCTCTGCATTCGAGGCCGGGAACGATAACCTTCATGACATCGCAATGCACGGTGTGAGGATCCACTCCTTCGCGTATCTGTTCATGGGAACCAACCTGTATGCATCGTCGCTGTTCACATCACTGAGCAACGGAAAGCTATCGGCATTGATCGCTGCTCTTAGAGCGCTCATCCTGCTGGTGCCTTTGGTTATACTGCTCCCGATGGTTCTCGGCGTGGATGGGGTTTGGCTCGCCATACCGATCACAGAATTGACCGTCGTGATACTGTCCGTATACCTGCTGTATTCGAATGAGCAGAAGTATGGATATGGACGTCTGGTGCACAGGCTTCATACTGACGAGGCTTGACATTTCTCAGTAGCTGACTGTCGAATCAGGTAGCCTTTCAGTGCAGCCATTTGGCATGTTACGCGGCGTGTCCTGAATGGATTCTCGTTTGATGGAATAGGTTAGGATGAATCGGTTCTGTTCAGCGCTTTCCCATCAATCGGCAGAGTACTTCACAGAAGGGCACGGGCAAAGACATTTCCTGCACGAGACACATTTGGAAGGATCCATCTCCACCTTCTCATTCACCAATTTGATCGCACCGGTAGGACATCTCGATGTGCATTGTCTGCAGCCGCAGCATTCCTCGGATTTGATGAGGATCTCGAACACTGTGCGGATAGATTCTTTCACATTCTCGAGGTCCTTGCCCTTGGATATAATCACACCTTCGGTGTAGACGGTCAGATCGCCTATAGATACATACATCCCTTCCTCCAGTTTCACGTCCTTGCCGAGGATCTTAGCGAACTTCGCCAGTCTATCGATGTCCACCGGGCGGGTGAGGGCGGCTTCAACGCTGTAACCCATGACGCAGGGGGAATAGCCTTCTTGCATCTTCATCTTCAGGGGAGGCCTTTCTGGCGGGAGGGTGCGTTTTGTGAGCTCCTCGTAGCTCTTGCCACATAGTGGTGCGATTTGTTCGTAGACACTCATGGGAAGTTCTCTGTACCTCCACAGATGATATTTCATCCATTCTTCGGGCATCCCTCTCGATTTGCCGTAATCCGCGATTCCCTGATACCATCTTTCGAACTTTTCTGACGTCCCTCTGTTCATCTCGATCTCCGAGAGGCTCATAAAGGGGCACAGCATGCAGCCGATACGGGGCATCCCCTTCTCGTATTTCGGATTGAACGGCTCGTCCCTCATCAGGATGTACATCCAGACATGGAGCGCATTCCATTCCTGAACGGGCATGGCTGTAATCTGGTTGATCATCCACGGGTTTCTGACGATCCTTCCTTTCCTCATCCTGCTCATCGACTCATACCTGCGCTGTCCTACAAACTGGATCGAACCGTTTGGGAACATCTTCGATTCTACTGTGGCTATGGCGCTGAGCTTGTTTGTCTTGCAACACCATCTGTAACCTTCCGCCGGTGGTCCAAAGGTCTTCATATTCTTCAGGAAAGATTCGAACGACGCTTCAGCCGTTATGAGTTCCAGATCATGACGTTCGATGTAGGATTTCACAAATTCCACGGTCTCGGGGTATTCGAGCCCAGTGTCCGCGAAGATCACCTTCGGTTTTAGTTTTGCGTCCACGCACAGCATCACTATGACCTGGCTGTCCTTGCCTCCAGAGAAAGAAATGGCATAAGGTAGATCGGGATAATCTTTTATCATCTTCCGCATAAAGGCGATCGCTTCCTTCACCATCTCTTCTATCCTCGGTTTGTTCCATTGAATCGTGTCCTTCCAGTTAATCGGAGGTCCGTTGTGGCAGGATCCAGCAACATTCCATTCCTTCATCCTTACGAACATGCCGCGTTCCTGTTCCTTCAGTTCGGAATGGGACATGCTTACAAGGCCGGTGCCGATCAATTCGTTCTTCTCCGATCTGACCATAACTCTGTCACCGATTTTCAAGTCGGGGTCGCAGTATTTCACTCCGCTGACCATCAGGTTCTTCCTATTCTTCAGCATGAATGTGCCGCTGTGGTTAGCGGTGACTATCCGTCCCTTCAAATGCGGTGAGATCTTTACGAATCCAGGGAGATATAGTTCGATATGCCATTTCATATCATATCTGAATATCATCATGCCTATGACGTCTCCGTCGATGATGATCTCTATGCTGTCACTTCCGCGAGCATTGTCGTTCAGGATCACAGTGCGATCGTCAGGTATCAGGTCAAGTCCGCATCCTTCACCGTATTTCTCATCCACAAGCCTGCGGATAAGATCAACATCATTCCGGAAAGCTGGTCTCAGATCCCTAGGGGAAGATACTGCTACATCATCTGCCTCGGTTCCGCATTTCGGGCACTTTTTCATACTGACTACTGCCATGTTGCAACAATGGCACCATTTCAGACAATTCTTGCCCAGGGTCAGGAACATAGAATCATGTATGTATCAGTGACATAAAGCAGATTCTCCGACTCTGCCGATATCGGATAAATACGAGGTTGGTCATTTTAGAACCATGAGGTCCTTAGGCCGTCCATCATTGGCTTGGTGTCCCGGATGTAATCTTGCAGTTCTTGATTCTGACAGATGTCCAGTATGCGGATCGGATGTCGGCCGTATACAATATACGTTTGATATACGCCCCGCTTTTCAGTTCGACCGTGACAATCTGAAGAAGACGGTTGACGGACAGTTCGGTGATGGATGCTACGATCTTCTAGTTCCAGACGATCGTGCAGTTCTCTTCGGAATCAATTTCAAGAGTGATGCCAGTTATACCGTGATATGTGACGGCCATATGCTGGGAGATTATGAAGTGGAAGAGTTCAGATGGACATTCTCTCCCAATTCGAGGGCAGCATCCTTGATGTCCGACAATGTCAGTAAGCATACGGTCACTGTAACATCCAAAGGCATATCGATGGCTAAGAGAAAGCGCGGCGTCTATAGCGAGGAAATATTGGATGCGGACCCGGACATCAGGAAGGGGGACGTGATCTTCATCAAGGATATCAAAAGGGTTCTACAATGCATCGGTATATCTACGGTATCCGGTGAGGAGCTCAGGACAACTAGCGGGAGGTCCGTCATTAGAAGCACTTCCGTTATCAGAGGGAATATTAAACTTCCGCCTTCCGGTCACACATGGAAGCAGACGGTTCAGCTGAATGAACCGCTGTTGAATGAAGCGGTGAATAAGTCTGTGAAATTCGTACGCAGCACTGTGAATAAATACAAAGGTAGAGCGTGCACTGTATCGCTTTCTGGAGGAAAAGATAGTCTTGCTGTTCTGCTTGTCACACTGAAAGCTGGGATAAAGCCCACAATCCTGTATGCTGATACGCATATGGATTGTGACTCATCGGAACTGGTCAAGGGGTTAGTCAAGAAGTACGGTCTCAATATGATCTCGTATGGCCTTCCCGAGGAGGTATTCTATAGGAATTTGGAGCGCCTCGGTCCGCCGTCTGTTGATTTCAGATGGTGCTGTAAAGTTCATCAGCTTGCTGTCTTCTGTATTCTTTCGGAAATGTTAGGAAAGGAAGACCTGTCCTTCGTAGGCCTGCGCAGATACGAGGGTGCAACGAGGATGAGGATGCCGAAGGTATGGCAGAGCACTACTACACCGAATGAAATCTGTGCGTACCCGATAATGGATTGGAACGCTCTTCATGTGTGGATGTTCCTGACTTGGGAGAATGCCCCATACAACAAGCTCTACGAGGAAGGATTCGACCGCATAGGTTGCTATGTATGTCCGATGTCAAACAAGTCAGTTCAGATGGTGCATATATGGGATAGTCCGGTTGCGGAGAATTGGATGAACTCCATCAAGGAGTTCGGCCAGAAGAATAATATGCCCCAGGTATGGTATGACAAGAATCTGTGGGAGAAGCGCTGTTATCCTGCTGATGTCCCGGGAGTAGCTCCTGATGTTCTCAAGGAAATAGAGAAGAAGCAGAAGCGTCCGAATTACGACATCAGGATAGAGGATGGATATTCGCACTCAGGAAGGGTTTTTGATCCTGCGGAGGTGTTGCCTCTTTTGCCGATATTGGGCATTAAAGGTAGGATGGAGGCAGGTTGGCTTCTTACAGAAGATCTCAAGATTTCGCCTGACGGGAAGGTCTACCAGATTCGCGAAGATGTAACGGGTATGAGAAAGAAGGCAGAGGACATTTTTGACCTTTCGATGATGGCTACAATGTGTCTCGAATGCAGCGCATGTACTTTTGCATGTAAGTCCAAAGCGCTGGAGCTCTTCGATCAGAAGATACATCTGGATGCATCCAAATGTAACGGCTGCCGTAAATGCATTCCAATATGTCCTGCTGTGTATATCCTGCGTCCAAGAAACAAGTCGTGAAACAGGAGGCTCTTATTCTGCGAACTTTTATCGCGGTTAACTGCATTCGAATCCTCATGAGAAGAATGACAGCATGTGGATTCATAGTAATTCTACTTCTGTCCGCTGTTGCTGTGATGATTGTACCTGTGTCCGTTGCTGATAGTTCCCCGATGGGCGGACAGTCCTGCGGCGACGGAGTCCAGTGGGAGTTGAGCGGCGGCGTGTTGTCTATAACCTACACCGGATCGGGTACGGGTATGATAGATGATTTCACACCGCATACTACACCATGGGAAAATGATATTCAGAACATCGTCGCCGTGACGATCGGGGACGGCGTGACCAGCATAGGAGATATGGCGTTTTCCGATGCTGTCAATCTATTATCTGTATCAATAGCTCCCAGTGTCGAGAGCATAGGGGAGTTCGCATTCGAGGCCTGCGGTTCCCTGAAGGAAGTTGAGCTCCCGTCCGGTTTGGAAATTATAGAAAATGGTGCTTTCACCTCCAGCGGACTGGAGGCGTTGGAGATTCCAGACAGGACCGTTAGGATCGGAATCAATGCTTTTAACCACTGCGAGAAGCTTGCAAGTGTTAGTATCGGCAGCGGAGTTATAGACATAGGATCAAGTGCGTTTGGAGGATGCACATCACTGAAGTCTATCGATGTATCGTCCGACAACAATGTGTTAGAATCTGTGCAGGGCGTTTTATGCAAACCGGACATTGGTATTGTGATCGAATGTCCCGCCGGATGGGATATGGGCAACTTCGTCGTACCAGATGGGTATGTCATCATAGGCGATACTGCCTTCGAGGGATGCGAAGGTCTTACATCCGTGGACTTGGGGGCAACGGTGAAGGAAATAGGCCCTTATGGGTTCATGAACTGCTCTAATCTGCAATCTGTCAAGTGGAGCCCAGCGCTGACTTCTATAGGGGTGGCAGCTTTCCATTGCTGCACATCCCTGAAGGAGTCGATTATTCCTTCAACCGTGACGACAATGGGAGAATTAGCATTCATTGGATGTGACTCTTTGGAGGAAGTAGAGATCCCCGGCTCTATATCTAGAATCGAGAAGTTTGCGTTCTCTGGCTGCGGATTGAAGACGGTCAATATAGGTGAGGGGGTGAAATTCGTCGGCAAATCTGCGTTCTCTGGCTGTAACTCCTTGGAATCTATATCATTCCCAGATAGCGTGGAAACTATCCTCGACGCTGTATTCGATAGTTCCGGATCACTCAGATCTATATCATTCGGGACTGGGCTAGAGTCTCTGCATGAACATGCTCTTACTGGCATCTTTGCTATGGAAGAAATCAATGTAGCGGAAGGTAATTCTTCGTACTGTTCGGAGGACGGCATCCTTTTCAACAAAGAGAAGACATCATTGATCTATTATCCTCCATCCAAATCCGGTAGGACGTACACAGTGCCGTCTACGGTCAAAACGATACAGACGCTCGGTTTCTCAAATACCAAGAACCTGGAGTCCATAACGCTTCCAGACGGACTTGAGATAATTGATTTCGGGTCGTTTATTGGGTGTGCGTCTCTCGTCACCATAAACATCCCCAAAACGGTCAAATCTATAGGTACAAACGCATTCTGCTACTGCAAAAAGCTGGAACGCTTCGAGAGTTCTCCGTTAATGGATTTCATAAGTGAATCTATGCTGTATGATTGTCGCTCTCTGAAATCTGTAACGATCTCAGATTCTATCGTTTCCATAGATGATTCAGCGTTAGCCGGTTGCGACTCCTTGTCGAGATTATATGTGGGTACGTCGGTGAAGAAGATATGTGAAAATGCATTCACTGCGAGGTTCTTCATAGACGGCAAAGAAGTCGAGGCTATTCCTGAGAACCTAGTCGGTAAGACGTGGGTCGGAGCCGGAACCGACCAGTGTTTCTATGTCCTTGGCAGCGGATACACAATCACATTTGATGCAGGGAAGGGAACTTCCAGCTCTGATTTGATGACCACGGTCGATGGCAAGCTGCCTGCGCTTCCACAGGCGGTGCTGGCAGGGAAGGAGTTCAGAGGATGGCTTACCGATTCCGGCGAGATAGTGAATAAAGAGACTGTGTTCACCTCGGACACAACTCTCAAGGCTAGCTGGGAAGGGGACAATCCATCATCCGGATCCGATATGACTATCATCGTTGTTGTAACAGTTGCGATTGTGACGATAATGGTAATAGGTGCTATCAAATTTCTGAAGCGCCCCTGAATTTCCCGTTGATTTTGTATCGGCGTTAAAACAATCACTCTCTGTCCCGAGGTGTCTTTTGAGAATCCAAGGGGCGATTACCTGATTATGTGTAGGTTTGACGGAGGTATACAGTCTTAACTCATCATCGTTGCAAGTCTTTTCTTAATTGGTAGAATACGACTACGATATTATGGTGGTTTGTACATTTACAGAATTACTATCACAAATCTATAAATACTGCCGTTTCGTCATCGAACCTGCCAAGCAATACACATAATCTGCATAGATATGTCGTCGACCGCAACCTTTTTGGGTTTTGGAGACTTGGTCCCGTGAGTTCGGTGAAATCCCGAACGTGACACATGGTAATCTCGTGTTGATACGTCCACATACCAAACGTCGCAGCATCACCATCGATATCATTCAGTTGGTCACACGACCTCCGCATGTTCGTCTCGCGTTGATACATTCGCGCCTAAACGCGCAACGGTTCACACCGTCTGTATCATTCCTTGGCTGCATAGCCCACACGAAACGATCGCTCGCGTTGATATCTCTGCGCCTAAACGCGCCATGGTAATCCTGTCTGTATCATTCAGTTGGTCACACGACCTCCGCATGTTCGTCTCGCGTTGATACATTCGCGCCTAAACGCGCAACGGTTCACACCGTCTGTATCATTCCTTGGCTGCATAGCCCACACGAAACGATCGCTC
>Ga0265298_10009825_pt1 | contig 11366 bp, 8 predicted proteins | sample AusTroGonzalo_MG_3_FD_193486 | JGI IMG/M metagenome (GOLD analysis project Ga0265298, IMG submission 193486) | Bovine rumen microbial communities from tropical cattle in Woodstock, Queensland, Australia - Gonzalo_01 | ecosystem: Host-associated > Mammals > Digestive system > Stomach > Rumen ...
CCACGGGTATGCCGTGCACGGCGCAGGCGTCCGCCAGGGATTCCGCGCGGGAAGCGGGGCAGCCCAGGCAGTGCATCCCGATGGAGAGCAGCACTTCGACCGCTTCGGGATACTGGGTAACGATTTCACCGATCAGCGTTTCGCCGGTTACATATGATTCAGCCATAGATCAAATCCTCCTTCTGAATTCGGGGTTCATCTTATCATCTTTACGGAAAAAACACAAGCGCTGCGAATTGCAGGGCGCCGCATTCCGCGGATTACAGGGCGCCGCGGATGAGGGAGAGCAGCTCCTCATAGGTTTCGCAGGCGGGAAGCTCCGGATGATCCTTCTGAATCTGCTCGGTGGAGCGGAACAGAAATCCGGCTTTGCTGGCCTGGATCATGCCGAGATCGTTGTAGCTGTCGCCGGAGGCGATGGTGTCAAAGCCGATGCTCTGGAGGGCCTTCACGGTGGTCAGCTTGCTCTGGGGCACGCGGATCCGGTATCCGGTGATCATCCCGTCGGCGCCGACCTCCAGCTCGTTGCAGAAGATGGCGGGCCAGCCGAGCTTCTCCATGAGGGGAGAAGCAAACTGGGTGAAAGTGTCGGAGAGGATCAGCACCTGGGTTTCACTGCGGAGCGTGTCCAGGAACTCCTTTGCGCCGGGCATGGGATCGATGGTGGCGATGGTGCGCTGGATATCCTTCAGGCCCAGGTTGTGCTCCCGGAGAATGTTCAGACGGAAGCGCATCAGCTTGTCGTAATCCGGCTCGTCGCGGGTGGTGCGGCGCAGCTCCGGAATGCCGCTGGCTTCGGAAAAGGCAATCCAGATTTCGGGAACGAGAACTCCTTCCAGGTCCAGGCAAACGATATTCATGGTCAAAATCCTTTCTTCGCCGCAAACCGGGATCGTGCGGCGGATATTGTATCCAAATCCTGCCGCAAAACGGGAACGCGCGGCGGACACTGTATCCAAGGGAGAATGGTACCACATGCCCCCATGAGCGTCAAGAAAAAAACGCCCCCGCCGAGGCGGGAGCGAATCTCACCGGGATCAGACCGCGGTGAACGCGTCTTTACCCAGACCGCAGACGGGGCATACCCAGTCGTCCGGGATGTCTTCGAACGCGGTGCCGGGGGCGATGCCGCTGTCCGGATCGCCGGCTTCGGGATCATAGATATAACCGCAGGGGCATTCGTACTTCATGACAGTTTCCTCCATTTTATTTCTTTTTCGGCCTGACGGCCTGTTTCTGATTCCATCATACAGGGCGGAAGGGTCTCCGTCAAGAACAATTTTATCAGAGCCCCGGCTGTGCGGTAACGCGGAATAAAGGCTATATATGAAGAGAACCTTTTTTGTCGGGCAAGGTGTGTTATCCTTACAAAAGAGTTTTGCAGCTATCGGGTTCCTTTATTGGACAAGGTGTGATATCCTTACAGAAAGAGTTTTGCGGCCATCGGGTTCTGCCGGAAGGGACAGGGGAGGATAATTCATTATGAAGAAACTGCTGAACGACAAGTGGGAATTTCTGAAGCTCGCAGAGGGCAGCACGAAGGAAGAGGCCCTGAGCGCTTCAGACTGGAAGAAGGTGGATCTTCCCCACGACTGGCTGATTTGGCAGCATTGGGATCTTTATGAAACCGCGGACGCCTGGTATCGGCGGGAGCTTTGTTTTGAGAAAATCCCGGAAGCCTGCCTGCTTTATTTTGACGGCGTGTATATGGACTGCGACGTGCTGCTGAACGGGGATGTGATCTGCAGCCACGCCTACGGATACACGGCTTTCACGGCGGAGCTGACCGAGAAACTGCGACCCGAAGGGAATGAAATTCTGGTGCACATCCGCCACCGGAGCCCCAACAGCAGATGGTATTCGGGCAGCGGCATCTTCCGGGACGTGTTTCTGCTCGAACTGCCGGAGAACCATCTGGTGCCGGACAGTTTCTATCTGGCGGAAAAGCAGAACGGGGACGGCTGGGCGCTGACCGTGCGTGCCGAGACCTCTAAAGCGGAGGGGGAACTTTTCCGGTGTGCGGTGACGGACGCTTCCGGCCGGGAGATCGCCCGCGGGGAAACGGAAAGCAAAGACGGAAAAATCGAACTGACCCTGGGCCTGAAGGACGCGGAAACGTGGGATATTGATCATCCGGTGCTGTATACGCTGCGGTATACATTCGGCGAAGAGACGGGCGAAAAACGGTTCGGGCTGCGCACCACAGCGTTTTCGCCTGAGAAGGGATTCCTGCTGAACGGACGGGTTGTGAAGCTGAAAGGCGTGTGCCTGCACCACGATCTGGGGGCCCTTGGCGCGGCGTTCCATGAAAAAGCCGCCCGGCGGCAGCTGACCCTGATGAAGGAGATGGGCGTGAACGCGCTGCGGACCTCCCACAATCCGCCGGCGTCCAGGCTGCTGGATCTTTGCGACGAAATGGGTATCCTGGTGGACGACGAAGCTTTCGACATGTGGGAGCGGCCGAAGACGGAATTCGACTATGCCCGGTTCTTTCCGGCGCACGAGGAGGAGGATGTGGCGAGCTGGATCCGCCGGGACCGGTGTCATCCGAGCGTCGTGATGTGGTCCATCGGAAACGAGATTTACGACATGCACGCGGATCTGCGGGGGACGGAAGTGTGCGTGATGCTGATGAACCAGGTGCGGTCCCACGATCCGGAGGGGCACGCGGCGGTGACTTTCGGATGCAACTATATGCCCTGGGAAGGCGGACAGCGGTGTGCTGAGGCGGTGAAGATCGCCGGATATAATTACGGGGAAAAACTGTATGCGGAGCATCACCGGAAGCATCCGGACTGGGTGATTTACGGAAGCGAAACCGCCAGCGTGCTGAGCAGCCGGGGGATTTATCATTTCCCGATTGAAAAGAGCATCATGAGCGAGGCGGATCTGCAGTGCAGCGCCCTTGGCAACAGCAACACCAGCTGGGGGGCGGCGGATTTGCGGAAAATGATCGTGGACGACCTGCAGTGTTCCTTCAGCATGGGGCAGTTCATCTGGAGCGGGATCGACTATATCGGCGAGCCGACGCCTTACCAGACCCGGAGCTGCTATTTCGGCCAGGCGGACACCGCCTGCTTCCCGAAGGATCCCTACTGGCTGTTCCAAAGCCTGTGGAGTGAAAAGAAGGTGCTGCACATCGGCGTTTCGTGGGACTGGAACCCGGGGCAGATGATTGACGTTCCGGTGATGACGAACTACGGGCGTGCGGAACTGCTGGTGAACGGCAGGTCCATGGGCGTGCGGGAAGTGCGGCAGGACGACGCGGAGCAATGCCTGCCGGTGTGGAAGATTCCCTTTGAAGCCGGGGAACTGCGGGCCCGGGCACTGGACGGGGACGGGAACATCCTGCAGGAGGACGTCCGGCGGACGCCCGGTGAAACGGCCCGGCTTCAGCTGACCGCGGAGGAGGAAACGCTGCGGGGCGACGGGCACGACCTGGCTTTCATTACGGTGCAGGCGGAGGACGAAGACGGGAATCCGGTCGATAACGCCCGGGACCGGGTTCGGATCACGGTGCGCGGCGGCGCATACCTGATCGGAACGGACAACGGGGACTCCTCGGATGAGGACGGTTACAAACAGAACTGCCGGAAACTGTTCGGCGGAAAGCTGCTGGTGATGATCGCTTCCGACGGCACGGCGGAGGACGCGGTGATCACGGCGGAGAGCACGGCGGGAATCCGGGCGGAGCTGCGTCTGCCGGTGATCCCGGCGGAGAAGATCCCCGGGACCTCCTGCCTGGTGCGGATTCCGGAAGAGGCATTGGACAGAAAGATTCCGGTGCGGAAGATTGAGATCTGCGCCGAAGAAAACACGGCGCTGACGAAAGCACATCCGGCGTGCAGCTTCCGCTGGAAGCAGCTGCCTGAAAACGCGGAGGGAGCACCGGTGCGCTGGCAGGTGACGAACGACCTGGGCATTGAGACGCCTTTCGCCGGGGCGCAGGCCGAAGGCGACCGGGTGACGGTGACGGCGAGCGGGGACGGGCATTACTGCCTGCGGGCGCTGGGCGGAAACACGAAAGATCATCCGGAAATCATCAGCCGGATCGAATTCACGGCGGAAGGGCTGGGCAATCCGGCACTGGATCCTTACCGTTTTGTGAGCGCGGGCCTGTACGACCTGCACGAGGGCGACATCGGCACCGGCAATGAAAAAGGCATCGCCTTTGCCAGGGACGGCGAAAGCATGGCCGGGTTCAGCCGGGTGGATTTCGGAAAAGCCGGATCGGACACGCTGATTCTGCCGATCTTCGCGCTGGACGGTGCGCCCTATGAGATTGAACTGTTTGACGGGGATCCGCGAAGCGGCGGACAACGGATCACGGTGCTTCATTATGAAAAACCGAGCCAATGGAACGTCTATCAGGAAGAAACCTATCGCCTGCCGGAACGGCTGACCGGGCTGCACTGCCTGTGTTTCCGGATGCGGGAAAAGGTGCATATGAAAGGCTTCCGGTTTGAACGGCAGAGCAGAGCTTTTGCTGAGCTGAAAGCGGGAGAGGCGGATACGGTTTACGGCGATTCCTTCCGCAGGGACGGGACGGCCGTCCGGGACATCGGAAACAACGTGTCGCTGGCTTTCGGGGAGATGGATTTCGGCGATGTGACCGAATGCCGCCTGGTGATCCGCGGAAGGACGGATCTGGAGACCAACGCGATTACCCTGCGGATCCGGAACGAGCAGGGCGAAGAAACGACGGAAGTTGCGGATTTCCGCGGAAACGGCGGGGAAGAACAGGTGTTCCAGGTGCATACTCCCGGCGGGCTGTGCAGCGTGACCTTTGTGTTCCTGCCCGGCAGCGCGTTTAACTTCGAGGCCTTCCGGTTTGAAGAGTGAGAAAGCCGATCAACGCCGGATGAAAAAACGCTGCCGCAGCAGCGTTTCCAACGCGGAACCGGATTACTTTTTCCGGCCGAACAGACGATGAATGATCCCTTTGGAACCGGAGCGCATGCCGCTGTTCAGGGGGTTGCGGAGTTCCGCGGCGCCGGCGTCTTCGGCCATCATGGTTGCCATATTCATTGAAGTCATCATCATGTTCATCATTTTCATTGCCTCCTTCAGTTTCATTGTCTGCAGGTTTCCTGCTCCTGCGCGGGTTGACGTCTTTCGCAACTCGCACTATAATAATATTCACAAACAAGGAAGGAAACAACCAGAATGGCGACTGATACTATCAAAATATCGTCAACTTCGAAAGACATCCGCATCTCGGACGTCATTATCAGCGGAACCACCCAGGAGGAGCGGGACACGCGAAAAAATCCGCTGCTGCCTTACCGCGGTTTCGATTACGACCGGCAGGGCGTTCCCGGCGGCGTTTTCCCCTGGCACTGGCATGACGAGGTGGAATGCTTCAGCATTCGCAACGGTTCCATGTATTACGGCATTCCCGGAGAAGAGATCATTTTTCACGAAGGGGACGTAGGGTTCCTGAACTCGGGCGTTCTCCATATGACCCAAGGAGCGAACGAATTTCCCTTCAAACAGCAGAATCACATTTTTTCTCCGGACCTGATCTGCGGCGACCGGAACAGCCCGCTGGGCATGAAATACGTCATGCCGCTGATTTCGAACAAAAGCGCCCGGCTGCTTCGCGTCGAAGCAGCGGATCCGCTCTCGGAAAAGCTGAGGGGCTGGATGGAGGAAGCCAACCGGGCCCGGGAAGCCGGTGACCCGGGTTATGAACTGACGATCCGTGCCTGTATGACCCAAATCTGGCTTGCTTTTCTGAAAATTATGCCGCCTGCCGGTGAAAGAACCGCTTCGGCGGACGGCGAACGCCTGATGGCCATGCTGAACTGGATCCACGCGAATTACGACCGGAAAGTCTCTCTTGATGAAATCGCCGCCGCCGCGCATATCAGCGCGAAGGAATGCGAAAGATGCTTCCAGCGCCAGATCCGCACGCTTCCTTTTGATTATCTCATGGATTACCGGCTGGAAAAAGCCCGCCAGTTTCTGGAGGGCGATCATCTGTCCGTTACGGAAATCGCCATGCGATGCGGGTTTGGAAGCACCAGCTATTTCGGCGGCTGTTTCCGACGGAAATACGGGATGTCGCCCCGCGAGTACCGGCAGCGTATCTTTGACGGAGAGAAGCAAAAGCGAAAGGAGTTTTCATCATGAAAATATATATTGCCGCTCCGCTGTTTTCGGAAGGCGAACGGGCGTTTAATGAAAAGGTGGATGCTATTGTGCGGGCGTGCGGACATGAGACTTTCCTGCCGCAGCGGGAAGGCGGGTGTGTTGCGGATTTGCCCGCCGAGATTGAAGGAATGCCGGTGCGGAAGTATCTGTTTCAGCTGGATTGTTCCCACATGGATTGGTGCGATGCCGTGCTGTTCCTTTTTGACGGCCGGGTGCCGGATGAAGGCGCATGCTTTGAGCTTGGATATTGCTTTGCCAAAGGGAAACGATGCATCGGCTATAAGACAGACGCCCGGTCATTCATTGACGGGTTTGACAATGTGATGCTGTGCGGGGCGCCGGAAGCGGTGCTGCGGAATGAGGAGGAGCTCCGCGGGTATATGCTGAAACTGAAAGAGGAAGAATGCAGATTGCCCATGGAACACGGACCTGTTCTATGTTATGATAATGGAGACCGATTCTGAAACAAGGATATTTCCCTGAAACGAGTTTGTTCCCCTTTACAGGGCAATAAATTTGCGCAGGAGGAACGGGATACTGCAGAAGGAAGCGACGGCCATGACGGACGAAATGAAAAAGAAGATCGGGGAGCGGATCAAGGCCGCACGGAAGGCGAAGGGACTGAGCCAGGAGGTGCTGGGGGAAAAACTGGAGGTTTCCTTCCAGGCGGTGAGCAGCTGGGAAACCGGAAAGTTCATCCCGGACGCGTTCAGCAGGAAATGGATGGTGCGCTATACCGAAGAAACGGACCGGTATTATCCGGCCATTCTGGATGCGGTGAAGAAAGTGCCGGAGTGGAACAACGCCTGGTGGCTGCTGCGCTATCAGCTGACGACGATGACGGAGGCTTTTAAGCGGTTGCTGTCTTAAAACTTAAAACAGGAAAGGGAAAACATAGATGAAAAATCGGGAAAGCAGCAGGAAAACATGGGGGAAACAGATCCTTTGTATCATGCTCACGGCCATTCTTCTGATCGGGCTCAGCGTGTCTGCTTTGGCCGAAGAATCGGAAATCAAGACGTATGAACTGGTCGGAGTGCGCTTCACCATTCCGGCCGAACTCAAGAACACCCACGGCGTCGTGGAGTATTCTGCGGGGGCAGGAACTTATACTCCGCCTACCTACTGGATTCCATTTATTTATTATGCGGTGCCGGAAGAAGATTTGAATGTTTATAAAGAGCGGTATGAAAAGGGCGAAGTGAGCCTTGAAGAGTTTTTGGAATTCGGTGAAACCAAAATGGCATCCCTGGGGGCTTACTATGCCGTAAAAGGGGATCTGACGAATCTTAAAGGTATAACAAAAGATGACGAAATCATTGAGCTCGGCTCCGTGGATGGCTTCAACTATTATTACCTAAAAGAGTTTGTTCCCGATGCACATTCAAACTGGGATAAAATGTATCTTGAAGAAGCGGAGATGCTTACAGCCAAAATCGGCGAAATGCTGAAACAGGCAGAGCTTTTCAAGCCTGTGGATCCCGCGGCGGATTCCGCAGCGCCGGACGCGGATTATTCACGTGCCTTTGCCGAAGGATATGTGGATGCCGCCTGGCAGGAAGAGGCCCGGGACCGGCAGGTGCTGACCGGTGAATTCCGGGGCATGCTGGTTTCCGTGATCAGCCGTCTGGCGCCGGACCGACTGGAATGGTTTGAGCAGAAAGTGACGGAATTCAGCGCGCCGATGGTCCGCGGGCAGGGGGTCATCATGGCCTGGTATGCCGCCGTATGCATCGGAGCAGACGGGTATACGGATACCGGACGCAATTTCAGCGAAGATGATCCGGATTTCTGGAACACCGGGGACGCCCCGTTGGAGGAACTGTTCCCGGATGTGTTTCAGCCGAATCCGGTGGAAACGGAAATGAACACCTGGGACAACGAATTCATCGCTTCCTTCCTTTGGAACCAGTGGCATATATCCCCTGTTTCCGGGCAGATGGCTTTCGCCTGGGATGAGGAAAACAAGAGCATGCATCACACCGATCCCTGCACGCTGGAAGAAGCAATCTGCGCCGTAACCCGGCTGTGGGATTCCATGCAGAATCCGGGCATTTCCGCCGGACAGGCGGAACCGGCGGAAGCGGCAATGCCAACGGAGCCGGACCCGATACAGGAATATGAGATGAATCTGGCCGGAACGATCGGATTCCCGCAGGAAGCCGACGGGGACGGCCTGGTATCCGGAGCGGAACTGGCGGAAATCCTGGATGCCTTTATCCGGTATGCCTGCCCGGACAAAGCAGCCGAATGGCAGGAAACGAGCAGCCTTCTGCGGTTGAACCCGGCGCCACTGGCAAAAGCGGACATGCTGGCTTTCCTGTTCCTGGCAGCACGTACGGCCGGCCGGCAGTATACGGATCATCAGGGAGCCGCATGGGAGATGGGCAGCACAGCCTTCCCGCTGGGAAACGACCTGAAGGCGGATCTGTATCCGGAAGGCATGCTTGCAGATGAGTCGCTTTACTGCGGCGATGCCGGCCGGGGTCCGCTGCAGCAGGCCGCCTGGTATCTGAACCTTGGCCGGTATTCCTGTGTCAGCGGGGAGCATCTCCTTTCCATCCCGAAAATATCGGAGATGGCCTTTGTCGACCTGCAGGAGCGGGCCTCATACGCGGATGCGGTAACCGCTGCCCTGCGCCTGGTTTCATCCGCGGACCCGGAGCTTTTTGAGCCATACGGCGGAGCCACCCCGATCCATGAGGCAGCCGAAGAACGGATACAGGCATACCGTAAAACGGCAACCGAGCCGCAAATCACCGGGAATACCTGGTATATCTCCGAAAACGGGGACGACCGGAATGACGGAAGAACGCCTGAAACGGCAATCCGTTCCATAGAACGAATCCCGGAGCTGGATCTGAAGCCGGGAGACGGGATCCTTTTCGAGCGCGGTGGAATGTGGTACATTCCGTACCGGGATCCGCAGTTTTCCTTTACGATCGGTGAAGGCGTGTTCGCCGGTGCTTACGGAGAGGGAGACAAGCCCATCCTGCGCGGGGATATTCCTGAGGCAAACGACCCGTCCTTCTGGGAGCCGGCGGTCGACGAGGAGGGTATCAGAATCTGGAAGGCGGCGCAGGACTGCCGCAGCTGCAGCATGGTGGTGTTCAACGGAGGAGAAAAGACGGCCGTTGCGATCCTGCCATGGTTCAGTCCAGAGAAGGAACCGATCCATCCGGACGGCAGTCCGTTCATTGCGGTGGAATCGCTGAGCAGTGACCTGAGCTTCTGCTGCCTGCCGGATAAAGGCATGGACGCAAACTGGCGGGAGGATACGGGCCCCCTGTATCTTCGCTGCGACGCCGGCAATCCCGCGGAGGTATTCCAGGATATCGCGATTCCCCAGGCCGGCAGCGTCTCCGTGCTGAACCACGGGACCGCCGCAGACCTGGATATCCGTTATTTCAACGTGCTCGGAATCGGCTCCACCAGCGATAAGCCGGAAACGGAAGGCCAGCGCTTCATCAACCTTGAAATCAGCTGGTGCGGGGGAAGCATCGGGGAAGCCCGGACTGTGTACTCCGGGGAGGAGCTGATCGGGTATTACCCGGGTACAGGCGGAACCGGCATCCTTGTTTTCGGGCGGGACGCATCCATTGAAAACTGCGTGATCCGCCAGTGCGGCCTGTTTGGCATCTGCGCCCCGGTTCACCGCTATTTCAGTACGCCGGGCGAAGAACGGATGGAGAATATCCTGATCCGCGGGAATGTGATTGAGGACTGCCCGACATATTTCCATACCGCCGGTTACGCCGAAATGGATGTGCCCGGTTCCGACAGCTATGCCGCCAACGTGGTTTTTGAAGAGAATATTCTGGTCAACAACGGAAAATGCTGGATGAACCGCATGCGGGACGGCATCGGCGGAACCCTGCCCATGGTGGAGGATCAGCACGGCGGGATGGACAACGATGGCATATATATCCGGAACAACATGATATACAATCACGGAATTTTCCCGACCTTCGGGGAATCCCTATATAAATGGGACGGCGAATCCACGCCGAACCGCCCGATGGAATTCAGCAGCAACCAGGTTATCCAGGCAGAAGCGCTGCCCCTGTACCAGACCGTGGATCATGGTCAGTACCGGAACTGGTATGCCTCGGAGGAATCGATGCGGGATATGATGCATGATGAAAGCGGGACTGTGGAAACCATTATGATTCCTCAGCCATGATAAAAATCGCCTCCATCACGGCAGCGCCGGAACACGAAAGTATTATCCGGCAGAGAAGATTTGAAAATGCAGTGCATATGGTGCAAGATTCAGACGGATTAACAGGCTTGATATTCTGTACCGGTCATGATATCATTTTACTGCATCATTTTTAATGAATTTGATGCAGTAATCCGGGAGGGGTTTGCATGCATCGCTTCGATTACCGTTTCCTGGCAGACAGCCTGCCCGCCAACATTCTGGAGATCGTCGGGATCATATACGACCTGCGCGGCAGAGGAGAAGTCAGAAAGAACGAGCATCCTCAGGTGTTTCAGGAACTGCGACATACCGCTATGATCGATTCAGTTCAGAGCAGCAATGCCATTGAGGGAATCGTGACAACCGCGGAACGGATGAAAGCACTGGTCAACCAGCAGGCTGAACCGTATTCTCATGATGAACAGGAGATTCTGGGATACCGGGATGTTTTGAATGAGATCTTTACCGGCTATGAGGACATGGAAATCTCAGATGATCTGCTGAAACACTTTCATCAGTTGATGCTCGGGGCAACCGCCGCGGACGCCGGACAATACAAGCAGCAGAATAACTGGATCCAGGAACGTGACGATCAGGGCCGAATTACCGTCCGCTTTATGCCGGTCAGGGCCAAGGAAACGCCAGACGCCATGGAGCAGCTGATCCTCGCCTATCATGAAGGGAAACAAAACAGTGCAGTAAACGGATTACTCCTGACGGCATGCGTGATTGTGGATTTTCTCTGCATTCACCCGTTTCGGGACGGAAACGGACGCGTATCCCGGTTGTTCACATCCCTTCTCCTGCTTCAGGAAGGATTCGATATCGGCCGGTATATTTCCGTTGACAAGAAAATCAATGAATACAAATATAACTATTATCAGGCACTGAAAACGTGCAGCGACGGATGGCATGATAACCGGAATACCTATATTCCTTTTATCATCTATCTGCTGCAGATTCTTTACAGCTGCTATAAGGATCTTGATAACAAATTTGTTCAGAA
>Ga0265298_10009826_pt1 | contig 11366 bp, 4 predicted proteins | sample AusTroGonzalo_MG_3_FD_193486 | JGI IMG/M metagenome (GOLD analysis project Ga0265298, IMG submission 193486) | Bovine rumen microbial communities from tropical cattle in Woodstock, Queensland, Australia - Gonzalo_01 | ecosystem: Host-associated > Mammals > Digestive system > Stomach > Rumen ...
GAGGCCCTTCTCGGCGAACAGCCGCATCGCCGCCGCCATGATGTTCTCTTTTGTCGCGTCCATCTTAAATCCTTGTTTTAAACACGCGTTTAATATATCAAACCCTAGTTCCCTACGCAAGAGGGCAATGTAAAAACTTTCGGCGACTACTGGCGCTGGACAAGGCGATGGACACTAACGACGGGAATCGGCTGCGGCGGATTCATCCACTGGTGAAGGAGCACCTCCGGCACCACGGCCTTGAGCAGCTGCGCGTCCGGGTGCGTGCCGCCCGTGCGCCAGAACATGCCGATGCCGCCCAGCCTGTTGCCGCCGAACCACACATGGCCTTTCCCGTTGACGATCAGCGGGAGCACGGGATCGGGCGCGCCACCGAGGCCCCGGTTGACCGACGTCTTGCGCGAGGCAACAAGCCCACGCACGTCTGCCGAGAACCAACGTTCCCCTTCCGCCGAGAGCTTCACGGCCTGAGGTGTTCCGGGGAACGGGCCAAACGGCAGAAAGCTCATGCCGAGAAAGGCAACCCCCGCGCCGCGCAAGCGCTCGTGCTGCCATTTTCCGTCCCCGACAGACCAACGTGCCGCCGTGAATGGTGCCCCGCCCGTCTCGATCCAGTTGCCGCCAGCCTGCACGTAGGCACGCATGGCGTCCAGCATCTCCTTCCAACGTCCCTTCCCAACCGTGGGGAATATCTCCCCATGAGAATTGATGATCGCGAAAAACGACTTCGGTCCGGCAACCAACGCCCGCTGCACCTCCTCGGTTGAACGGAGGCGAACGATCTGCGCTTTTCCCTGAATGCCAATACCTGAAGCCGCCAGCGTCTTCTCCCATTCATCCGGCGAGACCGTTGATCCGGCGAGATAGAACCCCTTGAGGTCAAGGATTCCCACCACGGGCCGCCCGCCGCCGCACACTGGCGCCTGCGTCGGAAGCGTCACGCCGCACGACATCGTGCGCGTCTCTTCCTTTAGCACCCACTCGTGCCCGTCCACGCGCACGAACGGATCCCGCCCCTCGAGCTTCGCGGCCAGCAGGCCGGGCGCGGACACGTGGTAGCCGAACGGGCCGAGCCGTTGGCCGCCGACCGTACGCGGCACGTCGCCGAGGTTGGCCAATACCTTCACGTCGCCATACTGCGCCTCGATCGTCCCGTCGTCGGTCGCACGCGCCAGGTTTCCGCCTGCCGCCAGCAGCGGTCTGCGGTCGTGCCGGAACGAGACGAGCGGCTGACCGGCCATGCGCGACATGACCTTCGACTGCAGAATATGCAGATAGGCATACCACTGCTGTGCCGATTCGTCGTTCAGGTAGATGGGCAGGAATTTACTGAAACTGAACTGGAACCCCAACCCCAGCAGCCAGGGAACCTCGATATCGCCAGACGCGCCGCTGCACAGGTCGTGCATGTAGAAGAGGCACTTGTCGTGGAAGAGCCGCAGGGACACGGGCTCGATCTCCCACGTGTCGGCGGGAAACTCCTCCTTGAAGAGCTTCAGGTGAGACGGCGCGGATTGGTCCGTGAACGGCACGATGCGCCATGTGCATCCCATGAAGGCCGTCTCCGCGTTGGCCAGCTGGTCCCACCCGTCCTCGGTGGCGAGCGGCACGCTGCGGGCGTGCTCCTCCACGAGCGAGATCATTCCCTCCGAATGGGCCGTGGGCGAGGGCGACGCCGGGTTGAAGTCCCAGATCCAGTCGCGCCCGCCGCACTGGTCCTCGAAGAGCAGATCCACCGGCAGTTCCTGCGTGAACTGGCGGACCGTACGCCGATTGCCCTCGTGCGACCCCGGGTGGAAGTAGGTCTGCTGCCAGCCTTCGTTCGGTCCGTAGTGCTCGTGGCGCGGCTTGCCGTTGCGCTCGATCGCAATGGCGTCCATGCCCCATTTCTGGAACGTCGGCCCGCGCGGCTTGTCGCACCACCACGTCGGGTTCGTGTAGGGACAGAAAAGATGTCCATGCGCATGCGCTACGCGGATCATGTCGAGGAAGTCGGCCGTCGTGCCGAACTCGGCGCGCGGCGGCAGGTGGTCAGGATATTGCTTGTCGAAGCCGCCCTTGAGGTAGTCGGTGATGTGAATCAGCGACGGCGACGGAATCGACGGCAGCACGTCCTTCAGGGTGGCCGCCGAGACGCTGTGGAGCAGGAAGAGCGGCGCCTCCTTCAACTTCTGGAGCTTCCCGGCGTCGCCCACCTTCTCGGCGAGCGTGCGCGTGAACCGGTTGGCAACCGCATAGTCCGCAAGCGCCGCCTCCAGCGTCGTGTCCGTGCGCAGGCGCACCGTCGGCGAAGTCCATGTGCCGCCCGCCTTCACCCAGGCCGCGAACGAATGGTCGTACCAGCCGCCCTTCGCGTCGCCGCCCACGCCCGTCACGCCCGGATTGAACGGAACCGGGTTCTTCCACGGCTCGTGCGGCAGACGCGGCTGGAGTCCGTAGACGGCCAGGCTCTTGCCGTCCTGCGTCTCAAGCATCGCGAAGTCCGCGAATTGCGTGGGATACTTCACGCGATAGGAGAGATAGGGTTTCTTCGGGTTGCCCGTAGTCCTGAAGAACTTGGCGTTGAACGCCATGCCCACGCCGAAGTTTCCGCGTCCGGGATAGATGAACCGCTTCACGGAGTCCGGCTTGAAGCGCAGACGCGCCGGGAAGTCGCATCCCGCAACCGTCTTGCCGCGGTTGACGACCGTCAGGCGGCGATCTACAGCACCGTCGGATGATTTCGTCTCCGTCACCGTCACGTCCAGCGCCTGGGATTTCCACATGCGCCGCACTCCGTTCCCTTCCGCCGCCTCGGCACACGTCCAGGCGGCGTTCGTGCTCCAGTCGGCGGACGAGACATGCGTACCGTCCTCGAACTCGATCCGCCACGCGCCGAACTCCCCCGGCTCCATGACGGCGGCAGACAGACTGGCGGCTACGAACGCCGCAGCCGCGAATGACAAGACCTTCATGGGTGTTTCCCTTAGCGGAAGATGATGATGAGCTTGTTGACGTGAAGGAGGTTCAGCGCGCTGGCTGAAGTCTCGTTCACGACCGCGTAGCGCTCCGGGACCGTCCAGGATGACGGCGGCACGAGCGATCCGTAGGTGAAGAGAGTCGTGACCTCTTCAGGTAGGATGGTCGTCTCCAACGTGGCCGAGCCGCCGAACGCTAATGCGCCCGTTACATCCGCGATCTTCAGCGCGTCGCCGCCGCGCCGCGCGACGGTGGCGCCGTTTCCGAACGTCAGCGCCGCAAGCTCCACGGACGGACCAGACGATGCGAGCGTCGTTCCCGCATCTACGGTCAACGCCGTACCATTACGGAAGGAAGGCGCAGGCCGTCCCGTCAGGAACATCGGCGGCGTGGCGGAGCCGCTGCCGACATTGAACCACTTCTTCTCCAGATAGGCGATCAGCTCCGCCTCGTCCGCCTGAGAGAGCTGGCGGTCGAAGACGATGAATTCGCCCACCTCGCCCTTCCACATGCGGTTGCTGTTATTGATCGTCGCCGCCGATGTCCACGCCGCGCCGCCGGTGTACAGGCGACCTCCCAGCTGCACCCAGTCCACGCGCATCGGCGCGAGCCCCGCAAACTCGCCTTGGACCAGATTGTGTGCGCCGGTCGCTGGATTCCACATCGCAAAAAGATAGATTGGATCGGCTTGCTGGACAGACGCGATAAAAGGTTCTCCGTCGTCGCTCGTGTAGTTTGTCCAGAGAGTATTGCCCGCCGAATTGTTTCGGAACACGACGTCGGCTCTCGTCGAATCGCCTGAGCTTTCAACCCATCGGATACCGTAGTCCGTTCCCGTGTCGGTACCTGTGGTCGCACGATAGCCAAAGGCGAACGGTCCGGACGTGTAGACGGCACTGTACTCGTTCCGCTGCAGGACAGCGTAGACAAACTGCTGGTGAACAGATTCGTTCCAGTTCGTGTATGCGCCCGTGGCGAGCGCCGAGAAACGGTCGAAACTGAGCGTAGCCCGCCCGTTGATACCTGAAGCGTTGTAGGGAGGACAGAAGGCGGAGAAACCCGAGTTGGTATTCGGGTTACGCGTAAACGAGCCGCCCGCCGATCCCTTGTTCCGCAGTTCCGTCACACGCGTCACGTTGTCGCTCCCTGTCTCCAGCGTCACCGTGGAGGCGTCGGACGGATCCACCCAGATGGCCGCGAGCGACTTGAACGGCGCAAGCTCAAGCGTGCCAGTCGCGACCTCCACGGCGTCGGCCGCCGCATTCGTGCCCGCATAGGCCAACTCGCCCGCGCCCGTCTTCAGGAGCAGACCGGAAGCCGTGGCCATACCGGAACCATCCGTCGCCAGGACGGCGCGCGCGGAAGCCGGTACCGACACGACGAGATTCGTGGCCGCAACCGGCGAAACGTCGGAGAGCGTCGGCATCGCATCAGACACGCCGAGCCACTTGCGGCGCAGATACGTCTCCACGTAGATGCGCTCGGCGTCGCTCAAGCCGCGCGAGAAGACGATGTACTCGCCGATCTGCCCCAGGAACAGGCGGTTGGTTGTCTTCACCGTATAGGGCGGAGGCGCGTCGTTGCGGTCGCACATGGCCGCGCCATCCACGTAGAGACGGCTTCCCAAGCTGATGTTCTGGATGTTCTGGTTGTAGGCCACCGGACTGCCCGTGCCGGAGACGAAATCGTCTGAACCGTTTCCGTAGAACACCCAACCCTTGTTTTTGTCGCCGGATCGCACATGTACGGTCACGAGGGTCCCCAGCCGGTCGGTCACCTTGCCAGACCAGTCCAACGTGTAGCGTTGCGTGCCGGTCTGCGCCAAGAACTTGGCCGGAGCACCTTCGCTCACGACGGAATAACCGTGGTACAGTCCACCGACCATGCCGCCATGGTTGTTGTGCACCAAGTTTCCGGACGCGTCGAGCGACACGGAATCGTATTCATGCCTTCCGGGCATGATCGGCTGCATGGAGAACGGCGCACAGCTGTTTCCGCAACACTCCGTGTCGCTGTAGGAGTTCCACTTGTACACGCAGAAGACGGTCAGCCCGTTGCCGTTGTTCGTGTAGCTCGTCAGGTTGAGCGCCTGCGCGCCGTTGAAGTTGAGCACGGGGAGGCCGTTGATGCCGGAGGCGTTGTAGGTTGGGGCGGCGGGAATCGCCTTTGCTGAAGTCCCCTCCGGCAGCTTGGGGAACCGGCGGAACACGCCGCCGCACGTGCCGAGGTTCGGAAACGCCGAAATGGATGCGCCGTTCTGCGCGACGATGCGCGTGGCGTCCATCCACACCTCCGCCTGCGACAGAAGCGGATCGACAACCTGAGGTGCCAGTCCTGATGCCAACACGGTTCCGTTCTCCAAACGTACCGTCGCGCCCGGCCGTACGTCCAGCGTGGCGGACAGGCTCGCATACGCCTTCTGCGAAAGAGTCAGCGTACCTGCCACAACCATGATCGTGCCGTCCACGCCCACCGGCCCCTTCAGGATCAGCTCGCCGCCGCCGCACTTGACGAACCCCTGCCCCGTGCGGTACGAGGCGGCGCTCGCGAGGCCGGGATTGAGGCGCGCGTCGATCTCCAGCGTCGCGCCCACCTGCACGTCAAACACCGTCTCCGACGTGAGCGACGCGAGCGCCACAGAGAAACCCTTGATGACAGACGGCGTCGCGGACGGCCGTACCGTCACGAGCTCGCCGAGCGTGATGTCGTCGAAGGTTTTGGTCGCAACGTGCACCAGATTCGTGCCGAGATTGCCAGACCCTGTATGTGCGACGGTCACGCCGCACAAAGTCGTCTGCCGAGGAAGTACCATGCAACGGTCGGCCTGAACGTCCATGGCCGTCCCTTCACGCAGGTCCACCGCCATGTCGAACAGAGCTCCGTTCGGGGCTCCCAAGAGGACGTTTCCGTTCCGAAAGGTTCCCGACTCGACGATGATGGTTCCATCCTTCATGCGCGCTGCCGGTGGACGACCCGTTCCGTACACGATACCCGGTCCGGTCAAGCGGAGCGTCGCGTTTGACATGGTAAGATGATTGTTGAAAGGCAATGACATAGACTGCCCGGACGCAACCTCCAACGTCCCCTCGCTCCCGGACGACACGATGAAGGTTCGCGCCCAAGCCGTACCCGTCGTCAGCGCCACGCCGCCGCCCTTCAAGGTGACATTGCCGCCGGAGCCGACGAAATAGGACGAATCCGGCGCCTGGATGACGCCTTCCTCCACTCTCGTGGTGCGTGGCTGCGTCCACTTCTCGGTCAGCGTCAGGCGTCCAGCGCCCTTCTTGACGACAGCGACCCGCCCGGCGACAACGCCAGAATAGGTGACGTCGTTGGCCAGATTCACCGTCAGCGTGAGATCGGTATCCGAGGTATAGCCCTCCGGATCAAGCTCGGTGACGGTCGTGCTTTCAGTCAGCGTCACCACCGCCGATGCGGCACACGCGCACATCGCAACAGCAACCAGGAGGTATAACTTAGACACAGCCCGAAAGCTCGTCATTTTCATCACTTTCATAGTTTATCCTCGATTCGTCAAACCCCGTTTGCAGCCGACTGCTGACAGTACCCGAAAGCTGACAGTCGGCAGTTTATCAGTTTCGCGTGTGGCTGTCAAACGCCAAACTATTGAGTCAACAAGGGTAGGCACTTTCCATTCTTCACTTTGCCGCGAAACGGATGCGGTAGCCGAACGCGCGCGCGTCCACGACAAGACCCAGCGTCGTCCCCTGCTGCTTCCAATCCACTAGAGCCGCGTCTGGTTCCGCGTCGATAGCCTCCACCGCCACTACGGTTACGCCAGGCGCGCCGAGCGTGTCTAGGTCAAGTGTCGCGCGAAAGGAATGCGACCTCGGCAGCGGGATGATCCGCCAATCGCCTGTTGCCGGATGCTCCAGGCGGAAAGCGCCATCCGTCTTCACGCCCCGAATCTGGAGACACGACCCTGTCTCCGGCGGTCGCGCATCGACAAAGACACTGCCCGCCGTCTCCGCGAACGCGCACCGTTGCCCGCCAATCCGTACGATGCCCGCTCGCGCGCCCGGCACCGTCGCGTAGAACCCGTAGGATGGCAGTTCGTATCCCTTCACCGTCCACGGCACGCCGTTCGTCGCGCGGTTGATCCATACCTCGCCGCCGTTAGAGAATGCCGAATGCTGCTGATGGATGTTCGCGCCGTAATCCAGCGACTCGAACTCGGCCAACGCGAGCGACTTGCACACGTCGTGCAGCAGCCAGTACGTCATCACCGTGCTCCGGTTGCACGGCCCGCCGCACATCGGCGTGCGCCCGCCGATCACCGTGTTGCACAGGTAGTCGTCGCTCCCGTATCCGTGGAGGCGTTCGTTGCCGTTCTTGTTCCAGGCGGGCGCGCTGTAGCGCGGACCAAGCCCGCCCGCGAGCAGCACGAATGAGCCGTGCGACGCCATGTCGTGCCACGGCGTGCGTTCGGCGTCGTCAAACTCCGTCGGATTCATCCAGCGCTCCGCGCCGAAGTGGTCGCTCTGCCCCGCGTCGAGATGGCCCACGAGAGCGTCTGTGCCGCCCTCGGACACCATCACGCCATACGGGCTGCCGATGAGCGCGCGGTAGGTATCGAAAGCGCGGCCCCATTCCTCCTGCGTGCGCGTCTTCGGATAGAATCGGCCGGCTCGGTCGTAGTAGTCCATCGGGGGCATCGAGGTAAATACGTCGATGAAGATCGCATCCGGCGCGAAGGCGTCGCGCAAAGTAGCGGCGTTGGCCTTCAGCCACGGCAGGAACGCATGCGGCGCCCAGCGGTAGCTCTGCGCGCGGCGTCCCTTGTTGTACCAGGCGCGTTGCGGCGTGCCGTCGCGATTGAAGACGATGTGGTCGTAGGAGTAGTCCGCCGCATCGGGATAGAAGTCGATGTAGTTGTCGTGCGGGCAGAAAAGGATGCTGGCGTCCTTCGCCGCTGCGCGCATCTTCAGGAAGTCCTCGTTGCTCCCAAGTGGCGGAAAGATTTCCGGCAGGCGGTAGTCGTAGCCCCAGCGTTGCCAGACGTGCTTCACGAAGAAGGATTCGTTCAGGCCGTACTTGCCCGCAAGCGCCAGCCCCTCGGCCGCCATTGCGTAGTCTCCACCCCACTGGTCGATGCACATCCGCGTGGCGGCCTCCTTCCAGGACGGGCTCTTCCTGTAGCCGCATATGTCGCGGAACGCGCGCGCGGCGGCAAATGCGCCCTTGGCCGACGGGATAAACGCGAAGGTCGCGTCGTGGTGCGTCTCAATCGCGTAACGGTTCTGGGAACGGTTGCAGACAAGCCGATCAGGGAACACGTCCACGGCTTGCACGAGCGACATGCCGTTCGCGTAGTCCGCGCCGACATGCCGCGCCGAGAGGCTCACGCCGCCCGCCTCCAGCAAGAAACTGCGCGGGGTCTCGATCACGTTGCCAAAGCCCGCGTAGGCACGCGCCGCAGGCAACGCGCCCGTTCCCAGGCCCAACCGCGTATAGCGCGGATTGCCCCGCTCGTCGCGTACGGCTCCCGGCATGTCCCATCGCATCCTGAGCGCACCCTTCTCTGCCCAGAGGCGCACGCGCGCCATCACGCTACAATCGCCCATCTCCACCAAGTGCAGGATCTCCAAGGCATCCGACCCCTCCGCGTGCGCCTCGACGCGCGTACACGGCATGTCAAGCAGTCCGGCACCGACGGTCGTCTCGTCCACGTCGCAAGCAAAGCCCCTGTATGTCAGCGTATGCGTGCCATCCGTGAACGCCAGCACACCGTCAAGGACGCCCATCTTCCCGAACGCACATGCAGCGCCCCACCTCTCGCCGCGCACGTCCAGGCGGAAGCGCCCCTTCGCCGCGTCCGTGCCGAACACGATAGCCGCCTGGGCGGCCTCCACCGCCGCCGCCTCACGCTCTGTCCACTCCGTCTCCGTCGGCGGCATGGGCCGTTCCCCGACGAGGATCACCGGCTCGCCCCATGCGCACCTGTCGCACGTGGTGTTCATCTTCGGACCAGGTCCCGTCCAGAGCCGAAGCGTGATCGCCTGTCCGGCCCACGGCGAAAGATCGACGCACTCCTCTTCCCAGGCAAATGACGTGACGACGCGCGAGAAAACCTCTTTTGCGACGTTTCCTTCATCCACCACGAACACCTTATGTTCCGTGCCGTCGCTTGGCGGCTCGGTGGCGAAGTGTCGCCCCAGCGCCAGCGCGAAACGGAAACGGATCGAGTGTCCCGCAGGAAGTTCCAGCGGAATGTCGCGCCACTCAACGCCCGCGCCGGTCTTCCACGGCGGGTGACAGAGAAAACCGTTCTTCGAAACGCCTTCGGCCGCGTGGACAGAGATGCCGAACTTCGCTCCCGTCGGACCGCCTGGCAACGGCGCCACCTTTCCCTTCACTTCGGTCCACGTCGTGGCAGGTACCTGCACGAGGCGTGTCACGCCTTTCGCCAACCGCGTCGCGGCAACCGTCTCCGCAGTCGCCGCCTTGATCGGCAGGACGACCTTGAAGATCGCAATGGGGTGAAGCGGCTCGCCGCCCGGGACGGCGTAGGTCACGTGGATCGGATAGTGCGCCGCAAGCACGCGGCTGGCCTTCGCGCGCGCCATCATCTTCAGCGACCTCGTCACACCCACAGGCACAGCGAGGTCGCCAGCCGGCACGTCCAAGATGTCCCAATCGTCGTTCATCCAGACCTTGAACTCCCCAGACACGGCGGCGGCGCCTTTGTTCGAGACGGTAATTTCGACGGGGAACGGCTTGTCGGCCTCCCGCGTCACCACATAGATATCCTCGCGGTCCTTCGTCTCGTCGAATCCGACAATGCGGACAGTCACGCCATCACGTTCCGCCACGGGCGGCAGATATGCTGCGGCCATCATCGCTGCGGCACCCGCTAGCAGCACGACAATACCTTTGATGTGTTGCATATTGCCTACTATATCAAATCCCCCCGCATGCGGCATTCAACTTTTCACGCGCCACCCTACTTCAGCGAGACAAACAGGCCGCCGCTGATCAACAGGCTATTGAGCGTTTGAAATCGATGTCTCGATGTGTTCGCCGGGAGATGAGATGAATGCATTGTTCTCGACGGTCGAGGTGGACACCTTGCCGCGTACGTCGAAGAACGCGAGGGGCTTCTCCATCCGGTTGATCACCTTGCAGTCGCGCACCGTCAGGCGATCCACCTTCGCATCCTTGTCGACGCGTATGGTCGCAACGGGGATGTTGCGTTCGTCGCGGCTCAGGTTACGGATCGTGAGCGACCCGACGTCCACCGGCCCCTGCACCCAGATCGGCGGGAAGTTCGTGCGCGAGTTGACGCCGATCCCTTCCGGCGAGAACACCTTCGCGGCGAACACGTCCGAGATGACGATGTCGTCGAAGCAACCGCGCGGCCTCTTAGGGAAGAAGTGCGTGAGGCCGACCGCGTACGTGTAGAAGTTCCCGTGGACGTTGCGCACCGTCACACGCTTCAGCTCCGCGCCCGTCGAGAGCATCCTGACCGCGCTATGGCAGTAGTCCGCATACACGCCGTCGATGTCGACATCGGTGATCGGCCCCTCCTCCTGGGCGCACTGCCCGTCGTTCGCGTTGAGCGCGACGAGATCGTCGAAGCACGTGCCTCGCAGGTTCGATATCTTGCCGTGGTGGCAGTGGCCGTCGAAGTGGACGCCGTCGAGATTCAGCGGAATCGGGTTCCACGTGGTGTAGTCGAACGTGACGTCGTCGACGAGGAAGTAGGACGTCTTGCAGAACGCGATGCCGTAGGAGGTGGGGTTGCGCACCGTCACGCCGCGCACCGTCATGCCCTCCACGTTCGAGAAGCGCATGGCCATCCCGAAGAAGAAGCCGTTTTCGTGGCACTTCGGCATCGGCGACGGCTTGGGCGGATTCAGGCGGCCGTATTGCTGCGGGTTGGGCGACTGGTCAATGTTCGCCATGTCCCAGATGCCGCCCGTGAGCGCGATGCGCCTGTCCGAGCCACCCACGTAGCCGCGGTTCTCGATCATGGGACAGTCCGACTTCGGCGCAAGCCTGATCACGGAAAACCGGTCGAGCCGTAATTCCTGATCCGAACCGATCTTCAGCGTCCTAGAAATTAGATAGCACTTCGCGGGCGGAGGCAGGTACACGCAGCTCGCGCCGCTGTCCAGACGTGCCTGGATTGCCGCCGTGTCGTCGGACGCGCCATCCCCCGCCAACGGCGGCAATGCAGCCATGCAGCATCCCGCCATCGCCAGGCTAGCCGTAAAAGCAATTGCGAATCTTTTCTTGTTCATGTTCTACACCTCCTGGAATTGCAACGTGATTGTACAAGCGACTATCGTTTCTCCACCACAAGCTGGCGGACGGGGCCGATGAGGCCGGACGGCAGGAGCGGTTCGTCCTTGTTCCAGAGGCGCCACGTGGTGAAGGTGTGGCGG
>Ga0265298_10009827_pt1 | contig 11366 bp, 7 predicted proteins | sample AusTroGonzalo_MG_3_FD_193486 | JGI IMG/M metagenome (GOLD analysis project Ga0265298, IMG submission 193486) | Bovine rumen microbial communities from tropical cattle in Woodstock, Queensland, Australia - Gonzalo_01 | ecosystem: Host-associated > Mammals > Digestive system > Stomach > Rumen ...
CCAAATGAGGAGGGCGTGATCTACGGCGGAAATGCCCATGCCTGGGTGGAGGCCTATATGTCCGGCGTGGGATGGGTTCGCTTTGAACCTACAGCCTCGGAACAGAATGCGGATGCCTACAGCTGGCATCTGGTACTCCGGGAGGGAGAACAGGGAGACTTCCCCGAAGAGACCACGGAGGAAGAGGAAGTGGAAGAACCGAAGGATGTACCGGAACCGATACGTCTTCCGGCGCAGATCACAAGAAAGAACAGTACCTCGGTGAAGGACGTGCTGATCACGGTTGGTTATTACATCCTGGCGGTGCTGGGACTGGTGGGTATCCTGATCGCAGGATATCTTCTGGTACGGAGGATCCTGTATCAGCGTCTCTCGCCTGAGCAGAAGCTGAAGCATGATGTGCAGGCTCTTCGAAAGAAACTGGATGAGAAATTGCCGGAGGGGGAGCAGGCGGAATCCGTATTCGATTATCTGCCCTATGTGGAAAATGAAGAGCAGAAGGGCAGACTGGAGAAACTGTTCCGGGGATATTACAGAGTCAGATTCCGTGGAGACGCGGCGGATGAGGAGCTTGTAAGCGGTATGCGGGGCATGCTGCGGGAAGTAAGATAGATCAGTTGGAGGAGATGAAGGGATCATGCATTATAACTGTCTGATCGTAGATGACGAAACAGATCTGGCTAAAATGACAGCGGAATATTTCCAGATGTTTGATGTGACCACCGCGTACGTGGGCAGTGCGGCCGACTGTTACGATTTCCTGAAACAGAATACGGTGGACCTGATCCTGCTGGATATCAATCTGGGAGATGGTTCGGGGTTTGAAGTGTGCAGGAAGGTCCGGGAAGAACAGCAGCTGCCCATCCTTTTCATCAGTGCAAGGCAGAGTGATGACGATGTGCTGGTGGCACTCAGTATCGGCGGGGATGACTATGTGAAGAAGCCCTACAGTCTGTCGGTGCTCCTGGCGAAGGTGCGCGTGAACCTGAAGCGTCTGGAGCAGATGGAGAAGCTGAAGGAGGAGGCGCGACCGCAGGAAGCAGGGAAGAAGGAGAAGGACGGAGGAAGGCTCCGGATGGATGCGTCTCTCATGTCCGTCTGGAAGGACGGAGTGCAGATCCCGCTGAAGCCGAAGGAGTACGCACTGCTTTCCTGTCTCTATGATCATAAGAATACCATCGTCACGAAGGAGACCCTTTTTGACGAGGTTTGGGGAGATGCCTTCTACAGTGACGGTACCCTGAATGTTCACGTCCGGAAGCTTCGCGAGAAGCTGGAGAAGGATCCGAACCAGCCGGAGCTGATCAAGACCGTCTGGGGAACCGGCTACATCCTGGAAGAGGAGTAAGACGCATGAAGAGCCTAAGGGGAATCATCCTGTTATTTGCCGCCCTCATGGGGGCGGCTCTTGTTGTTCTCCTGTTCATGAATCAGAAGACGGAGTACCATGGCAGGGACGTTTCCTACTACAATGACCGGCTGCTTACCATGCAGAAGGATTATCTGGAGGGGACTCCGGTGGAGACTCTGGAAGAAAAGTACGGCTGCAGGATCATCTTCGCAACTGCACTGACGGATTCGGAGCTGGTGACCTTCTACGGGAAAAATGCACTGGTTGTGGACTTTGCTCCCGGCGGAGAGTACCTGGGCAAGGCTGTGTGGGATGATACCTCCGAGGCATATGAGACGGGACGGAAGGCCGTCTTCCGGATGACCCTCATATTCTGGGGCGTGGTGCTGGCTGCGGGAATCCTGCTGATCGTGGTCCTTTACCTGCGCATGATCCGTCCGGTGCAGGAGCTCTCGGCATACTCCACGGAGATCGCCCGGGGGAATCTGGACGTTCCCCTTCCCATCCGTAAGAACGGGATATCAGAGGGCTTCACGGAAAGCTTTGATCTGATGCGGGAAGAGCTTCGAAACGCCAGGGAACGTGAGGTGCTGGCGGAGAAGGCGAAGAAGGAGCTGGTGGCAGATCTCTCCCATGACATCAAGACGCCGGTGGCCACCATCCAGGCAACCTGCGAGGTGATGGAGATGAAGTTCCGCCGGAAGCAGGAGAGTGGAGAGCCCTACGACATTTCCGGAGAAGAACTGGAAGACCTCTCCGGGAAGGTAAAGAGCATCGCCACCAAGACGGAGACCATCAATCAGATCATGGGAAATGTATTTCATGCCACCATGGAGGATCTGGAGCAGATCAAGGTGAACCCCACGGAAGAGAGCACGGAGCTGATCGAGGAATACTTCCGGAATCTGAAGAACTACGGAACGATCCTTCCGGAGAATCCGATTCCCCGGTGTTTGGTGTATATGGATAAGCTCCGGATGGAGCAGGTGATCGATAACGTGATCGGAAACTCCCATAAGTACGCGGGGACGGATATCCATGTATCCTTTGATGAGGTAAGGCAGGCGGACAGCAGTTTTATCCGTATCCGGATCCGGGACGAGGGCCCCGGGGTGGATGAGGAGGAATTGCCGCTGATCACGGAGAAGTACTACCGGGGAAAGCTTGCCGGGGACCGCAGCGGGTACGGGATCGGAATGCATCTGGTGAAGTCCTATATGGAGAAGCAGGGCGGAGGATTGGAGTATTACAATGACAACGGGTTCGTTGTGGAACTGCTGTTGAAGAAGGTATAAATAAAACAGGAAGGCCGTGCAGTACACCGGTGAAATGTTGTACTGCACGGTCTTCCTGTTTTTCTATGATCCTTTATTCTTTAATGGCACCGGCTACGATTGCTACGGACTCCTTATAGGTGGAAAGAAGTTCCTCCACTCCATCGTGGATCTTTGCAACATCCAGCGCCTTTGCGGCAAGCTCCTGTGCGTAAGCCAGGTCTGCCAGCGTATCATCGCCGATGGTCCTTGCGGAGCTCTTCAGACCGTGTACCAGGATCTGATAGTTCTGCCAGTCCTCTGCGTCGTAGGACTTCTTGATGCCCTCATATTTCTCGTCCAGATTCCTTACGAAGGTTTCCAGAAGCTCCAGATAGAACTCGTCATCCCCGATGGTGAATTCCCGCGCCTTCTCGATATTGAAGCCGGCCATGGCCAGCTGATCCACAAAGCCGGAAGACGAAGCCTCTCCGGTGGCTTCCGCTTCCGGAGCGGGTGCCTTTTCAGCATCCGCGGATGCAGGCTTTGCAGCCTCTTCCGCAGGGACATTGCCTCCTTCTGCAGATGCAGGTGCCTTCGTGGTGTCTGCTGCCTTTGCGGTGTCTGCTGCAGGTGCCTCCGGCTCATCCTCCTTGAAATGAAGCTTCTCGGACGGAATATACTTGATCAGCATATCCTCCAGCTGGTTCACATCGATCGGCTTGGACAGATAGTCTGCAAAGCCGTACTCCAGATACTGTTCCCGCGCGCCTGCAATGGCATTTGCGGTCAGGGCGACGATCGGAACATCCTCCGGTGTCAGGTTCTGCTCCCGGATCGCCTTCAGCGCATCCACACCGTCCATGCCCGGCATCATGTGATCCATCAGGATGATGTCGTAGCGCGTGTTTCGGATCAGATCCAGACTCTTTCTACCGCTGTCGCAAAGGTCCGGTACCACACCGTAGCGCTTCATCAGACCACGTGCCACACGGAGGTTCATCTCGTTGTCATCGACAAACAGGATCTTCGCATCCGGCATCAGCAGGGTCTTACGGACAACAGCAGCTTCCTTTTCCTTGGAACGAAGGATGCTGTACTCGCCGATCTCTTCCCGGTCGATCACCTTCTGTGCCATGGAGAAGGAGAAGGTAGATCCCTTGCCATACTCGCTTTCCACCTCCAGCTTGCTTCCCATCATTTCGAGAAGTCCCTGTACGATAGACATGCCGAGACCGGTTCCTTCGATATTTCGGTTCTTTTCTTCCTCCAGTCGCTGGAAGGATACGCACAGCTTGTCGATATCCTCCGGCTTGATGCCGATACCCGTATCCTTTACGGCTACCTTCAGGGTATAGTCCTCGCCCTCACCTTCTTCTCCGCGGATGGACAGGGTAACATCACCCTCGTGTGTGTACTTGACCGCATTGGTCAGAAGATTTGTGATGATCTGACGGATCCGCACGTCGTCACCGAAGAGGGTTCTCGGCAGCTTCGGATCGATATCCAGGATCAGGTTCAGACCCTTCTTCTCCGTCCGGGCAGAAACCATATTCACCAGATTGTCGATCATATCCAGGGTCTCATACCGTACCTGCAGGATCTCCATCTTACCGCTTTCGATCTTGGAGAAATCAAGGATTCCGTTGATCAGGGTAAGAAGCGTCTGGCTGGCACTCTTGATATTCTCTGCATATTCACGGATGTCCGGATCGTTATTCTCCCGCAGGATCATTTCATCCATACCGATCACGGCGTTGATCGGGGTCCGGATCTCGTGGCTCATCTGTGCCAGGAAGTCGGACTTTGCCTGACCTGCTGCCATGGCCCGCTCCGCAGTGATCGAAAGCTCATGGTTCATATCCGCCTGAGACCGGATAACCCGGTTCAGAAGCAGGATGATGGCAATAATGCAGGCTGCGATAAAGACCACATACATTCCGCAGTAGAGCAGGATCTCCCGGTACCAGGTCCACCAGTTGCCGACCATGACGATGGAGAAACCGGACCCCTCTATCGTGTTACAGAGGCAGAGACTGGTTTTGCCGTCATAGTCCCGGATGGTCCGGATTTCATCATTTTTCCCTTCCAGGGAAGCTGCGTATATGTCAGCGTAGGGTGTATCTTCGATCTTTACCTGATTTGTCTTTGTCATCCGGTAGTCTGAATTCGGATGATTCAGGATGTTTCCGTAGCAGTCCACAAGGAAGACATATTCCTTGTCATAGACCTCGCTTTCAAAAATCCAGGTCAGCTGGTCCAGATAAATGTCGAGACCGAAGACGCCCAGGAACTTCTGGTTCTCATCGTAAATGGCCTGGGACAGGGTGATACAGTAGGTTCCGTTAGTTGCCTCGTAATAGGGCTCGGAGATGCACTGGTACGGATACTGCTCCATCGCTTCCTTGTACCATTCACGTTCGGTGAAGTCGAAGCCTTCTCCTTCCCATCCGGTACTCATGATGATCGGATGTTCGGCTTCGGGATTTGCAACATAGCAGGCCGAGAAGATGGGGTACTTCTGCGCCATCAGATTCAACCACTCCACAGCCTGGTCATAGTTATTCAGGACCTCAGGCTGGGTTGAGATGACATCCACGAACATTTCCAGGACAACGCTTTGTGTAACCTCCCAGTAAATGAAGTCCTGCGCGTAATGGTCCATATCGCCCTGTATGGTTTCGCGGACCACGTTGCTCCGGTTCTTTACATAGAAGAACATACTGATCCCGGAGATCAGGATGAGCAGGATGATGATCACGTTACGGATGCGACGGATGGTGGTGGTAAGTGCCCGGTGCTTCTTTCGCCCGACCTCTATCGTCACCGGCGTTTCCGAAACAATGGTGGAGTAGGAACGGAGGTTGTCCATCATTTCCTTCAGGGTCAGTCCCGAAGCCTTGATGTCCGCCATATCCGCCTTGATATCGTTGGAATTGTTGAAGCGTTCCATATCGCTGAGCCGGAGGATCTTGCCCAGAGGCTCATGCAGGTTGTTCACGATATTTGAGACAAATGCCTCGCGGCTCAGAAGTGCATCCTGTGCCTTGATCCGGTTTCTGGCTCCCGCGATCATGGTGACGATGAGCAGAAGCAGCAGCAGTACATTTACGACGATGTTAATGATCCGATAGGTGCCTGCATCACCATACAGATCCGAATCCCGCATGAAGTCCAGCATGTACCAGCCGTTTTGCATGGAGGAGTAGGTGACGGTGATATCCTCCCCGTCGATGGTTGTCTTGATGTAGCCCTCGCTCCGGGAGGTCTTTTTGATTTTCTCCATGGTAGCGGCATATTCCGGAAGTGCTACGGTCAGCGTTTGTCCCGCGTAGCCGGGATCGTTGTAGCCGACGATCAGGCCTTCCGTGGTGACGATCAAGGCTTTGCTTCCCTCGTCACCCACGATCCGGCGGATATATTCCTCCGAGCTTTCCAGAAGAATATCCATGGCAACTACGGTTTCACCGTCCTCCAGAGCAACGGAGAGCGTGTAACAGTAATCACCCGTGATGCCGTCCGGATAGGGATCGGTCAGGTAGGTTTTACCCTTCCGTTCGATGGCTCCCAGATACCAAGCCTGCTCGGAATAACGAAAGCCATCCGGGAGTTCGAAGTCCGGGAGGGATATCCAGGCTTTCCCGGCTGCATAGATACGGAAGACCAGACCGTTGGTCTGGATCTTCATTTTATCGTTCCGCTCTTTGATAAAGTCATCCAGTGCGCTGCCTGATCCGCTGGTGTAGAGCTCCTTATCCACCTCGTGAGAGAGCTCCAGCAGGAGTTTTTCTCCCTCCAGGTAGGAAGCCTCGTAATCATTTCGTACGATCTCCAGGCGGTTCAGAGCGCGCTGCTCCACCTGACTCAGCATCATGGAATTGATCAGCCGCGTATTCATGAAGATGATCCCTGCAAAGATCACGATCAGGAAGATCACCATGATGAGATCTGATTTTCTGACGTTCTTTTTCATACCCCTTCTCCCAGATTCCTTTTCCTATCTGTGACGCTTTTCGGTTTCCGGGGACTCCTCCCAGGCAATCTTTTCCGCATCGAAGCGGATGACGGTCTTCTCGTAATGATCCGATTCCTTCCAGGCGTTCCGGATCCGCGCGAAGACGGACTCGGCGTACTCCTCAGACAGCTCCGGCAGAAGCAGGACGTACTGGTTCTTGCGGTTCTGCATCATGAGGTCGCTCTTTCGGAGGGAGTGGAAGATCACGTCACCGAACTCCTCGGACATCCGGTCAAATGTGGCCACGTCCAGTGCCGGATCCTTCTTCTGCAGAGTGATCAGTGCCATATAAGCCACGCTGTGATAGCTGCGGATGTAACGGAGCACGAAACGGTATACCACGCCGAAGGTGTCCTGCTCCAGACGCAGCATGGTGTCGGATACATTTCGCTCGGAGAGAACCTCGCGGATCCGGTGCAGCTCATCGATGGATGCGATGGCTTCTTCCTTCGGTCTTGCAAGCTCCTCGCGGAAGAAGGCTATCCCGTGCTTTCCGTTCTTCTTTACGTTGTAGAGGGCCTTGTCAGCCTTCTGGGTAAGTGTATCGTAATTCCTGCCCTGGTTCGGAACGAAGACGCCGCCGAAGGAGACGCCCAGAGGGATCTGCATATCTTCTCCCATCAGTTCCTTTGCCATCTCCACGATCTGGCGGTTCACCCGTTCCGCCATTTCCGTCAGGATCTTTTCATCGGTAACCTCCTTCAGGAAGAGCATGAACTCATCCCCGCCCACGCGGCAGCGTACATCCTTTGCTTCCGTGTTGCTGCAGAGGATCTCCGCAAAGCCCTTCAGTACACGGTCACCCATGTCGTGGCCGTAGAGATCATTTACCAGCTTGAAGCTGTCCAGATCCACCATCATCAGGACACCGGTCTCCTTGGCGCAGGCATCCCCCAGAACCCGGGCGGAGCTGGCCTTGTTCAGAAGTCCGGTCAGCTTATCGATGGAAGCCTCCTCCGTGAGAGCGCTGATCTGCTCCACATTTTCCATGATATTCTCCACGCGGCGCAGCAGGACATCCGGGCGGAAGGGCTTGCGGATGAAGTCATCGGCACCCAGGTCGAAGCCCTTGCCCTCCACATCCTCGGTATTGTCTGCGGTCATATACATGATCCGTACGGAATCTCCGTACTTCTCCTGCAGGATCTTATACATATCGAAGCCGTTCATTTCCGGCATCAGAAGGTCGGAAAGGATCAGATCCGGGCGTTCCCGGTCGTAGATCTCCAGTGCCTCTTTACCGGAATTGGCAAGGACCACCTCATAATTCTTGGAAAGAATCCTGCGCGCGATCATGCGCATCATTTCTTCATCATCGACAACAAGTATTTTTCTCATACGAAACCCCCTCAGATTCGATTGTTTTCTACTGAAAACCCCATGTCCCCATTCTATCATCATACACGGATCATGTCCAATCCTTCGGAGGAAAAACCTGCATGTTTTGCAGGGGAAATGTGGATATTTTTTTGAGAATCCCTCTTTACAATATCGAACAGGTGTTCTATAATAAAACTGCGAGGTACGTGTTATGGAAGAGGACAGACTGTGTGAAAATCGAGTGGATGTGATCTGTCAGCACAGCAGGACCGGAGAGGTGATCCCCCTTCGGCTTCGGGTATGCGATGAAGAGGGAGAACTGCATGCCTATACCATCAAGGGATACAAGGATCTGTCCGGCCGCGGGGCCTACACCACCACGGACGGGATCTACGTGACGGACCGGATGCTGGTCTACGAGTGCCGGATCCAGGTTCTCGGGCGGATCCGCACGGTGCGTCTTTACTATGATCAGGTGCGGAACCTCTGGGCCATGCGTTCCTGAAGATTGTGAAAGAAATGCTTGACTTTTTAACTGAAATGGCTATACTTCTAAATATAGAAAAGACTTTGGTCCGACATATTTTATTATTTTAAGAAGCAAGGGCGTTTCGATCTTATGGTCGAAGTGCCCTTTTCTGTTGTATGGCCCGATGTCCTCGCCTGCGGAAGCGGGTGCGGGCAGGGGGTATCAGCCGTTGAAAAGGAGGTTTTCATGAAGAAGTACATTTTCGTGACAGGCGGAGTGGTGTCCGGACTGGGCAAAGGGATCACGGCAGCATCGCTGGGACGTCTTCTGAAGGCGCGTGGGCTGAAGGTGGCGGCACAAAAGCTGGATCCGTATATCAACGTGGATCCCGGTACCATGAGTCCCTATCAGCACGGAGAGGTGTTCGTGACCGAGGACGGTGCGGAGACGGACCTGGACCTGGGACACTACGAGCGTTTTATCGACGAGAATCTGAACCGCTTCTCGAATCTTACCTCCGGCAAGGTGTACTGGAACGTTCTGAACAAGGAGCGAAGAGGAGAGTATCTTGGCTCCACGGTGCAGGTGATCCCGCATATCACCAATGAGATCAAGGAATTCGTCTACCGCGTGGGCCACGAGACCGACGCGGACGTTGTGATCACGGAGATCGGAGGAACCATCGGTGATATCGAGTCCCAGCCGTTCCTGGAGGCGGTACGTCAGATCTCTCTGGAGGTGGGACGTCAGAACAGCCTCTTCATCCATGTGACACTGGTACCGTACCTGCACGGCTCCGACGAGCATAAGTCCAAGCCGACCCAGCACTCCGTAAAGGAGCTGCAGGGCATGGGGATCAATCCGAATATCATCGTCCTTCGCTGCGATGAACCGCTGGAGGAGGAGATCTTCCGTAAAATCTCCCTCTTCTGTAACGTAAAGGAGGACTGCGTGATCGAGAACCGCACGCTGCCGAATCTCTACGAAGCGCCGTTGATGCTGGAGGAGGCGAAGTTCTCCGAGGTGGTCTGCCGGGAGCTGGAGATCGACGCGCCGGAGCCGGATCTGACCGAGTGGAAGGCGCTGGTAGGAAATATCGCCAGCCGGAACCGGGATGTCACCATAGGCCTGGTGGGAAAGTACGTGCAGCTGCATGACGCGTACCTCTCTGTGGCCGAGGCCCTGAACCACTCTGGCTTCGCGCTGAATGCCCATGTGACCATTAAATGGATCGACTCCGAGGAGATTACCCCTGAAAACTATCAGGAGAAGCTGACAGGGCTTGCGGGAATCATCGTGCCGGGCGGCTTCGGCGGACGGGGGATCGAGGGTATGATCCTTACGGCCAGGTATGCGCGGGAGACGAAGACTCCCTACTTCGGCATATGCCTCGGCATGCAGATCGCCGTGATCGAATATGCAAGAAATGTAGCCGGGATCGCGGATGCAAACTCCGGTGAGTTCAATGAGATCTGCAAGAACAAGGTGATCGACTTCATGCCCGGACAGTCGGATTCCATCGACAAGGGCGGAACCCTGCGTCTGGGTGCATATCCCTGCTGTATCCGGCCGGGAACCCTGATGGAGACCTGTTACGGCAAGGCGGAGATCTCCGAGCGGCATAGACACAGATACGAGTTTAACAATGAGTATCGTGAGAAGCTGACGGAAGCAGGCCTTACCATCTCCGGACTCTCTCCGGACGGAGATCTGGTGGAGACCGTGGAGATCGAGGATCATCCCTTCTTCCTGGGTGTGCAGTTCCATCCGGAATTCAAGTCCCGCCCGAACCGTCCGCATCCGATCTTCCGGAAATTCGTGGAGACAGCGATTGCGCGAACTACAAGCAATGCGTAGACAGAGCGGATGAATCTGCCGATAGCAAAACAAGAAAGGATACGGCATGAAAATAGACAGGGTTATCCCGGATAACAAACTCCATGAGGAATGTGGCCTGATCGGCATCTACGCACCCTCCGCTTACCCGGTGGCACGGGATGTTTACTACGGGCTCTACGCCCTGCAGCACCGGGGACAGGAAAGCTGCGGGATCGTGGTGAATGAGGATGGTGTCTTTCATTCAAAGAAGGACCTGGGACAGGTAAGTCAGGTCTTTTCGGAAGAGGAGCTGGCCGGACTTCCGGAGGGAACCATGGCTGTCGGTCATGTACGCTACGGAACCACCGGGGCAAACAACCGGAACAACTGTCAGCCCATGGAGGTGAATCACCAGAAGGGGAAGATGGCGCTTGCCCATAACGGAAATATCAGCAACGCCTATGAGCTTCGGACAGAGTTGGAGCTTTCCGGTGCAATCTTTCACTCCACCTCGGATACGGAGATCATTGCCTATATCGTAACCCGGGAGCGTCTGAAGACCCCCTCCATCGAGGAGGCAGTGCTCTCAGCCATGAAATACCTGGAGGGTGCATATTCCATTGCAGTGATGTCTGCGGCAAAGCTGGTGATCGCAAGAGATCCTCACGGATTCCGACCGCTCTGCTACGGGCAGAAGGAGGACGGAACCTACGTTGCGGCCTCGGAGACCTGCGCGCTGGAAGCGGTGGGAGCACATTTTGTAAGAGACGTGGAGCCGGGAGAGCTGATCGTTTTCTCGGAGAATGGTGTGGAATCCATAACGGAGCTCTGCGGGACGAAGCCGCGCAGCACCTGTATCTTCGAGTATATCTACTTCGCGCGGCCGGACTCCGTGATCGACGGGATCTCCGTCCATGCAGCCCGTCTGAAGGCGGGAGAGATCCTGGCGCGGAACTATCCGGTGATCGCGGATGTAGTGGTAGGCGTTCCGGACTCCGGACTGGATGCGGCTCTCGGCTATTCGCACTATTCGGGGATTCCCTACGGGATCGGATTTATCAAGAATAAGTATATCGGAAGAACCTTCATCTCCCCGTCGCAGAACGAGCGGAACAGCGGGGAGATGAAGGTTCTTCCGAT
>Ga0265298_10009829_pt1 | contig 11364 bp, 6 predicted proteins | sample AusTroGonzalo_MG_3_FD_193486 | JGI IMG/M metagenome (GOLD analysis project Ga0265298, IMG submission 193486) | Bovine rumen microbial communities from tropical cattle in Woodstock, Queensland, Australia - Gonzalo_01 | ecosystem: Host-associated > Mammals > Digestive system > Stomach > Rumen ...
CCGTCATGTCCGGCTTCCTGTCCTTCTTGAAGAATCCCATGCGTTCGCCTCCTGTAGGTGGGGAACATGTCCCTGAACACCACGGCGTCCTTCTCTATGAGCGGGGACTCGCAGATGAACGTGCACTCCTGCTTGGAATCGTCCAGGATGTCGGCCAGCATCTGCAGGTCCGGGTCCTTCGTCTCCAGGGGCAGGTGGTTGATCTCGCCCTTGTCGCCGTAGTTGATGCAGCTGATGTGGAAGTGGGCTATGTCGCCGCAGAGGGGGAAGAACTGGTCGATCAGCGACTGCATGTCGTCCCTGGTCTTCAGCCATCCGTGGCCGCGGGCGTGCACGTGTGCGACGTCGAGGACGGGGCGCACCCCGTCGACCTCGTCCATGACCTTGGCGATCTCGTCGAGGGTGCCGAACTGCCCCAGCTTGCCCATGGTCTCTATGCCCAGGATGACGTCCTTCACGCCCTCGTCGTCCAGGACGTCCTTGCACTTCTGCATCCCGGCGATGACGTTGGGCAGCGCGGTCTCCGGGGACTTCCCGTAGGAGGCGGCGTGGATCACTATGATGTAGGCCCCGAGGTTGTGGGCCGCCTTCGCGGTGTCGGTGACCCACGAGATGCTCTTCTCCTTGGTCTCCGGGTTGTCGGAGTTGAAGCTCACGAAGTACGGCGCGTGGCAGCTGAGCCTGATGTCCAGCTCCTTGGCCTTCCTGCCGATCTCCTGCGCCCTCTCGGGCTTGATCCTGGCCCCGCGGACGAATTCAACCTCCAGGGCGTCCAATCCGAGCTGCCTTGTGTATTCCAGGGAGCCCTCCGGCGTCTTGCCTGCCGAGGGGTATCCCGCGGGTCCGAACCTCATGCGACGGGGCATGGATTCTGCGTATAATTGGTTATTGTCCGCGGGCCCTCCGCCTCGCGAAGAACCTCAGCGCCCCGGCGTTGAGCATCGCTATAGAGAGGAACACGAGGGCCATGCCGGCGATGTTCAGAGCCGACATGGATTCCGAGAAAACGAAGTATCCCACGATGGCGGCGAACACCGCCTCGGTCACACCGAGGACGGACGCGATGCCCGCGTCCAGGTACCTCAGCGCCCAGGCCTGGAGGCTGTACGGGACCAGGGTGATCATCAGGCCTACGCCGAGGACGTACAGGAACGGCTCCCAACCGGAGAATGTGACCTCGATGACGTGCGGGGCGTCGGTGATCGGGAACAGCAGGACCATGGCGAACGCGGCGGTGTAGAACACGAACGACACGGGGGAGGCGCCCTTCATGTCGCAGTACTTGGTGCCTGCGACGAACCCGCCGTAGCATGCTCCGGATATCGCGCCCAGGGCGACGCCGGTGAGGTCGGAGACGTCCGCGAACAGGACGTCCGTCACCAGCACGCAGCCGAAGAAGGCGACCAGCAGCGCGGCGGCCTTCATCTTCGTTATCCTCTCGCCGAAGCACAGGAACGATATCCCCATGACGTAGAACGGGGCGGTCATCTGGAGGACGCTCGCCACCGACAGGGTGACGGTCTCCATGGCGCTGAACAGGGCGAAGTCGCTGCCGATCCTCACTATGCCGAAGAGCAGGAACAGGAGGAGCATCTTCGGAGAGGCCCTGAAGTCCCCGCGGCGCATCATCAGCATGAACGCCCCCAGCACGATCGTGCTGACGGTCATCCTGCAGGCGGTTATCTGCAGCGATGTCAGGCCGAGGTCGTTGAGGCCCCTGGAGAAGAACCCGGCGAATCCCCAGAGCAGCGCCGCCGCTACGACCGCGATCTCGCCCTGGGTGCGCCTGTCCATATCAGATCCCTGGATTACGGAGAGTTAGGATGTATAACACGGTGTTGCTGGATATCCAGTTTTTTGAATAGGAAAAATATTTCCTATAAATTAAATATCGGAAAAATATTTCCTATAAATTAAATATCGGAAAAATATTTCCTAATCATGGCCAGAATAATCCTCTATCACGGCTCGGATCACGTCATCCCTGTTCCGGAGTACGGCAAGGGGAACGCACGCAATGACTTCGGGCCCGGTTTTTACTGCAGCCAGGACCATTCGCTTGCGATGGAGTGGGCCTGCAGGAAGAACAACGATGGCTTCGTCAATCAGTATGCCATCGAAACCGATGGCATGAAGGTGCTGGACCTCAGAGAGATGAGCGTGTTGAACTGGCTGGCGGTACTGTTGGAATTCCGTACCCTGGAGGTCCCGGCAGGTCTTTCAAAGTCCATCGATCGCGTCAAGGAGATATTCGGTGTGGACATCTCCGGTTATGACATCATCATAGGACATCGCGCCGATGATTCCTATTTCTCCTTCGTTTCCGATTTCATGAACAATGCCATACCTGTGTCCATCCTTCGTCATGCAATGGAGCTCGGGGGCCTTGGGGACCAGCATGTCGTGAAGACAAGGAGGGCATACGAGGCTCTGGAGTACCAGGGATCGGAATTTGCGGATGCGGATGAATGGAACCGCAGATGCTCGGAGAGAAATCGTGGGGCCAGGATCGGCTATTACAGGATCCGTGATGCGTATGAGGTCACGAGGAACGACGTCTTCCTGAACGATCTGGTGACCGGGGAGGTGGCGGTCGATGATCCACGCCTATCCCGAGATGGACCTATACGATGTCAGGCAGAGGATAGCGGCCGCCTTCGATTACGCCATGACTGATCTGGGCATGGGCGCTGACGAGTTCGGGAGGCTGCTGTCGGACAGCTGCTACTCGTCCCTTCTGGCGGACGGATGTACCTGGGTGGTTATGGGGCGCTCCGGATTCGATCTCATGTGCGAGCTCACAGGTGCTGAAATGGAAGAGGTCCCCAGGAGGGGATACCGCACAGAGGCCTATTGGCTGGGATACGTGCTGGCGTACGTCCAATGGTACTATTGCAGGTCCTTCGGGGAGATTCAGGACTCCATGCCGTTCTCCGAGATATTGGCCATGTATCCGATATACCACGAATGCGACATCACGATGACGTTGGAGGAAGTCGGGAAGAGGCTGATCCCCGAGAATATCATTGCATCCAGGAGGAGGGATTGCGGCCTGAGCCAAACCGAGTTGGCGGAGCGGGCGGGAATGACTCCGCGCTCTCTGCGCATGTACGAGAAGGGGGAGATGGACATCGAGAGCATGTCCTGCAGGACGTTGTTCGTTCTCTCCAGGGAGCTGGGATGCAGCATGGAGGACATCCTGAGGGGGTGCCCCCCGTCGGACATAAGGGACCGATACCGCCTTATCCCGAACCGCGGTTCCCCAATTCATGATAATCGACCTCGATGTATCGCTGGACCCCACCCTGGGCTGCGGCCAGGCCCACCGCTGGCGCAAGACGGGGGAATGGTGGGAGGGCGTCCTCGGCAGCGAGATTGTCCGCATGAGGCACGCCGAGGGCGGCATAGAGGTCGAGGGGACGGACAGGGCGTCCTACGTCAGGAGGTACCTGGGCGGGGACGATGACCTGGACGCCATAATATCGGAGATCTCCGCCGCGGACCCCTACGTCGCATCGCTGGCGTCCCGCTGCCCCGGGCTCAGGATCCTGAGGCAGGAGCCCTGGGAGTGCCTCGCCACCTATGTCCTGGCGACCAACGCCAACGTGGCCCGCATTGGAAAGATGGTGGAGTCGGTCTGCGACCACTTCGGCACCGACCTCGGGGGCAGGCACGCATTCCCCGAGCCGCGCCAGATCCTGGACGGCAAGGAATGCATCGGGGAGTGCAGGCTCGGATACAGGGAGGCCCGCTTCATCGAGCTGGCGCAGCGCGTGGAGGACGGCGAGATCGACCCCGAGGGCATCAGGTCCCTGGACTACCGCGGATGCGTGGAGGCCCTCATGGGTATCAACGGGGTGGGCCCCAAGGTGGCCGACTGCGTGGCCATATTCGGCTACGCCCACTTGAACGCGTTCCCGGTGGACGCCCGCATCAAGAGGGTCATGGAGGAGAGGTACGGCGTGACCGGGAGTTACTCCGCCGTATCGGAGTACGGGATGAGGAAGTTCGGAAGGTACGCGGGCTACGCCCAGGAGTTCCTGTACCACGCCGACTTCATCGAGCGATTCGCTGGATCCTCGTGAGCTTGGGGTCGCTGGGGCAGACGCCGTTGGGCGCCTTCGCACCCTGGGCCCTGTATATCTCCGCCAGGAGCCCCATCTGCTTGACGCATCCGCATATCCTGCAGATCTCGTCGGACACCTCGCATCCGTCGACCGCGATGCGCCTGGAGGACTCCCCGACCTCGGCGAGGAACTTGGGGTAGAGGTCGCTGGACTCGATGACCGCGCTGTCGCCCCTCTTCTTCCTCAGGTACTGGGAGATGGCGGCGTCGGTGACGCCGAAGCGCTTGGCGACCTCTGCCTGCGTCATGCCGTAGGTCCCCACGAGTTCTTTGGCGAGCTCGCGGCGGATAGTCGGGAGCACGTACCACACAATGAGCTCGCAGGGCATCTTCATGCTGGACGCATCCCTTAACGGCTATTAAATCCCATCGTGCGCCAGGGTTCGTCCTGGTGTAGAATTCGGACACGTCCCAATCGTCGTCCTCGCGCTGGCGGGCGCTGTCCAGCCTCATGCCGACGGACTGGGCCGCCTCCCTCATGATGCGCAGCGCGCTCTCGTCGCCCTCGAACTCCTCGACCTTGACGCCCGAGGAGCAGATCTTGCCCTTGAAGGACCCGATGATCCTCGTGCCGTTGACGACCACGGACTTCGTCCCGCCGGTCTCCTGCTTGATGCGGTCCCTGAAGTACAGGTGCAGGTTGTCCTGCGTGTTCAGGATGAACGACCCGAGGAACCTGGAGGGCGGCCTGCCGACGTCCTCGGCGAGCATCCACCTCAGCGTGGGGTCGTCCCTGACGAAGTAGCCCTTCTTCAGGAAGCCCTCCGCCTCCAGCTCCCTCAGGGCCCTGCGGATCCCGGACATCCTGGAGTTGACGAAGTGGGACATCCCCTCGGCGGAGAAGATCCCGAAGTCGCGGAAGTGCATGCGCATGATCTCCAGCATGGCCTCGTGCTGACCGATCCCGGGCTCCGGCACGGTGCAGTACATGGAGTCCGTGTCCTGGTACAGGTACGCGTTCCTGGACATCTCGGAGAGTATCTCGTTGGTGAGCTCCAGGCTCAGGGGGGAGTTGTCCACGATGTCCTTCTTGGACACCGGCTCCCTCTCGCGGATGAGCTTGGCGATGATGGCCTGGTCGCCCACCGGGACGAAGCCCCTCTCCGCCCTGAACAGCTTCGCGCGCTCGATGTCGGTGTATCCCTGGAACGGCGGGCACAGGGTCATCTTGACCGTGCGGCCCTTCTCCATCTGCTTCTTCATGGAGGTCTTCTCGGCCACGCGGGTCATCAGCTCCTGGTCGCCGCGGATGTAGCCCCTCGCTGCGATGGCCCCGGCGGCGGTCTCGTACTTCTCCCTCTTGCCCACGCGCTGCTTGTGGAATACGTAGGATAAGGCCTCGGTCTCGCTCATGGTCCAGGGCACGAAGTCGCCCTTGGCGTAGAAGCCGTTGACCATCACGTAGCCGTTCGACTCCAGCATGCCTTTTATCTCGGGCTCCAGCTCCGCCGCGTCGGTCCCCAGGACCTCCCTGATCCTGCAGATGTCCGTCCCCTTGGCCCTGAAGAAGCCCATGAACTTGTCGAGCGCGGCCAGGGCCTCCGGGAGCAGCGACGGGCTGTCCAGGTCCATGGACCTGACCTCTATGCACCCGGACATCTCCCAGATCTCCATGGCGCCCACGACGTCGCTGCCGCGCACCAGCGGGTAGATCCACTTGTCCCCGTAGCGTGCGGAGATCTCCGCCCACTTGGAGCCCAGGTCCGGGTCGTACAGGGACAGCAGCCTGACCGGCAGCTCGTCCTCGCGGGGCTCCGCCAGAGCGGGCAGCTCGTCCTTCATGATGAGCATCCTGGCGTGGCCGTCCCCTACCATGATCTCGACGGCCCCCGACCTCTCGGCGATGCCCTCGATCTCCTCTATCGGTATGTCGACCATGAACCTCAGGGCCGCCACGGGTATGGGGCCGTAGGCGCGGATGGCGCGCTTCACCAGCTCCTCGCGCGGATCGCCCTCGGGCTCGGCCGGGTCGTAGACCGTGTAGATGTTCTCAGTCCCCCAGTCCTCCCTGTCTTCGAAGGTGCGGACGATCTTGAGGGAGCGGTCGAGGCGCATGATGGCCTCCTTGAGCTTCTCCTTGTCCCAGCCCGTTGCGGCCAGGAGCTGCCTCATGGTGGCACTGCCCATGCCGTCTATCATGTTCAGTATCTCGGCGTCGCCGGGCTGCGTCTCGTCCCTCCTGAGGGCGGCGTAGCGGTCGCCCTCCTCCCTGAGGACGTACCTCACCCTGCCCCTGACGAACCTACCGAGCATGAGCTCCCCGGACTCGCGCATGGAGTACCATTCGTCCAGGTCGAAGCCCTCGACCCTCTGGTAGACGTCGAGCTCCGATCCGGCGGACCCGTAGAACTCGAAGAACTCCCTGATCCCGGGGAAGCTCTCGCCCTTGGAGAGCCTGTACCTCTCGACGGTGCCGAAGTCGTAGACGTCGTCCCTGCCCGCCCTCAGGCGCATGTGGTCCAGCTTGAGCATGTACTGGTCGCTCTCGGAGACCAGGAACCTGCCCTTGGACACCTCGTCGGCCTCCGTGAGGGACTCCAGGGAGGCCCTCGCGGCCTCCTCGGTGAGCGACAGGGCGAACGCCACCTCCTGCACGGTCGCGGGCGCGAAGCACTCCAGGTAGCGCAGGACGATGCGGTCGATGGATGCGTTGCGGTCCTCGTCCGGGATGTCGACGCGGGCGAAGGTCCACTTGCCGTTGCCGCTGATGTCGACGCGGGTGACGAGGTACATGGACTCCAGCTTCCTCAGGGACCTGAACGCCATGTCCTCGCTGACCTCCAGGTCCGCGGCTATCTCGGCGAGGGTGGCCCCCTCCCCGGTCCTCTCCAGGACGGCGGAGTCCACGTCGGTGAGCTCCCTGTCCTTCCTGGTCGCCGCCTTGTAGTAGGGCACCTCGGCGGTCTCGACGACGTAGGGGTCGTCCATGAAGACGGTGGACAGCGTGCCGTCGCGGATCAGCTCCCTGAGCCATCCGTCCACGGTCTTCCTGTCCATGTCGGTGTAGGTGTAGATGTGCCTCCCGCGCTCCCTGAACGCCTGCAGCGGGCCGGTGACGGCCAGGAGCTTGGGGATGTCCTCTTTGGACATGATCCTCGGGGGCTTCTGCGCGTAGTAGGGGACGACCGCGTCCTCGGTGAACTCGAACTCCTTCACGGAGTCTCCGAGCGCCCTGTACAGGACCTTCCTGTGGAGCTCCCTGAGCAGCGCGGACCTGTCCTCCATGAGGACGATGTCCGAGAACCCGGAGAGGATGGCGGAGTGGGCGAACGGGGACGGCGTGCCGCTGAAGCGGATGACGTCCACGGTCATCTCGCCGGACCCGATCATGTCGAGGACGAGCTTGGCGTTCTTGATGTCCATGTCGTCCTCCAGGACCTCCCTGTAGGTCTCCTCGATGACGGGCACCCCGTCCATGTTGCCGAGGGTCTCCAGGAGGTAGGAGGACCTGACCTGCTGCCTGTTGACGGAGATGGGCCTGCCCATGTAGTTCCTGAGGATCATGAAGCTGCGGGCGGCGGTGTGCCTGAACCTGAGCTTGAAGATCTCCGAGTCCTTGAGGGACTTCCTCAGGACGGCGTCCAGCTCGTCCGCCTTGATGAGGCCGGGGATTATCGCGGGGTCCACGGTCCTGGGGCACCCGAGCATGAAGCTGTCGTCGGAGATGGTGACCGAGACGTTGGACCCGGTCATGCCGGTGAGCCTGTAGGCGTAGGCGCGGGACAGGGCGTCGTTGACCCTGCGCCCGAATGGGAAGTGGAACACCAGCTTCTGGTTGCCGGAGGGGTCCACGTACTCCTCCACGGCCAGGCGCCTGTCGTCCGGGATGAACCCTGCCACGGCCTCCTGCTCCCTGAAGTACGAGAGTATGCTGCGGGCGGATCCTTTGTCGACATCGAACTCCTCGGAGATGCCGTCGATTGCGGTGGCGTCGTCGAACTTGATGCGGTCCTCCATCTCCCTCCTGAACTCGGCGATGTCCATGGACAGGTCGAAGGACCTGGGGAGCATCTCGCCGGCCCACGAGGGCACGGTGGGCTTCCTTCCGTTCGCCTCCTTGACGTAGGCGGTCATGCCCTTGGACCTGACGAACTCGAAGGACCTGCCGCCGAGGACGAAGACGTCCCTCGGGGACAGCCTCTCGACGAACTTCTCGGAGAGCTCCCCGGCGACGGTGCCGTGCCCGGTGATGACCCTGTAGTTGGCTTCCTCGGGGATGGTGCCGAGGTTCATGAAGTAGATCATGCGGGAGCCCTTCTTCTTCCCGAACTGCCCCTCTTCCTCGTCGTACCAAATCTTGGAGTACACGCCCTCGAACCCGTCCTTGGACCCGAGGTACTTCAGCACGTTGTCGAAGGACTCGCGGGGGAGGTCCCTGTAGCAGTACGAGCCCCTGACCAGCCTGTACGCGTCGTCCGCGTCCCACCTGGCATCCAGGCTCATGCCGACGATGGTCTGCGACAGGACGTCGAGGCAGTTCTCCGGGATCCCCACGCGGTCGATGTCGCCGCGGTGGGCGGCCCTGCACATGACGGCGCACTCCACCAGGTCGTCGGGGTCGAACACGAGCAGCCTGCCCTTGGCGACCTTGCCGAAGCTGTGGCCGCTCCTGCCGATCCTCTGTAGGCCCTTGGCCACGCTCTTGGGGGAGCCGATCTGGCAGACCAGGTCCACGGACCCGATGTCTATTCCAAGCTCCAGCGATGTGGAGGACACGACGCACTTGATCTCGCCGTGCTTCAGCCTCTCCTCCACGTCCAGCCTTATCTCCTTGCCTAGGGAGCTGTGGTGGACCTCTATGTTCTCCAGGCCCCTCTCCTTCAGCTTGTACACGACGCTCTCGGCGCCGGAGCGGGTGTTGGTGAATACCAGCGTCGTCTCGTGCTGGTCGATGAGCTCCTTCAGGGTGTCGTACATCATGGAGTTCACGATGTCCGAGGACAGCGCCGTCATGTCGTCGGTGGGGCAGATGACCTTCAGGTCGAGCTGCTTCTTGGAGCCGGATTCTATCAGCGCCACGTCCCTCGGGGCGCCCTGCTCGTCGCAGCCCACCAGGTACCCCGCGATGGCCTCTATGGGCGCGAGGGTGGCGGAGAGGCCGATCCTGCAGAAGTCGGTGTCGCAGTGGTTCCTCAGCCTCTCGAGGGTGAGGGACAGGAACGCCCCCCTCTTGGAATCGCATATGTCGTGGATCTCGTCGAGGATCACCCACTCGACCTTCTTGAACGCGTCCTTGAACTTGGGCGCGGCGAGGACGAGGGCGAGGCTCTCCGGGGTGGTGATCAGTATGTGCGGCGGGTGGCGCACCATCTTCTGCCTCTCGCCCTGGGGTGTGTCCCCGGACCTGACGGCCACCCTGATGTCCGGCACGGCCATGCCGCGCTCGGCGGCGACCTCCCTCATCTGCGCCAGGGGCTCGTTCAGGTTGCGGTTGACGTCGTTGGCCAGGGCCTTCAGAGGGGAGACGTAGATGCAGTAGACCCTCTCCTCGAGGGTCCCCTCGCGGGCGTACCTGCTGAGCTCGTTGATGATGCTGGTGAACGCGGTGAGGGTCTTCCCGGAACCTGTGGGGGACGATACGAGGACGTTGCGCCTCTGGTGGATCACGGGGATCGCCATGGACTGGGGGATGGTGAGGTCGTCGAAACGTTCGTTGAACCACGTGGAGATGAGAGGCTCCATCATCCCCATGACCTCGTCCTTGGTGTATCTCCTAGATACTTTCTCGATCATCCGGACCACAATCGCAGATTCTACGCCGATTACCGATTTAACCTTTATCCCTGAGGATGATTGTTGGATGCATAAGCCATCGCACCCTCTCCGGAGCCGATAACATATTTCTATGAACAATCAGATTCGCGGGGCATGATAAGCCGCGTCGCCCTCGCCGCAGTGCTCCTGGCCGCAATGGCCGTCATAGTGTTGCCGCAGGGGGCGGACGCCGACGATCCCGTGGAGCCCGCGACCGTCACCCTTTACGGCTATGTGGGCGACGTCTCCAACGAGACGGGTAACGTCCCGCTGGACGGGGTGGTGGTCCGCGTCGTCGATGCGCGCGGGGGCACCATAGCCGAGTCCGTGACCGGCATGGATGAGGCGGGGGAGTTCGTCCTGGCCTACACCGACGACCAGGTCCCCGTGGGCATGACGTTCACCAAGGAGGGCTACACCGTCCGCACATGGCCCGAGAGCGTCTTCATGAAGCTCGACACCGACGTGTTCGCCTACGATTACTCCGAGATCATCCCCGACGAGGACGGGAGGTACCGCCTGACCAGCGACGTGAGCGGAGGGTCCTTCATAGGCATGGGCCTCACGGAGGGGCACATCTTCGGTAACGTCTACAGCGATAGCGGGAAGGGCCTGAGCGGCGCGAAGGTCAGCATCACGTCCTCCGACGGGCAGATATTCACCACCACCGCGGGCAGCAACGGGTACTTCGACATCCAGGCGTACTACGGCACCTACACGCTGGAGGTCACCTGCAAGGGGTTCCAGGACTCCGGGAAGATGGAGGTCTCCACCTTCGACCCCTCGATAGTCGTCATCCTGAAGGAGAAGGATCACACGCTGTTCTTCGGCCTCGACGTGCCTCACACCCTCGAGGTCATCGGAGTCATCATCGCCATCCTCGTGCTCCTGGTCGTCGCGATCTCTCGCGCCCGCAGCAGGAAGGGCAAGTCCTGGATCACCATCGTCAACGACCTCGACCAGCAGGACGAGGAGGACGAGTACCGCGGGAGATTCGGATCTTCAGGCCGTCGGCGACCTTCTGGTAGAGGCTGTTGCCCTCGGCGTCCATCGCCACTATGAGCGGTCCGAAGCGCTGCGTCTGGAATTTCCACATGGCCTCCGCCATGCCCAGGTCCTCCCACTCCACGCCGGTGCACCGAGCGAGACCTTCTGCCAGGGAGATGGCGGCGCCGCCGGTGGCGGCGAGGTAGACGCATCCGTTCTTCTTCATGGCCTCCGCGACCTCGGGCGACATGCCGCCCTTGCCGATGACGGCCCTGATGCCGAACCTCTCGATGAATTCTGCCTCGAGCTTGTTCATGCGGGCCGATGTGGTGGGGCCCGCGGCGACGACGGTCCACCCGCCCTCGGTCTTGCGCATGATGGGGCCGCAGTGGAATATCGCCGAACCCCTGATCTCCTCGGGCACCTCCTTGCCCTCGCGGGCGAGCTCCAGGGCGCGGATGTGCATCTCGTCCCTGCCGGTGATGACGGGCCCGTAG
>Ga0265298_10009830_pt1 | contig 11364 bp, 7 predicted proteins | sample AusTroGonzalo_MG_3_FD_193486 | JGI IMG/M metagenome (GOLD analysis project Ga0265298, IMG submission 193486) | Bovine rumen microbial communities from tropical cattle in Woodstock, Queensland, Australia - Gonzalo_01 | ecosystem: Host-associated > Mammals > Digestive system > Stomach > Rumen ...
TCAAGACGGGGCGCAAGGCACTGGGCTCTACATCACTGGCGGTCTCGGCCGTATGTATGTTTCTGGCAGCATTCATACCTGGCAAGATGGCGGTGTTCGTGTTTCTGTCGCTGTGCTTCGGCATCTTCGACCTCATGCTGCCATCAGCATGGGCTTTGTGCATCGACCTGGGCAAACAGCATGCGGGAACACTCAGTGGTGCCATGAATACTGCGGGCAATATCGGCGGCTTCTGCTGCGGCATTCTTTTCGGCGAACTGGTTCAGCAGTCGGGCAACTATAACCTGCCGCTCTATATGATAGCGGTAATGCTGATAGTCAGTGCCATACTCTTCGCATTTATCAATCCTGAGAAACCCATCATCAAGACATAGAAAAAGCGGAGCTTTCAGGCTCCGCTTTACTTTTCACTCTCGCTGCTCCGTCACTTGAACTTCGTTCGAATTCCGTCGCAACTCGGCAAAGCTTAAGCAAGCTTGGCTCTGCTCTCGCTGCTCCGTCACTTGAACTTCGTTCGAATTCCGTCGCGACTCGGCAAAGCTTAAGCAAGCTTAACTTTGCTCTCGCTGCTCCGTCACTTGAACTTCGTTCGAATTCCGTCGCGACTCGGCAAAGCTTAAGCAAGCTTGGCTCTGCTCTCGCTGCTCCGTCACTTGATCACGACCTTGAGCTAAAGCTCGAGCTCGTTCGCGCTCGGTAGTGTTCAAGCAAGCTTGACACTACGCTCACTTGATCACGACCTTACGGCCATTCTGGATATAGAGACCGTGCTGGTTGCCATTGATGCGGCGGCCATTCAGATCGTAGGCAGAACCGTCGGCAGCATTGTCAACACCGTTCAGCGAACGGATGGCGGTAGCCTCAGAGGACGTGATGTGACGGATCTCCAGCTTTTCGGCTGTCTGCGACTGTTGCTCCCAGCTGAAACCGCAACGGGTAGGAAGGAAAGCCAGGTCGGCAGTGGTGCGGACGAGCACACTCTCTAACGGCGTAACGTTCTGCTTGGCAGGAATGCCGTAGAGCCCGTCCTTCTGACGAATGTTCCAGCTGCTGCTGAAGGCCACCTGGTTGCCCTGTCCGTCGGTCATGCGAACAGTCGTCAGGTCGGTAGCGACGGCGTCAGCCTCGGTGTTCTTGGCACGCAGATACTGTGTGACAGGCGAATATACGAGATAAGGCATGCCGGCCTCGATGCCTTCAGCGGTGCAGTCAACGAAGTAGAGACAGAGCACCTGACCCTCCTGACGGATGGCCTCTAAACGCTCAACGCGAAGGTCTCTGGCTGTGTTTGCCAACTGTGCGGCATTCATCGACATGGGCAGGCACAACGTGTTGTAACCAGCATAGAGGTAGCGGTTCATCTGTACGGTCTGCGCAGTATTCTGCACTTGTTCCACCTTAAACGAAGATGCCTCGGTGTATACGTTCTTCACACGTGTTTGTGCCGTGGTGTTCTGTGCGAACATCATAGCTACTGCTGTCATTGCAAGTACAATCTTTTTCATAAGCCAATCGTTTGTTTTTAGGGTTATATGTAAATTCTGCTGCAAATATAGATAAAAAAAACGAGACCTCCAAGAGTTTAGTCCCGTTTTTTATCATTTTAGTTTCAGATAAACGTCTTTAAGGGAATCATCGTCACCGACATTCCCCGGAAAGATGATGTAGGGAAAGGCACCGACGTTGATGCAGGGGACGCTGGAAACGACTTGCCCGAGGACACGAGCCGACTTGATGCCGAGACCCTTGGTCAGAATGTCGTGTGACGTAATACCGCCCTTACCAACAAGGTAGGAAGGTGTGTAGGGCAGGTGGCGCACGATGTCAACGAGGAAGTCGCTGACTTGCTGACCGAGGTGCTGACGCTGGTCAGGGTCGGTGAGGCGTATCTCCTGACGCGAGGTGTAGACGACAGGCGTCAGATGCTCGTCGGCAATCTGACAGATAACGGTGAGCGTCTCCTGCATCAATGTCTCTGAGTCGTCGAGGATACGCTGCACATCGACTTCCACGGCACAGGTGCCTTCCTCCTGCAACAGCCGCTCCAACTGGCGGGTAGTCTTCTGGACATGTGAGCCGACAATGAAGAGGGGTGAAGCGGAGGTCACAAGAGGTGAGTGGAGAACAGACTTGTCCAACAGGGGGATATCGGGAATGCCGGCAATGGCCTTAGGCAGCGAGGAAGAGCTACGGATAACAACGCTTTCAGCGGCAGAAGTGCTGAGCACTGTCTGGGCAAAGGCATAGAGCTCGTCGTAGCTCTGAGCGTCGACGATGATGTAGTTATCAGGGTTGGCACCCTTCTCTCGGATGTAGTCGGCCAGCACACTGGTGTGGTAAACAAACACGTTGTCACGGGCAAACTCTGTCTCTGAGACGGGAATGAGCCGCTCGCCGTCCTTCATATAGTGAATGCCGTCAATCGTCACACGTCCAGCCTCGATGAAGGCAGGACAGAAGGGAGTCTTTGCAGCTACAGGTAAACCGTGACGAACCAGACACTCGCGGATGATGTCAGTCTCTAAGGGGAAGTGGCCGCGCAGACAACTGTCGCTGCGGCTGACGATGATGAGACGGTAGGCGAAGTCCCGGTTGACCTTGATGACCATCTCCATCGCTTCCCTCATGACGGCAGCAGCCTCCTCGCGAGTCATGGCACGGGTGTTGGTCAGGATGTAGAAGAAAGGCTCCTTGTCCTCAAAACCCTGGCGCACGCTCTTTTCATCCCACTGCGTAATCAGCAGACAGCCGTGTACGGTCTGAATACCCGTAGGGTCGTCATCGAGGACAACCATCTTCCATTTCTCACTTCTCATTTTCAATGATTAATCCCCAGTTAGACAATGTGTTGCATTTCGCGTGCTTCTGCAGGTGTAGCTGGTTCACAGCCCATCATGCGGATAAGGGCCACCAGTCGCTCTACAAGTTCGGCATTAGTATGGGCCCGCTTTCCAGGAGCATAATAGAAGCTGTCCTCGAAACCTACGCGGACGGCAGAGGCTCCCATACCGATGGCACAGGCCAGCATGGAGAAGTCCTTCATGGAGTCGTGGGTGATACCCCAGCTACAGCCAGGCTCCATCAGCGAACAGAGCATGGCGAGGTTACGGCCTGTGGCGGAGAGGTTGCTGGAATTGCCTGGACCGACACAGAAGTTGTAGTGCAGGGGACGGTGCAACACACCCTCGTCGGCCAGACGGGTGGCACACTCTACGTGACTCAGATCGAAAAGCTCCATCTCAGGCACCGTATTCGTCTCGTCAAGACGCCTGGCCCAGTAACGCAGGTCGGGCATGGTGTTGATATAGACCGTCTCGCCGAAGTTGACACTACCCATGTTGAGCGAAGCCACCTCGACCTCAGGGACATCAAGCGACACACAGCGCTCAGCAAGCGTCAGCGTCGACAACCCGCCCGTAGACCCCTGCACAATCATGTCCGTCTCCTGACGGATGAGCCCGATGGTCTGACGGAACACATCGAGCTCAAATGTCGGATTGCCCTGCAGGTCGCGGGTGTGCAGATGCACCTCGCAGGCTCCTGCTTTATAACAGTTGATGGTATCTTCCGCTATCTCCTCAGGAGTCAGCGGGTTCTTGACATCGGCAGGAATATCCTTGCCGATATGGCACACAGGTGCCACCGTCACAATAATCTTTCGCATGTCTTACTTTATTATATATAAGAAAGACTCGCAGCAGGTCGTTTTGTCATCAGAGGGCGCTGATGAACTAACAGTAGTCAGATGGCATTGATGAACTTCACCACAGCCAGACGGTCATCTTTCGGCAGGTTGTAGAACTTCTCCGTGGCCTGGTAGGCATCAGAGTTCCTGGAGTATCCATGCCACATGATGGCCTCGACGACGGTGCGGGCACGACAGTCGTGCAGGCGGTCGTCAGCACCGGTCAGGCGACGCGACAGTCCTCGGCCCCAAAGGGGAGTGGTGCGACACCAGCCTGTGCGGATGTCGTTCTTCATGAACAAACGGTGCTGCACCATGTCGGTATAGGGCCAGATGGTCTGGTTCGGATAGCGGGGCAGCATGTTCTGGGCCATCTTGCCAACACTCTTGGCGTAGGCCTTGATGCTGGCATCGACCCAGGGTTTGTCCTCGCCAGTCTGCCACGACGGACGATGGCACTGGGCACAACCCATCTGTTGGAAGAGTTCCTTGCCACGCTGCACATACTCGTCGTCGAGGTTGCGGGCAGCAGGGACGGCGAGGCCGCGGTGCCATACCATGAACTGGTAATACTGCTTGTCAGTCATCTCGTCCTGACCCTTGTAGGGGGCGCCGTTGAAGAGGTAACGGTCGAAGGTCTCCTTCTTGGCGATGGACGATGTGGAGAGGATGTCGTAGATGCGCTCCTTGATGCCTTCCTCGGTGCCGTCGGCATAGAAGGGGTGCAGGAGGCTCGACTCTGAACTGCCGTGGTCCATGATGTAGCTAAGCACTTCCTTGTCCTCACTCTGTGCCTTGGCCCATGCGGGAGTGGTGTAGAGCCAGTGGCGGTCGGAACGGGTCACATTGGTGATGTTCCAGATGGCGTTGGCTCCGGCACCGTCCTGCAGCGTGCCACGGGTCATGGCGTAGGTGAAGCGCTTCAGCGGACCATGGTCGCCATGGAACGTACCCGTGTCGTTGTAAGGTGCGGAATAGTAGGCAGAGGCCTTAAAGTGGCCGGCTTCCTTGTCCCACATGGCCGGGTTGAGTGCTACGTAGGGTGCCTCGGCAGCCCACTGTGCTTCGATGTCCTCGTCGGTGAGGGCGTCGAGCAAGCCTGTACCATAGATGCCGATGGTCGACTCCAGACGCACGTCGTAGTTAGTGGGCTTGGGGTCGGTGTTGAAGGCCGACTGCGGGATGCGCACCTCGGGATAGATGAGCGAATAGGCCTCACCGTCAGGGAAGGTCATGGCCAGACCGCTCTCCATCTCGGTCACCGTCTTCCACTCAATCTCTATCTGACTCTCGTCAATAGGAGCCTTGAAGGGTGTCATGGCCTGTGTCTGAGGCATGCCCGTCACTTCGGTAATATAGCCGTTGGTGTCGGGGTGATAAATGACCAGCAGGTAGCCGTTGCCCACCGTGTTGGCACGGTACTCCGTCTGGCGTTTGCCGTGACCGTAGGCTGGATGGCAGGCGATGCAGGAGTTACGAACCCACGCCGGACCGAGACCGCGGCGGGGAGCCTGGTCGATGGTGTAGAGGTGTTCGAAGAAATCCTCACCAGTATTGAAGTCCTCCTCCATGCCGGCCATTTGCGCTGCAGGGGTGATGGCTGAGTAGCTGGCATTCTCAGTGGTACCCAACTGACCGCCTGGGAACCACTCATCAGCCGTGAAGTTACCTACGGCCTTGCCGAACATCTCCTGACCCGGTATCAGCGGTCCTAGGTTTTCCGTAGTCTCGTCATCGTCAGAACATGCTGTCAGGGAAAGCAGCAGCATGAGGAACGACGGGAATAAAAAATTCTTTCTCATAATCATGCGGTAGCAAATTATTCACTATTCACTTTTACCTTATTATTCTGCAGTCGTGGAATCCCAGTTGGTGGGGTCGTCGAAACTCTTGTTCCAGATGACGCTGCAATACTTGACAAAGGGTGAGGGCATGCCACCGATGGCTGTGATGGCCTTGTTGAAGGCGGCTTCGACACCCACTGTGGCACCTACAGCCTCAAAGAACTTGGCGAAGCTATTGCTGGCAACAGAGCCGTTGGTTGAACCGTACCAGACGTTACGGATGGAGCGGATATTGTCCTGAAAATCGGTGATGGAGTTATAGCTATAGGGCGACTCCACGTAGGCGATATCGCCAGCAGAGAAGGGGTTAGCAATCTTCGCCGTGCCAACCTCGTTGCAGATGGCCACACAGGAACCTTCGTCGTCACTCAACACCTGAGCTATGGCATCCTTCAGGTCAGGGAAGGTGCTCTTACTGTTCTGTCCGGCCTGGATGAGGTTGTCACCGTAGGACAGGCCGTTCTCCGTCTGGTAATTCAGACCGGCAGCCTTCACAACGGCCACGCGGCTGGCACTCTTTTCACCCTCCCAGGCCACCTGCAACTGGAAGCAGCGCTCCTTGAGCAGTTTACACACCTGCTGGGCATACTTCAGTTCGTCGGCACCGCTGACATTCTCGAAGTTCTTGTAGGTGTCGTTGCCCTGCAACTCTGCCACCTTGCGGTTCTGACCGTTGCGGAACAGGATGAACTCCAAGGCATGGAAGCCGAGGATGCTGGACTCATCCTCAATCTCAGCCTTCATGCCACCCTTGAAATAGTCGAGCAGCTCGGCACGGTCCAAAGGCCACGAATCGATGGTGGGGTCGATGCTGAAGTCGGAGGCAGCACCGCCAAGAAAGGCCTCTGAACGCTCCCAGTGCTGACGGGCAGCCTTGAAATCGGTGCAGGCCTTGTCGATCTGAGCCTGTGTAATGGTACTGACGGTCAGTCCGTTGAGCGTCTTCTCCAAATCCTCGACATCGTTGGCCAGGTCAGTATAGGTGGGCACGATGACGTTATTGACCAGACCAGTCAGTACGTTGCGCAAAAAAGCTTCCTGCTCGGCAGTCAGGCTGGCCTGTGCTATTACCGTATTGGCCTTTGTCAACTCACTCACCGTACTGGCACAGGTCTCAATGGCCTCGTTGCCATAGCTCTTGTCCTTATACTTGGCATCGGTTTCCGTCCCGTTGCCGTTGTTGTCACTGTCACTGCTGCAAGCAGCGAAACTAAGACTCATCATCAGAGCCATCCCAAAAAATAAAATCTTCTTCATCGTTATTATTTACAATTATTTTTAATTTTCATCTTTCATCTTTCATCTACAAAAACCATCCCTCATAGGCTATGCCGATGTTGACAGACGGCTCGTCGTTATAGATACTCTTGAGGAATCGTTTGGAGTATTCTGCCTTGACGACAATCTGGGGAATAGGCTTGTAGTTGATGCCTAAAGCCATTCGCTTCACCTCGGTGTAGCCGTAGTCGGTGCCCTTCGTCTTGCTGGCGTATGGATTATACTGCTCGTAGCGGCCGAAAACATATAGTTGCTGACCATCGGCTCTCAACTTTTGGCTAATGGCAGGAAAAATGTCGTAGCCAGCCTCGAGGCTCACAGCGTACGCATTCTTGGAGACGTAGGCCGAGTGTTTGAAAGGCGACTTGGAGTTCAGGCGGTTGTAGACATATTTCAGCTGCTCGGCATCGCTGAGATAGCCGTAGTCGGCCTGTCCGCGAACTATCCAATGATGTCCCTTGTAGGTGAAGTCAAAGGCTCCGATGACCACGTTACCCTTGTATTCCGCATCGACACCGGAGGCATTTCGGGGATAGCTGTTGCCAATGCTCTGGCCGTAGTAGCCGCTCAGTCCGATGCGCAGACCGAGAACGGTGTAATTGTCCAAGCGCAGTGCCATGCCGTATTTATTGGCGACGTCGAACTCCAACGGTGACTTATGACCCTTGCGAATCCAACCCGTATTGGTGAAATTGTCGGCATTCAACCCTGCCAGGAACTGTGCCTCATAGCGGAAATCGCCATAGCGTCCCCATAGGGAGACACCCGTCTGATGCCATGTGGAAGGCAGGATGGTGTTCTCGCCTTCTGGACGATAGACGGTGAAGAAGCTCAACGGCTCGTGGTGGGCATTGTTCAGGCCCACAGGCACGACGATATGGCCGGCACGGATATTGACCCAAGGTGCAAACGACTTCTGCAGCCAGAACTGTTCCAGCTCAACCTCGCCGCCCTTCTCGGTTTCCTGCTCCCATTCACCGCCTTCTTCGTTCTCTTTTTCATAAGCGATACCACTACCGCCATGCTCGAACTCTATCTCCGTGCTGAAGGACCAGCCTTTGCCAAAGTCGTAGCCCAGATAGACAACAGCATGGGGAATGTCGAAACGACCATGTGACGGGTCGTCTTTGTGGGCTTCAGGTTCACTGTAGCGACTGACATGGTCGCTGTAATAATTGCGGGAAAAGGCTACTTCACCATAGCCTCCCACACTCAGGCGACTCTTCTTGGCGGGCTGTGCCACGCTGTCCGTAACATTCTCCTGTGCTTGTATGGCCAGTGTCACGCAAAAAACACAGAACGCACAAATCATAATTTTCTTCATATACCTTATTAATATACTAATTGCGGAAGCAAATTATTCACTTTTCACTATTCCCTTTTACTTTTAAAATCGCACTGCAAAGGTACGATGTTTACTGATTTTCCACAATACCGAAAAATAATGAAATAGTCTTAGGAACTTGCACGGTTATAGGAAAATAACTACCTTTGCACCGTTAATCATTTATAGGTAGTACTAAGCGTATGAAGAATCTGAAGATGTATGAGGCCGATGACAAGATGATCACCCTCATCAAGGACAACTACAGTGTGCTGCAGGCACTCGGTTCATTCGGTATTAACATGGGATTCGGCGACAAGACCGTCCGTGAGACATGTGCCTTGAACCATGTAGACACCTACACATTCCTGGCAGTGGTTAACTTCACCATTAATGGGTATTCAAACTTCGAGGACAATGACCAGATATCCGTGCCGACCCTACTCCACTACCTGAAAGCCAGCCACACCTATTACCTCGATTTCCAACTGCCTTTCATCTATCGAGAGTTGCAGGAGAGCATCAACGAGGAAGACCCACTGGGACACCTTATCATGCGACTGTACGACGAGTACGCAGAAGAGATCCGCCGCCACATGAAGTACGAGGAAAAGACGTTGTTCCCCTACGTCCAGTCGCTCATCGACGGACAACCTGCCAGCGACTACACCGTCGAGACCTTCTCGAAACACCATGAACAGACCGACAAGAAACTGCGCGAGCTGAAGCTCATGATTATCAAGTATCTGCCTGCCGACGCCCATCGCAACAACAAACTCACCGCCACCCTCTATGATATCTATAACAATGAGGAGTGGCTACGCCAACATGCCGAGGTCGAAGACCAGATATTCACCCCTGCCATCCGCCAGTTAGAACAGCAGACCCGCCAACAGGATCTCACACGGAACATTACGGACATGGTGTTCAAGGGTGGACAGGACAATGCCGAAGCACTGTCAGAACGCGAGCGTGACGTCATCATCGGCGTCGTACAAGGCATGCAGAACAAGGAGATAGCCGACCACTTGTGCATCAGCACCAACACCGTCATCACCCACAGGAGAAATATTGCCCGCAAACTGCAGATTCACAGTGCTGCCGGTCTTACCATCTATGCCATCGTCAACGGACTAGTTGACATCAGCAACGTAAAACTCTGAATGTAAAAGAGCATACAAAAAGACATCCCCCTGCCATACGTAGCAGATGGGATGTCTTTTATATGCGTTCAACTCGCCGTTACTTACTTGTCGAGCAGAATCTTCATCATCTCGACAGCAGCCTTAGCCACGCTGGTGCCAGGACCAAAGATGGCGGCAACACCAGCCTTGTAAAGGAAGTCGTAATCCTGAGCAGGAATGACACCGCCCGCAATGACCATGATATCGTCGCGTCCCAACTTGTGAAGCTCCTCAATCAGCTGCGGGATGAGCGTCTTGTGACCAGCGGCCAGCGACGAGGCACCCACGATGTGTACATCGTTCTCGACAGCCTCACGGGCAGCCTCTGCAGGTGTCTGGAACAGTGGTCCCATGTCGACATCGAAGCCGCAGTCGGCATAACCTGTAGCCACTACTTTCGCACCACGGTCATGTCCGTCCTGACCCATCTTGGCTACGAAGATGCGGGGACGGCGACCCTCCTTCTTGGCAAATTCGTCGGTCAGCTGACAAGCCAACTCGAACTCATTGTCGTTCTTGCTTTCTGAACTATACACGCCTGAAATGGTTCTAATTACTGCTTTATAACGGCCTACAATCTCCTCGCAGGCATCTGAAATCTCACCTAACGTACAACGCAGCTGGGCAGCCTTGACGGCCAGGTCGAGCAGGTTGTTCTCGCTCTTGCGGCCTTCCTTGAAGTCGCGGACACACTCCGTGATAGCCTTCAGGGCAGCCTGACAGGCAGCCTCGTCGCGCTTGCCACGAACCTCCTTCAGGCTCTCCTCCTGCTGCTTGCGTACAGCGGTGTTGTCAACCTCAAGGATGTCGATGGGATCCTCATGCTCCAAACGATACTTGTTGGTACCCACGATGGTCTGAACGCCAGAGTCGATACGAGCCTGAGTACGGGCTGCAGCCTCCTCGATACGCATCTTTGGCAGACCGGTCTCGATGGCCTTAGCCATACCGCCCAGCTTCTCAATCTCTTGGATATGCTCCCAAGCCTTGTGAACCAACTCATTGGTCAGGGTCTCCACATAGTAGGAACCTGCCCACGGGTCAATCTGCTTGCACACCTTCGTTTCGTTCTGGATATAGATCTGGGTGTTACGAGCAATACGAGCTGAGAAGTCGGTAGGCAGGGCGATAGCCTCGTCGAGGGCATTGGTATGCAGCGACTGGGTGTGACCCAGCACGGCAGCCATAGCCTCGATACAGGTACGGCCTACATTGTTGAACGGATCCTGCTCGGTCAGCGACCAACCAGAGGTCTGCGAGTGAGTACGCAGCGCTAATGACTTCGGGTTCTTGGCACCGAAGCTCTTCACAATCTTAGCCCACAGCAGACGACCGGCACGCATCTTGGCTATTTCCATGAAGTGGTTCATACCGATAGCCCAGAAGAACGACAGACGCGGAGCAAAGGCATCGACGTCGATACCGGCATTGACACCAGTACGCAGGTAGTCCATACCATCGGCCAAGGTGTATGCCAACTCGATGTCAGCGGTAGCACCAGCTTCCTGCATGTGATAACCAGAGATAGAGATAGAGTTGAACTTAGGCATCTTCTGTGAGGTGTACTCGAAGATATCGGCGATAATCTTCATGGAGAATGCGGGCGGATAGATATAGGTATTACGCACCATGAACTCCTTCAGGATATCGTTCTGGATGGTTCCTGCCATCTCCTCCAACTGAGCGCCCTGCTCCAGACCTGCCACGATGTAGAATGCCAGGATAGGCAACACGGCACCGTTCATGGTCATGGACACAGACATCTTGTTCAAGGGGATGCCAGAGAAGAGCACCTTCATGTTCTCCTCGTTACAGATAGATACACCTGCCTTACCGACATCGCCCACCACACGAGCGTTATCGGGGTCGTAACCACGGTGAGTAGGCAGGTCGAAGGCCACAGAAAGTCCCTTCTGACCAGAAGCCAGGTTACGGCGATAGAAAGCGTTTGACTCCTCAGCGGTGGAGAATCCGGCATACTGACGGATGGTCCAGGGCTTGAAGGGGTACATCATCGAGTACGGACCACGCAGATAGGGAGGAATACCA
>Ga0265298_10009831_pt1 | contig 11364 bp, 8 predicted proteins | sample AusTroGonzalo_MG_3_FD_193486 | JGI IMG/M metagenome (GOLD analysis project Ga0265298, IMG submission 193486) | Bovine rumen microbial communities from tropical cattle in Woodstock, Queensland, Australia - Gonzalo_01 | ecosystem: Host-associated > Mammals > Digestive system > Stomach > Rumen ...
GATTCTGGGCCTTCTTGTACTAATTTGGTGATGTCACCGAGTAGGTTAGAACCGGTAGTGCCAACTACACCGCTGATCAATGCTTCTGCAAGTTCTGGCGACATAGAATTACCAAATAAAGTTGCAACCCATTTAGCAAATGCGTTTTGATGATCGTCCATAACCTCGATAGAACCAGTTTCGTCATTATACACAACATAAGACGTGTCTGTCAGTTTTTTGCCAGTATATGGGTCAGTACCAGAAGCTAACATGTATGCTGATTTGACAGGGATTGGAGCAATCTGAGAGAATACTCTAGACACACCACGACCAATTCTGTCGAAGATAGTTGGGTCTTGGATCATCTTGTCCATATCAATTGTCGAGAAGCCTTGCAAATCAATTGGTGAAAGACCCAAAACATCATTCATCATAAGTTCCCAGAAATCGTTTTTGTTGGCGTCTTCTAGGTATTCTACAAACTGACGGAATGGAGCTACGATCTTGCTAAGTTCCTGTGGCATAGGGAAAGATACTGGCTCGCCATTAAATACGAATACAAAGCTATCTCGTTTCTGATATTCAGGAATATTCATGTAGACCGCCTTGTTCTCTTCATTGCTCAATGACATACCGGTTAAGTACATAACTGGGAGAATCAAGCCACCCATCATACGGCCAGTAATACCAACTGGGTCCAAGCACCACATACGCCAGAAGGACTTAGAACCGTTGATTGCTGCACGGAAGTATGGAGTAGAATCAGCAATCGCCTGCATGTGGTAAAGCTGACGAGAGAAGTTAGTGGTTGCGTTGTTCATAGCAAACTCTGCCAATACGCGAGACTGTTCTATAGTATAACCTTCCTTCATAGCGTCGTTGAGGTTATTGGCGAACACTCTATTTCTGAGGTAATTCTCACGTTTGCCGTTAAGCAAGTCTTCTGGGTTCCATTTGTCTACCAAAGTTTGGAGTCTAGTTTTCATATTCGAAAGCTTCGTTTCTGTATCAGAACCGTATGCTTTCTCCATAAACGTCTTGTAAAGAGTACGCTCAGTTGATGATGGAGCCTTCGCTGCACCACGCATGAGTTCCCTAGAGACTGCCGTTTCTTCGATAGTTCTTCCGGTCTCTTTGGCCATTCTTTCGATACGTTCCATCTCTTCTGGTTGGAACCTCTTAATCTGGTCGACAATGTTTTGGCCGAACACATCTACGAGGTTGTCGGCACAAGAGCGAATAGTCTGCCATGCGCCACCTACGAAGATTGCGTTGCCGAAATCGCGGAAGAGCTGATTACCGAATGAGGTAAGGTTAACACCGGTAGTGCCGTAACGGAAAAGCTTTGACAACTTACCGTTTATTCTTGCTACGACACTAGCTTCTGCTTTCTCCATTCGATATCTGTAGTTGAATAGAGATGCGAACGCAGGGTCAACCTGAGCGTAGACTTTTCTACCCTCATCATCTAGGTAAGTGACATAATCGACACCAACTCTTTCTTCAGCTTCATTGATTCTGCGGTTGATTTCTTTAACTCTTTCATAGAGCTCTTTAGTATCGGTCAACTCTTGGTTAAGAACCCTAGCTGCTTGTTGAGCGCTACCAGTTTCAGCCTCAACAACATTTTTGAGCATTTCACTTGCTTTTTGTTTAAGAGCTTTCACTTGTTCGTGTTGCAAATTTAAGCCCTTGACGCTTTCCTCGATTTTGTCAGACAATAAGGCCTTTGCTTGGTCCATATTGCTATCTTTGGCTAACTCTTTGAGAATATAATATCGGCTTGCCGAGTCTGCACCGTTTGTGGTTCTCAGAAGTGCCTTCATGGTTTCAGTCATACCTTCGGCACTTAATACGCCTTCGACATAATCATTCACTAAGCCTCTACAGGCTTCCATTACGCCCATTACAAATTTGTCAGTATCTAGGTTCTGGATACCATAGAGCTCACCCCTCAGCTTGGTAACAAATACGCCCTGATAAAATGCCTCTTTGCCCTCTTCAAGGTTTCTAGCGGCTTCATGTAGTATTGATGATGTCGCAAATGACTTGTCACCCATGAGGTATGCTTTCTGTAAACCTGCCTCAAAGTCTGGGCTATCGGCCATTTTCCTAAAGTCTTCAAATCCTACTGGTACTGAATCGGCTTTTTTGGCTCCAAGCTGGTTAAAGAATTTATCCCAGGCAGTTCTTCTTGACTCATCGTCATAGTGAGCATGCCCACCGTGTTTAGTGTAAAGCTTCTCAACTTTCTCATCACGCCATTTAAAGATTTCATCAGACTTGCCTTTTTTAGAAGCCCAATCAATCCAAGCGTCATTCTTTTGATACTTCTTAGGAACCTCGAACTTCTTAAACATCGCCTCATCGGCTTCTTTAAGAATCGTTTTGTATCCAGTGCCATCAACTGCAGTTGTCTGGCGAATAGTGAGCGTATTTCCGCGAGCAGGATTGTAAGACTCATCAATATCCATGTTCGCTTTTACTGCTGCATCTTTGACCATGGCCTTCTGGATGTCGTTCATGTCACCGTCGAACTGAATATAGCCATGCCCAGTAAAGTCTGCCTTTGTGTGATCAGCTTTGATACCAGAGCGTGAGCTATATGTCTTGTAGCCACTCTCGTTAATTTCCTGGATTCTATCAGCGATTTCGTAGTCTACGTTTACCTTATCTTTGCCGATCTTGACTTTCTTTACCTTTGAACCAGCCCTATCGACAGAGTAATCTTTGGAAACTGGGTATGTGGTGCTAGCCTGCTCTTTGATGTAATTCTTGACTTCATGAGTCTGTTTCTTGTACCACTCACGATAGCTAGTTTCATCTTTTACATCATCAGTTAACTTAGAGGCTGGAGTTTTGAGAGTGCCTCTCATGCTAAGGTATTCAGCCGTTTCAGAAGGAGATAAACTAGATACAGCAGCTTCCTTGACTTCGCCGTCAACAGGCGTTCTATGCGATCTGCCGTGTTTCTTGATAACAGGAATCTCAGCGTTAAAGTTCTCTTTGAATGCTCCTAAGTTACGTGCAACTGCGGCTTGTACTGCGGCTTCACCGGCTTTAACAGCTTTAGCGTATTCTGTTTCCTCACCAGAGATCACGGTGATATTTGTAGCATTGCTACCCCATCCAGAATAGCCCTTCCATAATTCTGCGTTGACTCTAGCTTGAGCCATGTGACGAGAACGGACCTGACGCACAAGCTCTGGATCGCGGAAGTGCTCGCCTTCAGATGCACGGAAGGTGAGTTTGTCCATTTCTTGTTCGATAATAGTTTCGATCTTATCATCTTCAGATATCCATCTTCCTCCCGGGTCGACATCATGAGCGATAGGCATGTAACCATTCTCCACCCAAATAGGGTTGCTTTCGTAGCTATCGACCGTAGATTTAACAAGGATTTTCTCATCTACGCCAAACTTATTCAATTGTTTGTAGAAGTCTTGATAGACTTTGTTCTTAATACCATCATCAATGTAGTTGATAATCTCTTGTGGGAGCTTTGTCTTCAAAGATTCAAGGTTATTATTGATTGTTTCGAGGCATGCTTCTGCTTTTTTACCGTTCTCAGTGGCAGTGTTAGCAAACGCTTCGTAGATGTTCTTCTTAAATGACCCCTGCCAGTAGTCAATCACATCCTGGTTCAAAAGACTCTTTGGAGCTACGTCAAGGTTGAACCTCTTGCTCATATCGACAAGACCGAAGTACCAATCCGTAGCTTTTTTGTTCGCACCAGCTAGTTCATCATATAAGAAGCCAGGTTTTCCAGTAGATGGATCGACAATAGGATTAAACATCTCACGCATTTGAGCATCAACACCGCCGGTATAGACATCGATGCCATTCTCAACAGCTTTCAAATGCGTCATGGCATTCTGCCACTCCTTAGCAGAGTCTTCTGTTAGTTCTATGCCATCCCAGCTTAGTTTGATACTCCCAAGCTGCTTTCTAGCGATACGCAAGTTTTGATTGAAGTTCTCAATTTCGATCTTCTTCTTAATGCGATTAGCTTTAGTAGTCTGGTGAGCATCCTCAGCTTTCTTGAGCTGATCCTGAAGCTTCTTGACTACGTTGCCATTCATGCTGTCTTGCCAGCCTTGGAACTTAGTACCGAACGCGGCCTGAGCTTTATTGATATACTTCGTAAGAACTACGTTAGTTGCTTTACCAAGCTTAGTCTTGCCAGCATATTTCACAGCAGATCTTGCGAGACCCATAGGCAACCAGAACTTAGCATTATCACCTGCTTGACCAAGCCAGTAATTTAATGCAATCGCGGCCTTATCATCTGTTTCAGCTGCTTTATTCATAGCAGAAAGCATGTCCCTAAAGCCTGTGGCATCGTAAAGTATAGCATCGTGCATAGTATCGAATATAAACTCAGTCCAGAAATTGCTCTTAATCGCGCCACTAATCGTAGAGATTGCCATGTCAACGCCGTTCAAGACTTTCTCTGCGATATTCATAGATTTGAACGTTATCTCTGCGCCCTTAGCAATTTGATCGGCTTTTTCAAGAGCTTCTGCAATACGAGCAGCTTTTCTAGAATTATTAAGAGCGTGTATACCTTTTGCAGGCAAACCAAGGAGCTTACCTGTTCCCCATGTACCAAGGGCCATACCACCGAGAGTACCCCAAATCTGAGCATTAGTAATAGCATCCCACACCAATGCATTATTCTCATTGAAGTAATCCATCGCCTCGTCCATATCTTTAGTGGCGTTTTGGAAGAACTCACCGTTTCCTGCGGTGACAACAGCTTCACCAATATTAGCTAGGTTAGCAAATGTTCTGGTAGTCTGATGCGCTGCGTTATAGATGAACGACTCAATATACATACCCATCTGTTCCCAATTGGTTCCATTTGGGTTGTGGCTGACGATGTAATTTCTGAATGAGATAAGTTTAGCGGCCTCAGTAGCAGAGTTAAGATTCTTGAACGTATTGCCTTCATCGTCGGTATACTCTTCTTTTGGATCCCAACCACTAGCCTTGAGCGTTCCATCGATGGTAGCTAAGATCGCAGCCATCTCATCCCTACCAATGTTAGACATCTTGTAGACCTTATCAAATTCTTCTTTAGAGACAAGGCCATCTTCAGTCATTAGACCTTTAAGTGAGGAGAATGGGTTGCCGCTCTTACCAAAGCTACCGACATTGAAAATAACAGAAGGAATGTACAAAGCACCAGCGGTTTCTTGACCAGCCATCATGATCTGGCTGTCAGTAAGGTTTTTCGCCTTTTCGCCATAGTGATTGATCAATTCTTCCCTGTAAGCATGAATACTCCTAAGATTCTCCATGTATTTTTCTACGGAAGAGTTTAGCCTTTCGATGTAATCTGGAATTAAGAGATCCTTCTCTTCTTCTTTGCCGGTCTCTTCATTCTTCTCGGTAACCGTGACCTTATAATTAGGGTTCAAACGATAAGCTTGTGAGTATTCTTTAAGCTTATCCTCATCGAACACTCGTCTAAACTCTTCGCTGTCTGTAATATTCTTAGGCGCTTTGATAACAATAGCACCGGTCTCTTTATCTAAAGAAATTGACGCAGGAGAAGTGGCAGAATCATAAGACCACTTGCCGTCGTTCGATTTATACACTGGCCTTGGCCCAGTAGCCGGGATTTTATCTGGAAAGCCCATAGATTGAGCTTCCCTCAGCGTCATTTTCTTCTTTTCGCCAGTTTCCTTATCGGTAAGGGTTACTAATTTGGCTCCGCCAATTACATCGCTTAGCTTTTTCTCATAGTCTTCTTGCATACTATTTTCCTATATATTCGTATTCGTCATTACCGCCATACGAATTCTTACTAATGTAATATCCTCCCCATTGGTCCTGGTATAACGAGCTACCAGAAGGCAATAATACTTGCTTGCCACTAGGCAATGTTATATCTTGTCCTACATAGCTACTCCACCCAAAGCCAGATGTCTTAACTTTAGGATTGTATGGTGAAAGATCCTCAATTTTATTATGCTCAGGAAATACAGACGTTGTGATATTCGTCTTTCCGTCCTCTCCTTCTGGAACTAGCGTATAACCAGTCACATAGCTTTCTTCAGGGTTCTCCCAGTTTGGAATAAAGTTGCCTACTACATGCCCCTCTACCCCCTCTATGCCTGGAACTTCGCCCTCGATTTCAAATTGGGTATTGTCCTCATATTTGACTTCACCATTAGTTGTATCGTCGTTGCTATTCCCGCCGGTATTACTTAGCTCATAGGCACGTTTAGCGTCCTCATAACGCTTCTTCCATGCAGCGATATCATTCTGCATAGCCTGGTTAAGAGCTGCGGCTCTGTTCGCCGCGCGTAAGTCATTTGCTAGAGAAATAGTCTGAGGAGTCTGATATCGTGAAGTCCAATAGCCCTCGCCACCGACGAGACCACCAAGATTGCTCGGTACCGCTGTCCCGAGATTGTAAGTTTGTGTTTTAATCTGTTGGTTATTCGCTTGCTGAGTCGAACGTAGCTTATCTATAAAAGATTCGCCTTCGTCCACGACTAATTGCGGATTAACGTAGGTACGATTTTCAAACTCAGTAGCTTCATTCTCTGGAAGTATCATACCCCCATTATATAATGAGGGTATTGAAAAAGGAAAAATTACTTCTTGCGCTGCAGCTCATTGACAGCATCGATCAGGGCGTTGAGAACTCTCACAGTCTGATCAGGCTGTCTGCTAAGCATTTCAGATGTCAATCTAGGAATTAGAGCCATCTTTTACCTTTACTGGGACACCTTCCTTGCTATAGATATAGACTTCTCCGGTCTCCTCATATTTGACAATAGCGTTGGCATAACAGCCATTTTTAGGGGCCATTTCTTTGGTTAATACTGCCGGAACGCTAATAAACGTTAGCCCACATTCGCACTGCTTCTTGTGGCAGTTCACCTTTGGGCATTCAGGCGTGTTATCGATATCGTAGTTAATTTCCATACCCCCATTATAGTCGATTTGAGCGAAGGATAGAAAATATCCCCTCAGCGAGGCGCGGAGAGGATATTTTAACAACTATTAACTCCTGGAGGAGTATTTCTATTATACCATGCCGAAGGCTGGTATTATTTTTTACCGCCTGCAAATTGGTTCTTGATGAACTCTTCAGCCATGGCTACTTTCGGGTGGCCAGGCATACCCTGACGGCGCAATTTAGCGTCTTGAGAGATTACTTCGTAGGCCTGGTTGATGTTGGAGATAGTATCACCAACTTCGACGTACTCTACAGTTGGAGCATTAGAAGCGTTTGGCTCTGCGCTGGTAGCCTTAGCTGGGACAGTTTGTGCCTTAAGATCAAGGTAACGGCGTACCATTGCATCATTGATAGAACCGTCTCTGTTTAGAGGCTGAATATTGAATGAAGCCATTTCTTTAAGCACGTTCCCGCTGGCGATATCATTAGAGATGGCAGAATACTTATCTTCTCCGGCCAGAGACATAAAGTACTGTTGTGCCAAAAACTCTTGGGCCGTAATGCTTCCATCTGGCGGAGTGTATTGCTGTTGAGGCTGATATTGAGGCTGTTGATATGCTTGCTCAGCTGGCTGTTGAGCTGGTTGAGCTGGCTGCTGTTGTACGGCAGGACTAGGGTTACTAATCTTTGACTTGATTGCGTCAAATCCGCCGTTTGCACGGAAGAATTTGTCGATATCAGCGAGCTGATCGCTGGTAAAGCCGTGCATATCTGGAGCCTGAGCTGGCTCTGGGTTAGTAATTGGTGTTGCTTCAGTCTGCGGAGCTGGTGCTGCGCCGGCTGCTTCTGGAGTGTTTTCCATCCGGACCTTTCTTTTAAATTACATTTTAATAATACTATTGTTCTTGCTTCATAGCAAGTTTATTCTGGTTACGCTGGTGCATAGCCTTTAAAACAGAGGCGACTAAGCTAATATCGCCCAAATTGGCGTACAAAATTGCCGAATCGCTCTTATTAACTGCGGTGTTAAAGTTCTTAACAACGCCGTTCATTGTTTTAGAGAGATACTCGATAATCTCCTCGTCTTTATGGTTAAGCATGTCTGCTATTGGATTCATATTTCTCCTTATGGTTAAATAATTGCAAAACCCGAGTGCTTTCGGCCTTCAATTTGTTGTAAATTTAACGTGCCAGCGTATATCCAGAGAGCAGCGACTAAATCGTCATGCTTACCAGCTTTTGCTGCCATTCTGGTGTACTTGGTTCTGCCATCTTTATCTACTTTGACTTGTTTTACGAACGTTGTCAGTTCATTTAAGGTGTCTTGGTCATGGATTATTATCGACCCACGGTCAAGCATAGCAGTTAGAGCGCTGACATATCTCTCTTTAGTGCTAATAGTGGTTCTGAGGCCAGGCACATGGTCAGCTTTGCTCTTCTTGTCCTGATAGAACCATCTGTAGTAGTGCCTGGCATTTACGGCCACGATAAAACCGTTGGCAACGTTGATTTCAGGGCAGATTTCCGCCTTATTGTAGATCGTGCCGATAGATACGGCCCAATCTGCGTAATCCTCATCCTGCATCATCTTACCCTTGAACACGGCAACCTGCTCATTATTTGCCAAGTCCATTACATGCATAGCAAATGTATCTGTTTCATCAGATTGAGCGGTAATAGGGTCTATCGCGATACGGTATCGGTGGCCATAGATAGGTTCTTTGTAAATAGTCATAGGAGAGATGTCGGTCTCCTGCGCTTCTACCTTACCAGTGGCGAGGTCGGTCATGATTTTATACTGCTTGCCCTTCATGACGTTAGGCTCTTGCTTCTTGATGGACTCTTTATTAAAGACCATCTTATCAGTGGTCATATTGATAATGTCATCAACAGACGATGGGAACTCATAGCGCATATTAGAGGTACGTAGCTCACGATCATGGTACCAGCCAATCTTCTGGAACCACTCTTCACGTGGGATACCGTACTTAATCATCTCTGGTATAACAACTGTCTTATCGTATTCAGTCAATTTATCCTCTGTAAATCCTAATTCGTCTCCCTCACGCCCATACACGAGGAACCAAGGGATGAATATCAGTTCCATCTTGTCTGGATGCTCTAGTGCCAATTTCACCTTATTAAGGAAGTAATCGGTCAAACGATCAGAGAACGTACCGATATAGGCGGTAAATGACCAGCCGTAGCTAGAGATAGCGCCGGAAACGGCATCTTCCACCGCCTCTGGGTTGCGATACTCAGAAGGCTCGTCTGCGAGCCAAACCGACACCGTACCAGAACGGACGGAGTTAGAACCTGCAGATGTGATTTCATAGTAGCCACCACGGCGAATGCCCTTAATGTCGGTGTACTTGAGAAGAGTAGAAGTCCCAAGTGTATCCCTCTCGATTGTTGGGAAGATCGCTGACGGGACATTAGTGATGATCGGTTCGAGCTTCTGTTTGAAGAATTTGGTCGCAGCGGTAGCCTGATGCATTGTTGTCACAAGGTTAAGGTTCTCCATCCCTGGGACATAGGCAATAATATAGTTCGAGATTGCAGTTAACAAAGTAGATTTACCAAACTGGCGTGGGCCTAAGATAATACACTCCTTATGGCTAGTAGCACGGGTATTCTTGTCCACATAGCTCATAATCGTCTTAGCGATCATCTGTTGACCCTTGTTTAACTTAGGATGGACATACTGCCTAGTATCACGATCCTGCAACATCAAGCAGTTCTCAAAATAATACTTAAAACCCTCGTAGTCTCCAGACAAGGCGCTGCGAATCTGGTCAGGAGTTAAATAATCATCGCCCAAATAATCGTTTTCTAGTCTAACTGCCACAAATCCTGCCTTTAGCTATATTAAAATATTCATCATTCATCTCTATGCCGACGAACTTCTTGTTGAACATTCTGCAAGCAACTCCAGTAGTCCCAGACCCCATGAACGGGTCTATTATTGTTGCGTCGTCAGGCAATATACCAACTAAGCGCCTCATTACCTCTATTGGCATCTGGCATGGGTGCCCAGTTTTTTCTTTGGACACATTTTTAACCTGATTGACTTCCCACCAGTCGTATATCTTCGCCCCGCCAGTGCCTTGAGCCAGCAAACGTCTAGTCTTTGCAGAATCTTCCCTATACGGTTGTCTTACCTTCTTAAAGTCCGGCAGTACACCAAAAAAGGCTATGTCGCGGTGCTGTCTGTTCATATTGGACGGATACACCCAAGACACAATTTCATCTGGTATTCTGTTCATTTTGAACGCTAGCTTATATAAACTCTCAGGGTAATGTATCACTACACTAGGAGCAAGAGAGAAAATGCCACTAAGCCATTTGTAATATTCGTCTTCTGGCATATCATCTTCATACTCGTTGTAGTGATACTTGATATTAAACGGCGGATCGGTAACAATGATAGGATTCTCTACCTCAGCTATAACCTTCTCCAGGTTGTCTGAACAGTTGCCATGTATCAATCTGATATTATTGTCCATTGATTGCCTTACTTATAGCGTCAGCTTCTTCTCTGCGTTGGCGCTCTTCGTCGCTCTCTCTCCTAGGGAGGATGTCGTTCCCCTTAAGAGATGCGTTGAGCTTGGCGATAGCATCGGTTACAGCGGTAACCATCGCTGGATCGCCCTTCTCATCTGGGCCTAATCTGTCGAGAAGGTCATAAAGAGTCTTGATGGCCTTATTATTGAGGTCAGTAATGCTTGGGGCTGGATTTCCGCCAATAACTTCGTACTCCATTATTCCTCGGTTTTCTTCTTCTTAGTGGTTTTCTTCTTCTTTGGCTTCTCTTCTACCTCTGGCTCTGGTTCTGCGCTAATAGTAGCCTTGACGTAACCACCAGGCAAATGCTCTTCGGCGACGTACTCACGGTGTAAGTCACGGCGGCAGAAGCGAGAAGTTTGCATCATAGCCTCGTGTAGACGAGGGGCAGTGAGACAAATCTCTTGGACGACAAGACCGCCTTCTCTCTCTAGCTGAGCTAGACGTGGAGAGGTAGTAGCAGCCTTCATGTCGGCCTCGATACGGTCAAATTGTTTCATAAGTTCTCGCATGCGAGAAGCAGCTAATTCAGGGTGTCGTGGGTCCATTATGCGTAGTTCTCCCCATTAGAGGTAACCGTTTCGCCAGATCCGATCATATCGCCCTCTTTAGCCATTGGTTTGTGCTTGCGTGGCTGAACGGCAGCTTTGCCTTCGCCATCGTCAGCAACGGTAGTGACGGCACGAACGTTCTTTTCGTCGTACTCGTGGCCAACCTCTTCCTTGTATTTGGCACGGATAGTCTTCTTAAGAAGCTCTTTATCGAATGGATCAGTCACAGCCACATAGACTTCACCAGTCTTCTCAAAATAAACATACTTGCCACGACGAGTTCTGTAGATCTCGTTTTCAGCAAGTTTGCGGACTTTTGGGATTTGGAAGTTATGGTTGACGTCGATCCAC
>Ga0265298_10009833_pt1 | contig 11362 bp, 10 predicted proteins | sample AusTroGonzalo_MG_3_FD_193486 | JGI IMG/M metagenome (GOLD analysis project Ga0265298, IMG submission 193486) | Bovine rumen microbial communities from tropical cattle in Woodstock, Queensland, Australia - Gonzalo_01 | ecosystem: Host-associated > Mammals > Digestive system > Stomach > Rumen ...
GTCCGGGGAATCCGGGCGGTTATGGTCAAACCGGAAGCGCGGGGAACCCGGGTACTGGGCGCGCATCTGGAGGCACCCTTCCTGCAGGAAAGCAAGGCGGGCGCCCAGCTGAAGGGCTTTTTCCGGGATCCGGATGCGGGCTGGCTGGACCGGATGACAGACGGGGACTGGTCCGTCGTGAAGCTGATTACGATGGCGCCGGAACGGGCCGGCAGCGAGGCATTCATCCGCAAGGCCAGAGAGAAGAATATCCATGTTTCCATCGGGCATACCGCCGCGGACGCGGAAACCGTACACGCGGCCGCGGACTGGGGCGCGGATCACGTGACACATACGTTCAACGCCCAGACGCCGCTGCACCACCGGAAGCCCGGGGTTCCCGGCGCGGCGCTGACAGACGACCGTCTGTTCTGCGAACTGATCTGCGACGGCGTCCACCTGCACCGGGACGTGGTGCGGCTGGCGGTCCGCGCCAAGGGCGCAGAGAAAGCTGCGGCCATCACGGACGCGATGGAAGCGGCTGGCCTGCCGGAAGGCACCTATTCGCTGGGCGGACAGGAGGTTTCGGTCATCGGACGGGAATGCCGCCTGGCGGACGGAACCATTGCCGGCTCCGTGCTGACCATGCCCCAGGCGCTGGAAAACCTGATCCACCTGTTCGGCATCGATCCGGAGACCGCCTGCGCCATGTGTACATCCACACCGGCCGCGTCCATCGGGGAGAACACCCTGGGCCGGATGATTCCCGGCAGCCCCGCGCCGCTGACCCGGTGGAGCCCGGACTGGTACAGAAAGGGGATTGTCGGGTAAGCAGAATCCGGAATCCAAAAAAATCCAACAAAAATCGAAAAAGAATTATCTTTTTTGCCAAATCCAGTTGTCATAAACGGAAAAATTCCCACCAAAATCGAAAGTCTCTGTATTTTCAATCCGGTGGGTTTTCTTTATAATGTAGTCAAATGGCAGGAATGCCAAAACAGAAAAAATGGAGGAGAAACACATGAAGAAACTACTCGCACTGGTACTCGCCCTGGTTATGGTTCTGGCCGCTGCTTCCGCCCTCGCGGATGTCAAAGTGGCGTTCTCTCAGATCGGTCAGGAATCTGACTGGCGTACCGCCAACACGGACAGCATCAATGGCGCCATCAAGGGCCATGAAGGCTGGGAACTGATCTACGACGACGCTCAGCAGAAGCAGGAAAACCAGATCAAAGCCCTGCGCAACTTCATCACCCAGAATGTTGACTACATCCTCTTCACCGGCGTTGTGGAAACCGGCTGGGAAGAAGTGCTGAAGGAAGTCAACGAAGCTGAAATCCCGCTGATCCTGATCGACCGTATGCCTGACTGCATGGATAAGATCGAATACGCCGCCGCTTTCGGCGGAGACTTCGTTGAAGAAGGCCGCCGCCAGGTTGCGTGGGCCGGTGAATATCTGAAGTCTGTCGGCCGCGGCGAAGAAGAAGTCAACGTCGTGATCATGGAAGGCACCACCGGTGCCGGCGCCCAGGTCGGCCGTACCGAAGGCAACCTGGCTGCTATGGCGGCATATCCGAACCTGAAGCTGGCTGCTCAGCAGAGCGGTAACTTCACCCGCGCTGAAGGCCAGGCCCTGATGGAGAGCTGGCTGAAGTCCATCGATAAGATCGACGTGCTGATCGCTCAGAACGACGACATGGCTCTTGGCGCGATCGACGCGATCAAGGCTGCCGGTAAAGTTCCCGGCAAGGACATCATCATCGTCGGCTGCGACTCCGTGAAGGCTGCTTTCGACGCGATCGTCGCCGGTGAAATGAACTGCACCGTTGAATGCACTCCTCTGTACGGCCCCTTCGTTGTGGATGCTATCGAAAAGCTGATTGCCGGCGAAACCCTCGGCAAGGAACTGATCCATCCCGTTGAAGGCGTTTATGACATGGACGGCGGCATCAGCGTTGGCAACGACGTGGTTTCCGTGAAGGCTGCTGACGTGATCAACGAACGGCAGTATTAATCCAAAGCTCGGATTATGTACCAATCAGCATAATCGGCGGGCGGGGCGGATCTACGACTTCCGCCCCGCCTTTATTTAAGGAGGGTTCTCATTTGGCTGATCATGTATTATTGGAAATGCGACAAATCGAAATCGCTTTTCCGGGCGTTAAGGCACTGAACAAAGTGGACTTTACGCTGCACGCCGGAGAGATTCATTCGCTGCTGGGCGAAAACGGCGCCGGAAAATCAACACTGATTAAATGCCTCACAGGCGTCAATAAAAAAGACGGCGGAACCATTACGCTCGAGGGAAAAGAAATTCAGCCGCAGAGCCCTCAGCACGCAATCGAATTAGGTATTTCAACCGTGTACCAGGAAGTCAATCTTTGTCCGAATCTGACCGTGGCGGAAAATATTTTTGTAGGCCGGCAGCCGATGAAACACGGACAGATTGACTGGAAAACCATCAATCGCCGCGCAGTGGAACTGATGTCACGGTTCCACCTCAATATTGACGTAACCCGACCGCTTTCTTATTATTCAACAGCTATCCAGCAAATGGTATCCATTGCACGGGCGGTGGATATCCAGGCAAAGATCCTGATTCTGGACGAACCTACGTCGTCCCTGGACGACCATGAGGTTCAGCTGCTGTTTGACGTGATGAATGAACTGAAGAAGGAAGGAATGGGCATTATTTTCATTACCCACTTCCTGGATCAGGTTTTCGCTGTCAGTGACAGGCTGACAATTCTGCGTAACGGCCAGCTTGTAGGTACCTACAAGATCGAAGATATTACCAAGGTTCAGCTGGTTACGGAAATGATCGGAAAAGATATTGACACCATTTTCAGCCTGAAGAGGGCGGAAGTGGCTGAAAACGAGAAAGATATGCTCACTGCCGACCATATCGGCGCTCCCGAGAAACTGGACGATATTTCGCTCTGCGTGAAAAAAGGAGAACTGGTCGGATTTGCCGGCCTGCTGGGAAGCGGACGCACGGAAACAGCAGAGATGCTGTTCGGCGCCAGCAAAATCACAAAAGGCGAGATGACCGTCGACGGGAAGAAAGCAGAGATCAAAAAACCTTACGACGCCCTGATTGCCGGGATGGCCTTCTGTCCGGAAGACCGGAAACGGGATGGAATTATCGGAGATCTTTCCATCCGCGAGAACATCGCCCTGGCAGTCCAGGCAAGGAAAGGATTCATGCATCCGCTTTCCACGAAGGAGCAGAATGAGCTTGCAGATAAATACATAAAAGCCCTGGGGATCGCGACGCCGAACGCGGAGAAAAAAATCGGGGAGCTGTCCGGCGGCAACCAGCAAAAGGTTATCCTGGCCCGGTGGATGGCCACCAATCCCAAAGTGCTGATTCTGGATGAACCCACGCGCGGTATTGACGTCGGCGCAAAGGCAGAAATCCAGCGCCTGATGCTGGAAATGTGCGGAGAAGGGGTTTCCGTCATATTCATCAGCTCTGAACTGGACGAAATTATCCGCTGTTCAAACCGGGTGATCATTATGCGTGACCGTGAGAAAGTGGCTGAAGTGGACGGAGCGACATGCACTCAGGAACAGATTCTCGCGATCATTGCGGAGGGAAGTACAGCGGCAAGAGGTGAAGCGTCATGAAAAAGAGATTCGACCTGGCAGCCATCACGAAATCAAAACTCACCTGGGCTGTGGTTGCGGAAGTGCTGATCCTGCTGGTCTGCCTGATTGTCCGTCCTGACTTTTTCAAGATCAGCTATCAGGAATCAACCGGCATGCTGTACGGAAGCCTGATCGATATTGTCAACCGTTCCAGTGAAATTACGATTATCGCCATGGGTATGACGCTGGTCATCGCCCTGGGCGGTACAGACCTGTCCGTCGGCGCGCTAGTGGCCGTATCCGGCGCTATCGCCCTGAAATTCCTCCGGTGGGACGTACTGGAGTATACGACACCGGGCGATTATACCGTATGCTCCTATGCGCTGGTACTGATCGTTCCGCTCGCTGTCTGCCTGCTGATGGGGCTTTTTAACGGCCTGCTCATTGCGAAAGGCAATATGCAGCCGATTATCGCGACACTGATTCTGATGGTGTGCGGACGCGGTATTGCGCAGATCCTTACAAACGGAAAACAGTTCACCACCGGTTATTCCCCGTTCCGCGTCATCGGCCAGGGCAGTTTCCTGTATCTGCCAATGCCGATCTGGATTACCGCTGTGGTCGTGGCTGTTGTTGCCCTTTTCGTGCGGAAGACGGCATTCGGGACGTTTGTCGAGTCGGTCGGCATCAACCGCAGCGCGAGCCGCCTGTCCGGCATCAACGCCCAGCTGATTATCTTCATTGTGTTCGCACTGACCGGATTCCTTTCCGGCATCTCCGGGCTGATTTATTCCAGCCGGATCATGTCCAATGACTCCAACAACGCCGGACTGAACTATGAGATGGACGCCATCCTGGCTGTTGTTATCGGCGGCACAAGCATGACGGGCGGTAAATTCAGCCTGGCCGGGACGGTCCTCGGGTCCATTATCATCCGGACTATTGTTACGCTTGTGTATTACTTCGGCATCGCTTCCGAAGCTACCATGGCGTTCAAGGCGATGATTATCGCGGTTGTTATCGTTCTGCAGTCTGAGCCTGTCAGAAACTATTTCTCCAAGAGAACAAAGAAACGGGCTTATGCTGTGAAGGGAGGGATCATTGAATGAGTAATCCATCGCTTGTTTCACGGCGCAGCCTGACCAGCAGGATCATGAATCCGAAATACATCATGATCTATGCGACCATCGGGATTTTCCTGGTTATGTACCTCTTCGGCGCTATCAGTTACGGTGAACAGGGCTTTACAACGCTCCGGACCATAACGAACCTTTTTGTGGACAACGCTTATTACGGGATCTCGGCCGTGGGAATGACCATGGTGCTGATTACAGGCGGTATCGATCTGTCCGTCGGAGCAGTCGCGTCCCTGACAGGAATGTTCATTGCCTACGGTACCACCGTCCTGGGACTGCATCCTCTGGTCTGCATCCTGTTCTCCCTGGTGGTCGGCGTAGGGCTGGGGCTCCTGATGGGCTGGGTGATTCACCGCCTGAATGTTCCCCCGTTCATCACTACGCTGACAGGAATGTTCCTTGCACGCGGCGTCTGCTCCCTGATCAGCAGGGAATCCATAGAAATCAAACATGAAATGATTGACTCCCTCGCCAGCTGGAAAATCTACTTTATGAGACTGCAGGACGGCGAATGGGTCAAGGTTAAGCCGATTGCCTATGTGAACTTTAATGTTATCCTGTTTATTGTCGTCCTGATTGCCGGAATCTATATTCTCCAGAAGACCCGGTTCGGACGGAACGTCTATGCTGTCGGCGGAAATGAGCAGAGCGCCAAGCTGATGGGCCTTCCTGTCGGCAAAACGAAAATTCTGGTTTACGGTTTCAACGGGCTGTGTTCCGTTCTGGCCGGCGTGGCCTATGCGCTGTATGTCAAGAGCGGCTGGAACCTTTCCCTGATGGGCGCGGAACTGGACGTTATCACTTGCGCGGTGATCGGCGGAACGCTTCTGACCGGCGGCGTAGGCTATATGATCGGAACGCTGTTCGGCGTTCTGCTGAAGTCCATGATCCCGGCATTGATCACCTTTAACGGCAATCTGCTGTCCTGGTGGGGAAAAATCGCGACAGGCCTTCTTCTGCTGCTGTTCATCTGCATCCAGAAGCTTGTGCTCGGAGTAACAGGGCATAAGAAAACCGCCAGTACGAAACCCATTAAGGAATAATCCATCCAGGTGATATAAAAACCGGATCACATGCATCCGGTTTTTATTACATATCCTGAACCATACCGCAGCGAAAAGATGAAGCAAGAAGCAAATCTTTTCCACCGGAAGGCCTTACGCCAAGAAATCAGAAAACGGAGAAACAGAATGCGAAAGGGAGTCAAATTCGGACTGATCCTGATCCTGTTATTGCTGCTGACCGGTTGCACAGAAAAACAGGAACCTGCACAAGAACGGGCTTCTGTTGTCGTCGGTTTTTCCCAGCTTGGATCAGAAAGCTCCTGGCGGATCGCCAATACGGCCAGCATGGAGCAAAGCGCAGAAGAGTATGGATTCGGGCTGATGATGGAAAACGCCAACCAGAAGCAGGATAAACAGATTGACGCAATCCGGTCTTTTATCGCATACCGGGTGGACGTCATCGTCTTTTCCCCGATCATTCAGACCGGCTGGGACCACGTCCTGAAGGAGGCGAAACAGGCCGGGATTCCGGTTATCGTGATGGACCGGATGATTAAAACCGAGGATGACAGCCTTTACACCGCGTATATCGGCGCTGATTTTTACGCAGAGGGACGCAGGGCGGGAGAATACCTGATCCGGAAAGCGGACGCGATCGGCGCTGACTCCCTGAGAATTGTTGAAATCTGCGGAACTACCGACTCAACTCCCATGAGAGACCGCCAGCGGGGTTTCATGGACGTGATCAGGAAGGACTCCCGGTTCCAGGTGATCGCCAGCGTCAACGGGGACTTCCTCCGCTCAAAGGGGGAAGAATGCATGCGTGAGCTGCTGCAGCAGTACGGACCGGACGGATTCGACGTCATCTTCTCCCATAATGACGCGATGATGCTCGGCGCGCTGGACGTGCTGGAGGGTACGGAAGACCCTGCCATACAAAAGATCATCCGGATTACAGTAGACGGAGAGAAGGAAGTCGTCGACGCATTGAAAGAAGGCAGGATCAATTGCGTCGTCCAGTGTACCCCGCATCTGGGACCTTTTGTGATGAATCTTGTAAAGGATATCAAAGAGGGAAAAGAAGTGAGGAAAACCTACCATCCTGACGAGGGCGCCTTTACGGATCTGGACGATCTTTCCGATCCGGCTGTCGAAGGGTTTTAATTCAAAAGACGCAAAACCGGCGGTTCATTCCGAACCGCCGGGATTTTTGTTGACCGGGGAAAAGAGATCAGACCAGGGCCAGGCCCAGCTCCATCATGTCACGGAAGCTGTTCTGGCGCTCCTCGGCAGAGAGGGCTTCGCCGGTGACCAGGCTGTCGGAGATCGTACAGATCGTCAGGGCATGCTTCCCGGTGACAGACGCGTTGATATACAGAGCGGCCGATTCCATCTCCACAGCGAGCACGCCGAGCTTCGCCACGATTTCGTTCTCATCATCCTCCGAATAGAAGGCGTCTGAGGTAAAGATCGGGCCGCAATGGATCCGGAGGCCTCTTTCCCGGCCGATGGTGACGGCCTTCATGGCCAGGTCAAAATCAGCGCAGGGGGCATTCTCCCCGATAAAGCCGAAGGACCGAGGGTAGGATGAATTGGTAAAGGCGCTGAGGCCGACTACCAGATCCCGGACATGCACATCCGGGGACAGGGCGCCGGCGGAACCGATACGGATGATGTTCTGCACATCGTAGAATTTGAACAGTTCATAGGAATAAATCCCGATGGACGGGCAGCCCATGCCGCTGGCCATGACGGAGACTTTCTTTCCCTGCCAGGTGCCGGTATAGCCCTGGACGCCCCGGACATTGTTGACCAGGACGGGGTTTTCGAGATAGTTTTCGGCGATAAACTTCGACCGGAGCGGATCTCCGGGCATCAGCACAGTGTCGGCAAAGGCACCGGCGGGCGCATTAATATGCGGGGTGGGAATATTACTCATCTGTCAAACCTCCTTTTATTTCGCCCAGGAATCCTCGGCGCCTTCCCCGTGATACTCGTCGAGAATCACAATGGGATCCTCGCCTTCAGCCAGGGGCGTATCATCCGCCTTCATCCACATATCGCTGATCACTTCATTCACCATCTTGAGCTGGTCCTGGGTCAGGGGATGGCCTTCGCGGCCGATAACCAGCACTTCCACAAAATAGCCGTTCCAGAGTGTGAAGATGTCGAACTGGCTCAATTCAGCACTGTCCTCATAAACCCCGATCAGCTTTGTGCCGTGGGACGTTTCCTGGATCACATGCTGCGGATTGGAAAACAGCTCATCGGTTTCGGCGAGCAGGTCCTGAATCTCCTCTTCCGACAGGTCGTTCAGCTTCCGGTCGTCGAACTCCTCGCTGAAGCTGATTCCCAGCAGGATTTCGGGCTTGGTTTCATCTTCGGACACCAGCGCGCCCGCGACGGCGCCGGATTTGATTTTCGTCACTTCCAGGGTATAGCCTTCGGGCAGCTTTGCCGTGATGGCAAATTCGCCTTTGACAATAATGGTTTTTCCGGCAGGGGCTTCATCAGCCAGCGCCGCACCGAAAAGCAGCAGGCCGCAGAGCAGCAGCGCAATGATTTTTTTCATCGTCGGAACCTCCTTGTGTATTATCCGTGCCATCGCTTACTGGGGCTGGACAAAGCTGTCATAAATGAATCCAACCCTACCGTCAGGGCTCATCACCTGATACCAGTGGGTGCCCTTGGCCAGTACGGACAGCTCTGTCCCTTCCGGCAGCTTATCGATCATGCGGGCGGATTTGGCGGGCGCCCAGCGCATCGCACCGTATCCGGAGGGCTTGGCCAGGGAAACCACCACAGTCCCGTCCTTTACCGCCATATCCTTGAAGATGCTGTTCATCAGGTCCACATCCGTGGGGTCCCTCTGGGGATCGGGTTTTTTATCGGGCTTGTTCTTCTGCAGGAACTTCGTCATTACGAAGCCGCTGAAGCCGTTGTAGACGCAGGGGGTCCATGTGGGATCCTCCAGGGAGGAAGTGACCTCCACAGCCGCGCCGAAGGGAATCTTGACGAGGACCTGCGACGAGGGATTCGCACTCTCCCGCATGTTCAGCTCGCCGCCGTTCTTCGTATAGACATACATCGTCTTCGCCGAGGCCGCGACCGGGATCAGCAGCGCCGCCAGCAGCACGGCCGCCAGCATCAGGGATAGACCTTTTCTGTTCATGATACAGCATCCTTTCTGTTTTATTGGGAACCTTTTTTTCATCATAGCACGAATCGGACAGAAAGGGAAGAATCTGTTACAAAAAATGGACAATCCGGCGGGGAAAACATAAAAATATTGCATTGGCAAAAAATGTTTGTTATACTAAACGCAGAAGACAGGACTTTGATATTTTCACCAGAACCAGGAGGAATCTTTTTTATCGGCTAAAACCGGAACCGTTTTCAATCCGAAGGGAGAGAACGGATCCGGTTCGGAAGCATTTTCTGTCCAGGGAAAAAACAAAGGGGGAAAAGGGTATGACGGCTATCAACCCGAGGAAACCGGTGCCATACTCCGTATCCGGATCGCTGAGGAAAAAGCTCTGGAATTCCAAGACGCTGATCCTGATGTGCGTTCCGGCCATCATCTACTTCATCGCTTTCAGCTATGCGCCGCTACCGGGCATCTATGTGGCCTTTGTGAATTACAACTACCGCAAAGGCATTTTCGGCAGCCCGTTTGTCGGCCTGAAGAACTTTGACTTTGTGGCCAAATCCGGCAAGCTGTGGATGCTGACGAAGAACACGATCCTGTTCAACCTGGTCTTCCTGCTGCTGGATAACCTGCTGGCGGTGGTCGTGGCTATTCTGATGAAGGAAATCCAGTCGAAGAGTTTCCGGAAGGTCAGCCAGACCATGATGTTCCTGCCGTACTTCATTTCCCAGGTTCTGGTAGGCCTGCTGGTATTCAGCTTACTGAATTCCGATACCGGCTTCCTGAATGTGATCCTGAAGGGACTCGGAGCGGAGCCCCTGAAGCTCTATAAAACCGGAGAGCCCTGGCCGTTCATCATTACCCTGGTTCACCTATGGCAGAAAACAGGATATAACTCGGTGGTGTACTTTGCCGCGATCATGGGCATTGACGCCGCTGTGATTGAAGCCTCCATGATCGACGGTGCTAACGGATGGCAGAAGATCCGCTACATCATCCTGCCGAGCCTGCGGCCCACCATCGTGATCCTGATCCTGTTCGCGCTGGGCGGCATCGTGAAGGGCGACTTCGGCCTGTTCTGGAACCTGGTCGGCCGGAATCCCACCCTGTACCAGAAAGTGGATATTATCGAAATGTTCGTTTACCGCGCCACGGTATCGGACTTCAACTTCTCGACGGCTTCCGCGGTCGGCCTGTATCAGTCCCTGATCGGTTTCGTATTGGTGCTTTCAGTCAACGCCATTGTGAAGAAGATCGAGCCGGACTACTCCCTGTTCTGAGAAAGGAGGTGCGACCATGGCAAAGCATCATGACGACGATATGCTGGACAGCGTATCCAAAGTGAAACTGACGGCATCCGACTATGTCATCCGCGGCATCGGCTATGTATTCATCGGCCTGTTCGCGATCATGTGTATCCTGCCGTTCCTGATCATCCTGGGCACCTCCTTCGAGACGGAGGACAACATCATTACCTACGGCGTGACGCTGTTTCCGCGGAGCTTTACGACGGCAGCCTATGAGCTGGTCATCAAGGGCGGAACCATCTGGTCTTCCTACGGCCTGACGATTATCCTGACCCTGATCGGTACCGGCATCGGCCTGTTCATCTGCGCGATGACCGGCTACGCCCTGCAGCGCCGGGACTTCCCCTTCCGGAACGGAATCAGCTTCTTCATCTACTTCACGAGCCTGTTCCAGGCCGGCCTGGCGCCCTACTATCTGCTGATGACCCAGACCTACCACCTGAACAACTCATACCTGGCGGTGCTGCTGCCGCTGATGGTCAGCTCCTGGCTGATCATCCTGATGAAGAACTTCGCCAAATCCGTACCGCACGAACTGACGGAATCCGGCAAGATCGACGGGGCCGGGGATTTCAAGATCTTCTGCTCCATCGTCCTGCCGATGCTGAAGCCCGGCCTGGCGACGGTCGGCCTGTTCCTGGCGCTGGGATACTGGAACGAGTGGTACCAGTCCTCCCTGTTCCTGCAGAACATGGACGTCCTGCCCCTGCAGTACCGGTTGTACAAGATCGTGAACGAGGCGCAGAGCCTGAAGAACTCCGTGGCGGCCCAGTACGTGACGGTGAGCAACCTGCCCACCGAATCCCTGAAGATGGCTACCGCCATGATGACCACCGGACCGATTATCTTCCTGTATCCCTTCGTACAGCGCTACTTCATCGGCGGTATTACCGTCGGCGCGGTCAAGGGATAATCCAAACCGGATTTACGCCTGGGAATCAGGCTGAATCATATTAAAAAGGAGGTATACCCCATGAAGAAAATCCTATCCATTGTCCTGGCTGCTGCCCTGCTGCTCAGCCTCTGCTCCTTCGCCTCCGCCGAGGACTGGGACGCCAAGTCCGAAGCGGTCTGGGCCGAAAAGTGGGCGGATGTCGACACATCCGAACACGTGGTGATCAACTACATGACCACCGGTGACGCCCCCTCCGCCGCCAACGCCGGCGCCCAGGATGAAATGCTGGCCGCGCTGAACAA
>Ga0265298_10009835_pt1 | contig 11362 bp, 20 predicted proteins | sample AusTroGonzalo_MG_3_FD_193486 | JGI IMG/M metagenome (GOLD analysis project Ga0265298, IMG submission 193486) | Bovine rumen microbial communities from tropical cattle in Woodstock, Queensland, Australia - Gonzalo_01 | ecosystem: Host-associated > Mammals > Digestive system > Stomach > Rumen ...
GATTTTAAGGCCTAGAAAGGAAGAAAAAGAATGTACCAGAATTCTTTACCATTATAATATCAGAAAAAAATTCCGAATGCAACATTTTTCCGATCAGCCGAATCAGATCGTTCACCGTGCTAAATGGTTGAGAAAAAGCTGCTGACTCTGATTCGAAAAATTTAAAAAAAACAGAAATTGGTATTGACAATGGTCAATTTATCTGTTATTATATATTTAGCTAAAACGAGAACAACTGTTGATTGTCTCGAAGGGAAGTCGAATGGGAGTCCGACTTCCTTTTTTTGAGGATCATAGCACGGCTTAGGGATTGCGATCGTCAGAATGATCTGAAAAAAAGCAGTGAATAACGTTGGCCGAATCACTGCTTTACAAAGGAGGGAACACCTAATGTTCTTGAGTTCATTATATAAAGTTTCTTCTCCTGATGCAATATTTAGCTGTTTGTGACGATCACTTGCACGGTTAGGGATCGAATCTCGCGATCGAATCTTGCGATCAAATTTTTTTATGTTATAATATTGATGCAGAAAAGCGTTAATGTTGTTTATCATTTTTTGCCTCCTACTATGAACAGTGATCCAAAAAATCGCTGTTTTTTTTAGCTTTTTCCAGATCGTTTGCACGGTTAGGTACAGTTAAGGATTTTTAATTTTTTTAAAATTATTTTAAAAAAACTATTGACAAATATTCTATATATGATACTATATACTTGTCCTTAGGGACAGAAAGGTAATATTAGAATATGAGGTATTTGAAAGAAAGAAAACTTGCCCAAGAAGTTTTAAAAAGAAAGTTGGGATTTGCGCCAAAAATGGAAGACATTATTCCATTAGAAAGTGGCGTAGACAATGGAGTGTGTCATTACGTAATGTTTACCATTAGACACGCCGAAAACATTGTCTACAGAGCGGGAATTCACATTTTCAATGCTAAGGTAACTATCGAGAATAGTTGGTTGGAAATCGAGTTCCACAAGGACTGCTTGGAAGAAACCCATACCGAAATTACTGTTCGTTAGAAAGCAGTAACAAACTAAGGAACGAAAGTTCCTTTTTTTGTTCTGATCCTCGACCGTGCACATTCAATCCCCTTGTAGCACTCTCCACTTTTTTCTGTCACACAATTTTTTATTTGTCAACGCCTATTTTACTTTTCCTTACTCAACTTAGTAATCTCCTAGTGAAGTTCCCCTAGCGAAAGTTCTCCCAGTGAAATTACACACAATCTCGCACGGTTATAGTTTGCGCGTATGTGTTCCTTAAAAATTAAAATAATTTTAAAAAAACTATTGACATATATAAACATAAGAATATAATAATAAGTGTAATAGAAAGGAAACAAAAATATGAAAGTTGAATGGTTGCAATACTTTGACAACAAAAGAAAAGAAAGTGTGTGGTATGGTGGAGAACTCGTTAAAATCGAATTTGACCATTACGTAATCACAATAGGCGCGTATGGGGACATAAGAGCGTATATTAATGATAATTATTACGTTGACAAAAACAATGGCGGAAACTTCGCTAATTACCTAGAAGAAGAAGGCATTTACAACGACAGAGAACTCTACAAAGCAATTGGCGAAAACAGAATTGAATTCGAAAGCAATAATTGGTTTGAAGCGATTATCTGGGACACAGAAAAGAAAGAATGGGTTTCTGGAATTGATGGGGTTTTATGGGACAATCAACTCAATGAAAATGACTTTTCCTGGGTTGAAGATTGGTTAAAAGAAATCATGAATTAGAGATCGTTTCTCAAAAAGAAAAGGGAGGAATTAATCCTCTCTTTTTTTCATGTCTGCTTTGACCAATTTTTTAATGTACGCGGCCGTGCTAGATTGCGATCGGAGAAATTCATAAATCTCCTTGTCGTCTGCATCATCAACCTTGAACTTCACATTAATATCTTTGTAATGTTTTCGATTGTATTCAGCGATGTACTTTCTCTTTCTTTCAAAATATTCTTGTGTTGGCATTAGTTCTGTCTCCTTCCTTGCACGGTATCATTATAATATATACGCCAAAAATAATTCAAGAAAAAAATTTAAAAAAAAGTAAAAATAATTATTGCATTTCTATATATAATAATGATATATTATTTATAGGAGGAAAAACTTATGAAGTTTAAACTAGGTGAAATTCATTTCTCTCTCGGCGTTCTAGGAGAAATGGGTAACGACAATGATTTTGCTGAATTTGTATTTGATTCGTTAAAACGCCACGAAAACTGCGATTGGGGTGATCTTGATAGTTTTGATAAAAGACTTAATGATGATGCAGTCGAATTCAACAACGATAGGATATTGAGCAAATACATATCCAAAAAAGACAACAACACCATTTACATCATTACTGAGTGGGACAGAAGTGCAACAACTGTCTTATTCCCAGAGGAATATTAATTCCTCTTTTTATTTTTTTTGCGATTGCTCGCACGGTTAGCTACTGTTGAACTGTTGAAAAAATATTTTGAAAAAAAATAAAAAAAAGTATTGACATAAAAATATACATGGTATAATTAATGTGTAAGGTGAAAGAACATCTTACTAGCGAATAACCAGAGACTGCGATAGTGTCATAATAGGCGTGAGCAAGCGAAAAGTCCGGTGGGTGGCGATAAACCCAGTATGGTGTGGGTACTACACAACTAGAAAAATTAGCCAATTCGAGAAGGCAATTGCAAATGCCTTCTTTTTTTTATCCAAGTCTAGAACTTCCTGAGCTTTTTCCAAATTGTTTGCACGGTTACGCCACATATACGCGCGCGCAATCTTATTTTAAATAAAAATAAAAAAATTTAAAAAAAACTATTGACACATAATTTGTATATGGTATTATATATACGAAGATAAAAATCTTCACTAGTAAGAGGGTAGCACCCTAAAGGAAAATATATGAAGAAAATCAAAACTCTATTTGAAAAAAACATGTTCGGAGAAAAGATCGCTTTAGCAACAAAGAGCAAAACAACCGAAAAAAACCCTACCACAATTTATTATTCTTTTGTGGCAAAGGAAACACTAACAAACCACTTAACACTTGAATTTGAAGTCTCAGTGAACTTCCAAAGAAAAGAATATACAGTGTTTCGCGTTGTTCCCTTAGATGAACAAAAATTCGCTAATCCTTATGTATTAGAACATTGGAAAAACTTTATAAATGAATTAGAAAAGGAGGAGGTAAAATAATGTTTGTAAAATTAACTCGCATTAACCAAAGCAACCACGAGAAAGAAATCGTTCTCAACACTGATGAAATCGAATTCGTGACTGCTATCGAAACCGAAGAAGAATTATTCTTAGTCGCGTTCAAAAATGGTATGCACCCACAATTCATCAACAAAGAAAACTACGACAAACTAGTTGAAATCTTATTGAAATAGTTAGGTAGTTAAGGGGCTGAAAAAGTCCCTTTTTTGTTCTGATCGTTCACCGTGCTACCCTGGTTTCGTTTTTCAGCAATTAAAAAAAGTTAAAAAAAACTATTGACATTTATAAATATATCATTATAATAGATAGTGTAAGAGATAAGAAATCTCGGAAAGGAAAATATATGAAAAAAAGAATTCCAGAATCATTGGCGAAAATGCTTGCTGAATTAAATGACAAAGCAATGGAAGTTAATGAAAAATTTTGCGAAATGCAAGACGGTTTATGCAACGGCGAAGAATGGATATTAGAAGAATATCCACAATTAGAGGACTACGACCTTGACCAACTCACCGAAGAAATTAACCAAATTTGCGAACAACTTGGCAAATTAGTAAGTGAAACAACCAAATTAGAAAGTAGGTATTATCATGACATTTAGAGAAGTGTATCACTTATTCGTCGAACATAATGCGAAATGCAATATCGACACTCAATTCGGCGATCCCAACCCATTATTCGCTTGTGTGGTATTTGACAAAAACAACTTTGATAAAGAGTATAGCGAAACAAAACGCACTTACAAGTTTAGGAGCGATAACAAATACTTTATTCCTAAAATGCTAGGCAGTTCCATATTCGCTGAATGCTTAGACAAAAGCGAAGAAATCAGACTAGATTATTATCTAGACGATTGGGAAATCGAAAACTGTTACTTAGTCGTTAAATAAAAACGGAAGAGCGCGAGCTCTTCTTTTTTTTAACCAGAAACCTAGCACGGTTCATGATCGCTTTCAAAGATTATTAAAAAACTTACAAAAAACTATTGACTTATTTTAATTAAAGTATTAATATAAATGTAGAAATATTAAAGGAGGCAATTATGGATAATATTTCAATCGCTGAATGGCAAAACTCATTCTTAAATGGGGAGTTCGATAACCCTAATGTAAGAACACAAATTAAAGCGGGTTGGTATGACTGGTTTTGTAAAGATACTAGTCTCGCTAACAAAACAAAGAAAATGGGCAACATCATTGTAAAAATCAATTGTGGCGGCAAAGTCGATTTAAACAATTGGTATGTGTGGTTTAAGAACAATTGCCCTATAATGGGACCACTCTATGATGACTTCCGTTTCGCTGATCGTGAAACTGGAGATGTTCAATTCACCATTGTTTGCAACGATAAACGAACAAACCATAGATACGAAGTATGGGGAAGACACAACAACTTTGAGGGACCGATTATTGGTTTCGATAGTTCTCGCGAATTAGTTAAATGGTTAAACAAACCTTGGGAGGAATAAAATGGAAACTGTTTACGAAATCTGGGCACTCGCAATTGACTACAACATTGATGATGGTTATGCCGATACCAAAATTGGGACATTCGAAGAAAAAGAAACTGCAATCTGGTTCTTCGACAATTACCCTTTTGAGGAAATTCCAAATACTCGTTTCACTCTTGAAAAAGTAGAATACGACGAAATCGGAAACGCAAGTTGTACTGAAGTCATTTTGGAAAAGTTTTGCGAATAACAAATAGGGAGAGCAATCTCCTTATTTTTTTTGCATCAATCCTTAGCACGGTAACACATAAAATAAAAAATAAAAAAAATTTAAAAAAAGTATTGACAAATAATATATAATAATGATATAGTTTTAGTGTAGGAGGTGCTAATATGCTATTAGTAACACAAGGAAGAGGTCGAATCAACCAATTAGGTTACGACAAAAAAACACATGAATATGTATACATTCACAAAGGAGAAGAAATCTGGCGTGAAAAGGTGATGAAGGATTATTAAATTACTTCAACGAAGTTAGAGCGAATGAACGCATTTGCAAAGAAAGCGAACTTGAACAGTTTCCAATCTGGGTTCGTTATTCCAAATCATGCGATCAATACTCGTATTAAAAAGACAATTATTTCCATTATATCGTTAGCCGTCTGCCCTCCATTCTAATATTTTCCTTTTTATCCTCAATGCAGACGGTGTCCCTGAGAGTGGTTAACTCAGGGACTTTTATTTTTATTCAAGCTCACTAGCACGGTAACCAGGAGCTGGATTATTTTTTAAAAAAGTAAGAAAAAACTATTGACTTTTATTCATATATAATTTAATATATAGATGTCATTAATGGAGGTACTAAAAAATGAAAATGACACAAAAAGCAATTGAAAAATTGTTAGAAAAAGTAAAGGAGTGTTTCGAGTTAGAAGAACTTCACACACACGAGTACAGAGACAAATATGGAGCATTATTCTATATTGAAGAATTACGTTGGCATGCCTATAAAAAGGACTTAGAAAAGTGCATCAACGAATTGATCAGCAGTTACAAATTCGCGACTAGCAATTTAGCATTAACGTTCTTAAATCTAATCGCTGAGAAAGACAATCATTATGCGAATTACTTATCACTTCGCGAATATGAAATAGTTAGAGTAAGACTATTAGAAAATAACTGGTTCGGAGTAGAAATTCGTTTCAAAGACAACGGAGAAATTAGAAACTTCATAGAAACTGGACTATCGAGTGCTCTATTATCTGGAGAAAATATGAGTAGGTATTATAATTCATATTCTCGTTATTTCACCGCTGGCGGCTTAAAGGATCAAGATGTAGACTTTATATTCCATGGAGTTGGTTTCTCTACAAAATCAGGTCTATATTCCTTCGGCGAAGAAGAATCAGTAATCAAAACAATTCCAAACTTCTAGAAATCAGAAGAGCGCAAGCTCTTCTTTTTTTTATTAGTCGAATCACTAGCACGGTATCGGATTGAATCAAAATCCTTTGAATAAATTAAAACTTGTTGCAAAAAACTATTGACTTTTTTATATATAAGAGTATAATTATAAGTGAAAAGAGGTTAAAAAATATGACACTAGAAGAAATGAATGAGTTAAACCAAAAAGCAACAAAAGCCCTATTCGAAAAAATTAAGGATTTAAAGGATATTGAGTTGCTAGAATTCAACGGCGGAATTAGATTTAAATACAAAGGACACACTTATGTGTTTACTGCCGAATTCGAAGACTAAGAAAGGAGAACGAAAGAATGAGTTTTAGAAAAAATAGAAGTATTCAAGTTAGCGAAATGGTGTTTAATATCGTATGCGATGAATTAGACATGGAAGTATCCGAACTTGGTACTGAAATATACGGTTGGTTGGAAACGTTCAATAACTGTCGTGAACAAGGTTATTACTTATGCGTTAGATCCTCAACTAACTATACTAAACAACCGATTTTTATCTGGGTATTCGAAGCAAGAAATAGTGATGATATTGTAGTAGTGTGGCAAACAAGACATCCTAAAAACGGCATGTTTGACGAAGATAGTTATGAAGAAAGAAATAAGCACTTCAAAGTCGATCACTTCGCAGAAGCAGCCACATTCATCTTCGAAAAAGTTTCAGAATACTTCGAAGAAGAATTCGAAAAATAAAAATCAGCCAGGCAAAAACCTGGTTTTTTATTTTTTCTGAATCACTAGCACGGTCAACGTAGCTTTATTCTCTGAGAAAAAAATTTATAAAAAACTTATAAAAAACTATTGACTTTCAAATATATATAATATAATATATAAGTATCTTAGGAGGAAAATAAATGAAGGTTAATATTTCAACCACAAACAACAAACTCGGAGCGCAAATTCCTAGCATCTCCCTACCACCTCAAGAATCGTGTAGAAAAGACGCTCCATGTGCAAAAGGATGCTACGGAAAAAAAGGCACATTCTTATATGAAAATGTGCAAAAATCGCATATTCATAATTACGCATGTTACGCGTATGATAGCGAGCAATATTTCAAAGATATTATCGAATTCTTAACAAGTGGACTTGTATCTTACAAGTACTTCAGATGGCACACAGTCGGCGACATCGTAGATTATAATTATTTCCTAGGTATGCTCACAGTAGCGCATAAATGCAAGCAAACAAAATTCTTATGCTTTACCAAAAAATTCGACATTATAAACGACTACCAAAACGCTGGTGGAGTAATTCCTCACAACTTAAAAATCATCTTCTCAGCGTGGCACAAAGGCTTTAAAGTCGATAATCCTTATAATTTCCCAGTCGCATACGTGAACTTTAAAAAGCAAGAACTCAATCCAAAAATCCCAGAACTTGCGATCCCTTGCACTGGCGAATGCTGGACATGCTTGTCATGCTGGACACTTAAAAAACATCAATCGGTAGTGTTTGACCAACATTAAAAAACGGAGCGAGTGATCGCCCCTTTTTTTATAGTTTAAATCCTTAGCACGGTAAGAGAATCGTTCAAAGCTTTTTAACAAACTTACAAAAAACTATTGACAAATAAATATATATAATATAATATATAGACATAGGAGGAACCAAATCATGAGTTCATTAACAATCGAAACTTTTGAAAAAGACAACATCATCGTGGAACATTTTTGGGATAAATATGAACCACATTATCACGTTCGTGTATGCGTATGCTGGGACAATAACGATAGTTATTTAACCGAAAAGGAATTAACTTACGACACACGCAAACAATCTCACAAATCCTTTCTAAGACAAGTGAGACTCATAAAAAACAGACAATATAATTAATTATTTCTTTTTCTTCCATTTTTTAACTAAATTACGTGTTCTCTTAATATCAATCTTTAACTGAGGAGACGTAATTTTTTTATCCAAAAAAACAAACAGTTTCAAGCGATCATAATAAGCACGGTACTGCTGCTCATCATACGACATACTCGGCTTTTCTCTCACCACATCATAATCACCGCTTTTCACCTTATTAAACGAAATCGGAATCAATCTATGGCGGCAATTCAATCGCGTACATAACCACGGATCATCTAAAACAACTTCTTCAACCGAAAGTAATCCTTTACTCGTAATAAATTCTTTTTCTTCTTCCGAATACTCAGCGTGACCTTTAAAATAAATCTTCCCCTGATACATCGCGTGTCCCTTCGCTGGATCCGGCAGCACGGTACAGTAATAAAATTTATCTTCCGAACGCAACACCGAAACCAATTCCCTGTGTTTCACTCGATGTTCAATTTCATTAGCGATCTCATTCTTCTTATGTTCTAATTCATCAACACTATTCCTTAAAACACTATAAACCCTATCTGATCGTTCTACTTCATCAGTTTTCCTGCCACACGCCGCTACACACTTACGATAAAAACTCACTGCAAATAAATACAGTGAATTTTTTTCAGCATCATTTAAAAACTTATGTCTCAAAATTTCCGACTTAACGCGGCGCATCACCACATTCTTACCAGCACGGATTACCACACCTTCAGAAATAATAGCTACGATCCTCGTCTCGATCCCAAAAATCAGCGACTTAACTCTATTCTTATTCATCAGTTAAATCAGGAACATCATTACGTTCTTTAACACCCTCAATATCAGTGCCTCTGCGTGAATCATTTTCTGGATTGTCGCCGCCTAATACTTTACCTAATTCAGCTAACTCATCATCAGATGGATTATCACCGTTAGCACGACCAGCGATCTCTTTTTCCTGATCTCTCATTTTCTTAATAAATTCTAATTCACGTACCTTAACATCTTCAGGACTATCTTTATGTAAATATTCAATCGCCATATTATCAGATAACAATCCGCCCTGCCAGCCAGCAAGCACGGTTTCTAGTTTCGCCTCAAATGATGCATCCGCGAACTCATCATATTTAATACTTATATTCCAATCCTTTTCATTCGCTGGTCTCTCAATGCGATTATATTCTTCATTACTATGCATCAACTGATCTGCTAATAATAATTGAATCATCAACTTCTTATAAATCTTTTTCTCAGTGGCAATAAAACCATTACGTGTAAATATCGTAACTTTCTCCTTTTCACGCTGAGACATCGCATTCGCATCACGAGATATATCTAACCCAAATGATGCCGGTGACATATAACCGTTTAAAATCATTACAAACGTTTCCTTCGCCGCCTGACTATACTGTTCGAAATTAATCTGTGGCTGAGTAACAGTAACTGGTTCTCTAACTTTCTGGCCGTCTCCACCAAGCACGGATTTCAACATCACATATTTACGATCGTACTGATGAGGCATTTTCGGCTGCCCTGTCTTCGAATCTCTTTCTAAATACTCAGATTCAATATATTCAATCGGAGTCGAACGAGTAATCGAATTACTGCACTGCGACAATTCCTTATCCAAATCATCAAACAAATCAATCTTACCTGTGAAAATCGATCTACCAGGAGATAATTCAGTACTATCCTTTAAATAAATATTCGCTCCGCCTAAAAAATACGGACAATCTTCAATAATCAAGCACGGTATAGTATCTTCTAACTCAGGCAAGCTATTCAAATCAACCTTCTGGATATTATTCTCGGAGTTATTCAAATACTTAAATAATTCCTTTTCAATAACTAAACATATGCAATTTTTGCATATTCCAGTCGCCTTATCTTTTACTTCTCTGCGCTCTAATCTACGTGTTTCAAACAATACAAATTTATTATCATCTTCATCTGTATAATAGTCCTGATACACAATCGCAACCATTCTTCTGTTCCTGAAAATGAAATCCACAGAATTAGCACGGTAGTATAATAATATCGGAGTATCTGAGATATCTTCGTTCCAATTTATCTTCCAGCCGCCCCAGCCTTCAACCCATGAAAGCGGACGTGCCTCCTGCATAACCAATTCATCAAAATTATTCTCATCCAAAATCTCGTGGAGTCTCTCCGTCTTTTTAACATCATCTCCAACAGTGATATGTGGCACGGACATCAGAGCCGACATCGTATCAACCATCGCTCTAGGAATTCCAGAGTGAGTTCTCTTAATATCTCCTTCTGTAGCAGATACGCTCCAGAAATAACTTCTTTTATTACGATTAAAAATCGGATCATAGTTATAATCGATAATTTCAGCACGGGTATAGAAATTTAAAATCCTAGCCCCATCGCTAGAATACCAAGCATTATATTCTTCCAAATTCAGTTTCTGAATCTCATTAGGATCATTTACGAAAGTGGTTTCATTAGCGCGCTCAGTAGGTGAAATACCAACTTCAACAGTTCCGTTTCCGATTTTGAACGCTTTTCTACGTATATATTCACGAATACTTAGCAAGTGCTTATTATTACTCATGCGCGCGTCTCCTTATATATTATATTCTTTATCAGTCTCTTGAATTTCGTTAATGATATCTTCCTTAGTCCTTTTCGGATTCATTAAGAATTTGCTCCTGATTTCGTCCATTTTCTTTTTAGTGGTGATATAACACACGAAGGGTTTGTGGTCAATATCAATTCCCATTTCTTCAGCTTTCTTTTCAATCATGCGACCGTACTTAACCCAATTCACATCAAAATAAAAAGTAATGCCAGGGTGCTGCTTAGCTAATGCGAATAAATCATCTTCTAATGTTGACCACCTGACTATCCAACCGAGTTCTGGGATTCTTCTGCTTAAAGAGTAGAAGTGACCAGGGCCGCTTACGCATATGCGACACGCGAGCAAGTCTTGTCCTATAGTATAAGGTTTATTACGTACGCGCTTAGGTGAACCTTCTGGATTATATGTAATAGAGAAACGTCCATTCGTTGTGCGTATATTTGGATCGATCTCTCCAAAGGAGAGGGCTACGGGTAAATCTAAAAGATGCACGACTTTATTAAAAAAGGCCGACACAGGGACATTTTTTGGTTGATTCACATGCCTCATACTGACCTTCCTACGATCACTTCCATCGTTCTCGCTCAATAGTTGCTTACTTACAACATTTTTCATTTTCGTCCTCTTTTCTCACGTTCACTTCGAAACTTATTTTCGCAAACCCTCCACTATCTTCTTCGTCGAGCTTGCTACAAACATAAGCCATAGCAGTAGGATTTCCCTTTTCGCCTAACTCTTTCAAAGTTTCTTTCCACTCCGCAAAAACCATTTGCTTCATAATTTCATAAACAGTGGCAAAATCCATG
>Ga0265298_10009836_pt1 | contig 11361 bp, 10 predicted proteins | sample AusTroGonzalo_MG_3_FD_193486 | JGI IMG/M metagenome (GOLD analysis project Ga0265298, IMG submission 193486) | Bovine rumen microbial communities from tropical cattle in Woodstock, Queensland, Australia - Gonzalo_01 | ecosystem: Host-associated > Mammals > Digestive system > Stomach > Rumen ...
GTTTCGGAACAGACTGGCTTGGGGAGTCCGCCACATGAGATACGGATGCATCGGGGAGCATCTTCCCCACAGTTTCTCCAAAGATATCCACGGGGAGATCGGCTCCTATGACTATGTCCTGAAGGAGCTGGCCCCGGAGGAGATCCCCCCCTTCATGACGGAAAAGGCTTTTTCCGGCATCAATGTCACGATCCCTTACAAGCAGGCGGTCATTCCTTTCCTGGATCATATGGATGAGACTGCGAAGGTGATCGGCGCGGTGAACACCGTTGTCAACCGAAACGGTGAACTCCGGGGATACAACACGGATCTGTTCGGGCTGACCCGGCTGATCCGACGGATCGGCCTGGATCTCTCCGGCCGCAAGGTGCTGATCCTCGGCACCGGCGGCACCTCGCGGACTGCCGCCTATGCCGCGCAGAAGCTGGGTGCGGGCAGCATCCTGAAAGTCAGCCGCGCGGCGAAAGACGGCGCCATCTCCTATGAAGAAGCGCTCCGGGATCATACCGACGCGGAAATCATCCTGAACACCACTCCCTGCGGCATGTATCCGCATCCGGCTGAACAGCCCCTGTCCCTGAAGCCGTTCACCCGCCTGCAGGGCGTTGCCGATGTGATCTATAATCCGCTTCGCAGCCGCCTTGTCCTGGAGGCGCGGTCCCTAGGCCTGCCGGCGGAAGGCGGGCTCTATATGCTGGTCGCCCAGGCCGTCCGTGCCTCAGAGCTGTTCCTCGATGTCACTTATCCGGAAGACCTGACAGACCGGATTTACGGCCGGATCCTCCGCCGGAAGGAGAATCCGGTGCTCATCGGTATGCCCGGCAGCGGAAAGAGCGCTGTCGGCCGGGCCCTGGCGGAACGGACGGGACTCCCGTTCTTCGATACCGATCAGCTGATCGTCGACCGGGCGGGAAAGCAGATCACGGAGATCTTCCGGGATTCCGGCGAAAAAGCCTTCCGGGACCTGGAATCAGAGGTGATCCGGGATTTGTCCCTCCGCGGCGGCATCATCATTTCCACCGGCGGCGGTGCGGTCCTCCGCCCGAAGAACGTCACCGCCCTGAAGCAGAACGGCCGCCTCCTCTGGCTGGACCGGGATCCGGATTCCCTGGTCCCGACTGGCGACCGCCCGCTCGCGGATACCGCCGACAAGATCAGAAACCTCTACCGCGAAAGAGAGCCGATCTACCGTTCCGCCGCCGACGGGATCATCCCCGTAAGCGGCACTCCGGAACAGATCGCCGAGATTATCATAAGCAGGTGATTTCCATGAGAATACTCGTTATCAACGGCCCCAACATCAACATGCTGGGCATCCGTGAACCGGATATCTACGGTCAGGCGACGTATGCCGACCTTTGTGCGATGATCCGGGACCATGCGGCAAAAGCCGGCGTGGAAGTAACCCTTTACCAATCCAATCATGAAGGGGATCTGGTGGATGCGATCCAACAGGCCTGTAGCGCACAGGATGCGATCATCATCAACCCCGCCGCCTATACCCATACCAGCGTCGCGATCCTTGACGCGCTAAAGGCAGTCGCCCTGCCGGCGGTCGAGGTGCACATCTCCGACCCCGACACCCGGGAGGAATTCCGCCGCGTCAGCTACGTCCGTTCCGCGTGCGTGAAGACCATCTGCGGTCACGGCCTGAACGGCTATCTTGAAGCCATCGATTACCTGCTCGGAGGAAACGCATGAGAGCGATCATCCGTCCCGGCACCGCCCGGGGCACCGTTGCGGCACCGCCGTCCAAATCCATGGCCCACCGCCTGCTGATCTGTGCCGGCCTCGCCGACGGCGAAAGTATCGTGGAAGGCGTCGATCCTTCCGAGGACATCCTGGCTACCATCGACTGCCTGGAAGCCCTGGGAGCGTCCATCCGCCGGGAAAGCAGCACGGTCCATGTCCGCGGCTGCGATCCCCGGAGCGCATCTCCTGCCGTTCTGCGCTGCCGCGAATCCGGCAGTACCCTTCGCTTCATGATCCCCCTGTGTCTCCTCTCCGGTCAGCCAATGCGCCTGGAAGGCAGCCCGACCCTGCTGAACCGTCCCCTCTCCGTATATGAGACGATCTGCAGCGAGCGCGGTCTGCACCTGGAAAGGCAGTCCGGAGCGCTGCTGGTCCGGGGGATCCTTCCGCCGGGAGACTATGCCCTGCCCGGCGACATCTCAAGCCAGTTCATCACCGGGCTTCTCTTCGCCCTGCCGCTCCTGCCGGGCCGCAGCGTACTGCGCCTGATCCCGCCGGTGGAGAGCCGTTCCTACCTGAACCTGACCATCGCCGCGCTGGCCGATGCCGGGATCCGGCCGGAGATGCCGGATGAATACACCTTCGTCATTTCCGGAAACAGTGCCTGTCGTCCGGGAAAAGCCGTCGTCGAGGGGGATTACTCCAACGCGGCCTTCTTTCTTGGCCTGAACTGCATCGGCGGCAGCGTCGCGGTCACGGGGCTCCGTCCGGACAGCCTGCAGGGTGACAGAGTTTGTGAGGAATACCTGCTGCGGCTGCAGGCCGGTCCTGAAACGCTGGATATTTCCGACTGCCCGGACCTGGCCCCCGTCCTCTTCGCAGTAGCCGCCCTCTGCCACGGAGCAACCTTCACCGGCACCCGCCGCCTGCGCTTCAAGGAGAGCGACCGCGGAGCCGCCATGGCTGCGGAACTGGCCCGGTTCGGTATCACGATCGAACTCGGCGGGAACCGGATCACCGTCCCGGCGGGCGTTCCGCATGCGCCGGATGCTCCCCTGTCCTCCCATAACGACCACCGGATCGCCATGGCGCTCTCGCTGCTTTGCAGCCGGACCGGCGGTGAAATCCTCGGCGCGGAAGCCGTTCGCAAGAGTTTCCCCGACTACTGGAACCGCCTGGGTTCGCTCGGCATTCCGATTGTTCTGGAACCGTAATACCTCCCGGTGTCATTCTGAAGCCGAAGGCTGAAGAATCTCCGTCACCGTTCGATCATTCTTTCAATCATCGGAGGACCGTCTATGGCAACTTTCGCTTCCCTGCAGGATGCCCGCGAATTCTTCATCAGGGATCGTTTCGCTTCTGAAAACGGAATGACCCTCGAAGCGCTCACGGAGGACGGAGCCGTCTGCGCCATGGCCCTGACCGGGCGCCATCAGAACGCCGAAGGCGGCGTCATGGGCGGCGCCATTCTCGCCCTGGCGGATTTCACCTTTGCCGCCGCGGCCAACAACGCCCACCGCCCCACCGTCGCCCAGCAGGTCAGTTTCAGTTTCCTGAACGCGAGCAAAGGCAGCCGCCTCCTCTCCATCGCCACCTGCATCAAGAGCGGCCGGAGCAGCTGCGTCTACCACATCGATATAAAAGACGACCTGGGCAAAGATATCGCCCAGGCCATGTTCACCGGCTTCAAACTATAAAAACGCAGACTTCCTCAATCAAACCAACATATGCCCGAAGGGGTTTAAGGGGGCGACCGGAAAGCCCCCTTATTCTTCCAGCTGCTTCAGGATCCCGGCCGCTTTCAGCGGCGGCCTCACCGCGTGCAGGAAGATCGGCGCCGTCACCACGGCAAAGGCCGCGTTGATCAGCGATGGGATCAGCTTTGCGACCATCACCGTCGGGATCGTATCCGCCGGCACCGGTTCCACATACATCTTGAAGATCCAGGTCTTCAGCATATACAGCGCCACATAGGTCAGCGCGCCGATCACGCAGGAGATCACCAGCGGGACAAGCTCCTTCTTCCAGTCGGGAGCTTCTTCTTTTTTCTTTACCCAGAGCTGGTAAAGGATGCCGGTCACAAACGCCATCGCGAACTTGCTCACAAAGGTGATCAGCGCGTCAAAAAAACTGTATCCGCCCAGGGTGATATCGTAGATCGCGGAGCCGAGGCCCGCGGCAGCGCCGCCCCATACCGGACCCAGCAGCAGGCCGCTCAGAAGGCACATGGAGTTGGCAAAGTGCACCTTGGACTGCCCCAGGGGGATCCGGAAGATCGTGATCACACAGATAATCGCCGCCATCACACCCGTAAAGACGATGCGCGTGATCAGCCTGTCGTTCTTTGCTTCTCCTGTGTTGCTCATAACGAAAAACCTCCTTTGAACCCTTGACTTTGGGTTGTGGGTAGTATATGCTCCATTTGGCCATATGAAAAGTGCCAGAAAGCGAGATTTTTATAAGACCAGATGAAAAAGGATCAGCCCGCCTATCTGAGTTTGTATGAAACCGTCCGGGAAGAGATATTGAGCGGGATCCGGCCATACGGGAGCCGCCTGCCCTCCCGCCGCGTCCTCGCCCGGGACAGGGGCGTCAGCGCCGTCACCGTGGACCACAGCTATGAGCTCCTCTGCGAGGAAGGCTATGCGGAATCCCGCCCGAAGAGCGGTTTCTTTGTAACCTACCGGGAGGAGGACGGTTTCTCCCTGCCCGCACGCCTGCCGCGCGCTGCCGCTCCTTCCCCCGTCCTGCCGGGAAGCCGGGACTCCTTCCCCTTCCCGACCCTCGCCCGGGTCATGCGCCGCGTGCTTACGGATTATGGCGAGCAGATCCTGGTCCGTCCGCCGAATACCGGCTGTCCGGAGCTTCGCGAGGCGCTCTGCCGCTACCTGGCCCGCAACCGGGGGATCCGCGTTCAGCCGGATCAGCTGGTGATCGGTGCCGGCGCGGAGTATCTCTACGGCCTGGTGGTGGAGTTGCTCGGCCCCCGGCGAACGTACGGCATCGAAGCTCCTTCATACAAAAAGATCGAACAGGTCTACCGCGCCCGCGGGGTCCGTCTGGATTTCTGTTCCCTGGGGCAGGACGGGATCCTGTCCGAAGCCCTCCGGAACACGCCGGCCTCCGTCCTGCACATCACGCCATTCCGCAGTTTCCCGAGCGGCGTCACCGCTTCCGCTTCCAAACGTCGGGAGTATCTCCGCTGGGTCTCCTCGCCGGACCGGTATCTGGTGGAGGATGACTATGAATCGGAGTTCTCGCTTCTCCGGAAGCCGGAGGAAACCCTGTTCGCCATGTCCAAAGGCCGGAACGTACTCTATCTGAACACCTTCTCCCGCACGGTCTCGCCTTCCCTTCGTGTCGGCTATATGGTGATTCCCCGGAGCCTCCTGCCCGTCTTTGAGCTCCGGCTCGGATTCTACAGCTGCACCGTGCCCGCCTTTGAGCAGTATGTCCTCGCGGAGCTCCTGAACAGCGGGGACTTTGAGCGCCATATCAACCGGATCCGCCGTCTTGAGCGGACGCAGCGGTCCTCGGGAGGTCATCCCGCATGAGTGCTTATACCTATCTCCTCCGCTGCTCGGACGGAACCCTCTACTGCGGCTGGACTGACGACATCGAAAAACGCCTTGCCGCCCATAACAGCGGCAAAGCGTCCAAATACACCCGTTCCCGGCTTCCCGTGAAGCTCGTATACTATGAAGTCTTTGATACAAAGCAGGAAGCCATGTCCCGCGAAGCGCGGATCAAACAGCTCTCCCGGCGGGAAAAGCTCGCCCTGGTCAATCCTCCTCCGGATTGACGTGGATCATCACATGTTTCACATTGGGAAATTCCTGCTCCACGGCGCTGTGTACGCGCTCTGCGATCCCGTGGGCATCGCGCAGGGAGATGTCCGGTTTCACCGCGATCTCCAGGTCCACGTAGATCCTGTTGCCGAACTGCCGTGTGCGCAGCAGGTCGATCCGCCCGACGCCGTCCTGCGTTCCGATGAAGGTGCGCAGCCGCTGTTCAAAAGCGTTGTCGCAGGAGGTATCGAGCATCTTGTATACCGCGTCGCGGGAGATATCGAATGCGACCTTGAGGATCAGCAGGCAGATGATGATGCTCGCGACGGGATCCATGAACGGCAGCCCCAGCTTTGCCATCCCGATACCGATAAACGAGCCGACCGATGAGATCGCGTCCGACCGGTGATGCCACGCATCCGCCTTGAACGCCGCCGAATCGAGCGCCTTGGCATAATGCATCGTATACTGGTACATGCCTTCCTTGACCACGATGGATACGACCGCCGCGATTAGCGGCAGCAGTGTGGGAATCTCGATGCTCCCTCCCTCGCCGAAGAGCTTGCGGATCCCGCTCCATCCGATCCCGATGCCGGTACCGGCGAGGATCAGGCCGAGGAGCAGGGACGCCACGCACTCCAGCCGTTCATGGCCGTAGGGATGTTCCGCGTCCTCCGCCTGCCTGGAAAGGCGCACGCCGATCCAGGCGATCAGCGTCGCGAACACATCCGACAGCGAATGAACGGCATCCGAGACCATCGCTCCCGATTTGCCGAAGATACCGGCAAAGAGCTTGAACGCCGCCAGCAGGATATTCCCGATTATCCCGACCCGCGAAAGGCGGTCTACGATCTTTTTCTCATCCATGGAAACTCCTCCGAAGACCGATTATATAACACTGCGGTGCACTGTCAAGCCCGCTTTGCTTTTTTACCCGCCCCGATGCTATAATACCCGGTGAAACAACTGCTGCTTCAGCACCGCGGTCGTACGGCAGCCGCAGATTCCAGCGTACCGGGAGAGATGACAGGATGGTCTTTTCGTCTTATGTTTTTATCCTCGCCTTCCTGCCTGTCGTTCTCTCCGTTTATTATGCCCTTTCCCGCCTGGAGAACGGCATATACCAGCGGCTGTTCCTGATCGCCGCCTCCTTCTTCTTCTATGGATACTACAATACGAGTTACCTGATCCTGATCATCGCGTCGATCGCCGTCAACTACGGGATCGCGCTGGGGATTCAGAAATCCCGCGCGAAGGCGGGCCGGCTGCTGCTGATCATCGGGATCCTGTTCAATGTCGGCCTGATCGGTTATTTCAAGTATTATGATTTCTTTGTCGAAAACATCAACGCCGTTTTCGGATGCAGCTTTACCCTGCGTCATCTCCTGCTCCCGCTGGGCATCAGTTTCTTCACCTTCCAGCAGCTGTCCTTCCTGATCTCGGTCTGGCACGGCGAGGAGAAGGTCGAACGTTTTCGTGATTACTGTATCTTCGTGACCTTTTTCCCCCAGCTCGTTGCCGGGCCGATCGTCCTGTACAGCGAGATGATCCCCCAGTTCAAGGATGAGCGCAGGCGGTTCTTCCAGGCGGATCATTTCGCTTCCGGCATCTGGCTGTTCTCGGTCGGTCTCTTCAAAAAAGCCGTCATCGCGGATACGCTGGCCCTGTTCGCCGACAATGGCTTCGGCATGACGGATCTCAGCCTTGCCGCCGGATGGATCACCGCGCTCAGTTACACCCTGCAGATCTATTTTGATTTCTCGGGGTATTCGGATATGGCGGTCGGCCTCGGGAAGATGTTCAATATCGACATCCCGTTCAATTTCCGCTCCCCCTACCGTTCGGAAAGCATCTCCGAGTTCTGGCGGAGATGGCACATCACGCTCGGCCGGGCGCTAAGCACCTATGTCTATAAACCGCTCGGCGGGAACCGGCGGGGCCTCGCCCGGACATGCGTCAACCTGTTCCTGACGTTCCTGGTCAGCGGTCTCTGGCACGGTGCCGCCTGGACTTTTATCCTGTGGGGAGCCCTTCACGGCCTCTTCGTTGTCGCGGAGAGGATCCTGAAACAGCCGCTTCGGAAGATCCCGAAGCCCGTTCGTGTCTGCGGGACCTTCCTGCTTGTCACGGCGCTCTGGGTGCTGTTCCGCGCGGACGGGTTCGGGCAGGCCCTGGAAGTCTGGCGGGGAATGGTCGCCTTCGGGAATCCCGGGATCTCCCAGCTGGATACGGTCGTGGGAACAGCCGCTTATATCGACTTCCCCCTGGCCCTGGACTGCGTCTATATCCTGCTTCTTGAAGCGATCCTGCTCTTCGTGGTCTTCCGATGCCCGAACAGTTCCGATCTGCTGGACCGCTTCACGCCTTCGCGGAAAACGATGGTCGCTGCCGCGGTCCTGTTTACCGTCGCTCTCCTGTGCCTGACAAGAGAGAGCGTTTTCATCTACTTCAATTTCTGAGGAAGGAGGGACCGGTATGAAAAGAACGGATCCCGGCGGATCCGCGTCACGGAAATGGATCCTCGGCTTTTTCGCCATCGTGCTCGCCGCCGTGCTGGTGCTCTCCGCAGCCGCCTATGCGATCGATCCGTTCCTCCAGTTCCGCGTAAAAGACAATACCTATCTCCTCCGCGGCTGGTTTGTCGACAGCGGCCTCATCGAAAACTACGATTACGACACGCTGATCATCGGGTCCTCCATGGTGCAGAATTTTGATATGGAGCTTTGGCGGGAGAAACTCGGCGGAAAACCGCTGCATATCGGCATGGGCGCGATCACGGCCAAAGAGATCGGCAGGCTGATGGATCTCGCGTATGAAGCGAACAGGGCGGATACGTACTATGTCTGCGTTGACCAGTATCTCCTCTCTTCTGATTCGGATGTCAATCATTTTCCGGAACACCTGCTCAGGAAGGATCTCCTGTCCCGGCTGCGTTACCTGCTCAGTTATGAAGTCTGGTCCCGTTATATCCCGGTCGATCTGGCCCTGGTGGCGCTGGACCGGCTGGGGATCACCCTGCCCGAAAAAATCGCGGCAAAAAAGAGCATCGACAAGCTCGGAGACTGGCGGCTGGATTTTCCCCCGGGCACGACCGGCCGGGAAGCTGTGCTGAGGTACTATCAAAAAAGGGAATACAGCGTTTCCGCCGTCAACACGGAAGGCCTGGACCAGCGGATGAAAGCAAAGATCGACGCGTTCCTGGACCGTTTTTCCTATGACCGGGGGAAGCACGTTTTCTTCTTCCCTCCTTATTCGTCGCTGTTCTGGTGCGACGCCCGGATCGACGGATATTTCGATGCCTATGTGCAGACAAAGCTGTATTTTGCGGAAGAAGCCGCGAAGCGTGGCGCTGCTGTCTATGATTTCCAGGGCGCTGACTGTACCCTGGACCTGGACAATTACCGGGATACCACCCATTACCTGCCGGTCGTCAGCGACTGGATCATCGGCTGTTTTGCGTCCGGGGATTACCTGGTAACAAAAGTAAACGCTGCTTCCCTGCAGGAAACGCTTAAAGAGAATACTGACCGATTCCGGAATGAGAATGCCGATTTGTTCGAATAGCGGTGCCGCAGGGTATTCCGGGGTATTCGGATGATTCCGTTCTTCTGTTCTGCCGGGTCATTGACTTTTGACCGGGTCTCGCATATAATTTACATGGCAAAAACAACACCCGGTCATTATGTAACCAAACAGAAGGCGGGAAGTAACTGCATGAACCAGATGATGGAGGTCACTTACGACAACTACACACGTGCCGGTGATGTCGCGGTGATGGCGCTTTGTGTCGTTATAGGCATTTTGCTGTTGACCTCCTATGTCACCCGGACCCGTGCCTACCGGATCTTTACCAATATTATTGTCAAGCTGTTCGTCGCTGCCACGATCAATATCGGGTTCCACTGCCTCCTGCTGGCGAACAATCCCCGGACCTTTGCCCTCGCCTATGGGATGCGCATCTTTTATCATGCCCTCCTGTTCGATGTGTTTTTCCTCTTCACGCTCTATACGACTGAGATCTCCGGCCTGGACCGGCGTATTGCCAAAGCCGCGGCGATCACAGCCACGCTTCTTCTGGTCGCGGTCGTGGGGATCGATATCTTCCGCGCGGTGACCGGTTCCGCCTACAGCGTCACGGAACAGGGCATGGTCATCCATAAGACAAACCTCTTTATGATCGGTTACGTCCTCTTCTGTATCCTGATCACCGCATTGCTGACTCGCGTGCACCATCTGGTATACAAGCGGGTGATGTACGGCTTCTACGGCACCATGGCCATTTCCATCGGGCTCCGTTTTGCGCAGCTTGCGCTGGGCCAGTCCTCCCTGATCACGATGACCTTCATCTTCCCCGTCATCGCCATGATGTATATCATGCATTCCAATCCCTACAACATCACCCTGGGCGCCGTGGATGTCCGGGCCATGGAGGACATGGTCCGGTCGATGTATGCCCGGAAGGCGCCCTTCCTCTTCCTGAGCCTTCTCCTTCCGGACTATGACGCGGAAGGCAAAGAGATCCCGGAGAACATCCGGTCTACGGTCCGCCGCTTCGCCAGCAAGTATTTCAAAGGAGCCATCCTCTTCCAGATCGGCAACGGCCACCTGGTACTGATGGTGCCGAAGCGCCGCAACGCTGATTACGAGCATCGGATCCAGAATATCCTGAAAAATTTCAGCGAGGCATACAACAATTTCAGGCTGCCCTACAAGATCGTGATCGGGGAATCCATTGATGAGATCAGCCGCAAGAATGAATACGCCAGCCTGATCCGCAGCATCAACAAGGAACTCCCGGAGAATACGGTCCACCGGGTCGCGCCGGACGATATTGACCGCTTTAACCGGAGCGAATATATCCTGCGGGAGCTGGCGGATATCTACAACAGCCGTGATGTCGATGACCCGCGGGTCCTGGCCTACTGCCAGCCGGTCTTCAACATTCGCACCGGCCAGTTCGACACCGCCGAAGCCCTCATGCGCCTGAAGCTGGACCAGATCGGTATGGTTTTCCCGGATCAGTTCATCCCCCTGGCAGAGGCGCATGGCTACATCCATGTGCTGACCGAGATCATCCTCCACAAGACCTGCCGCGAGATCCGCAGGCTGAAGGAGGAAGGCTTCCATATCAGCCGGATCAGCGTGAATGTTTCCGCGCTCGAACTGAAGGACGATGCCTTCTGCGATGATATTGAGAGCATTATCACCGGCAACAGCATCCCCGGGGAGAACGTTGCCATCGAGCTGACCGAATCCGGAAACGAGGAAGACTTCCTCCTCATGAAGGAGAAGATCGACGAACTGCGCCGCCAGGGTGTTCAGTTCTACCTGGATGATTTCGGCACCGGCTATTCCAACATGGAACGGATCATGGAGCTTCCCTTCGATATCATCAAGTTCGACCGTTCCCTGGTCATCGCCAGCGGCACGGATGAGCGGTCGGAAAAGATCGTGGAGAATCTGGCGCATATGTTCCGGGATATGGACTATTCCGTGCTCTATGAAGGCGTCGAGGATGAAAAGGACGAGGAGCGCTGCCGCGAAATGTCCGCTGCCTACCTGCAGGGATATAAATACTCCCGTCCCGTGCCGATCGAAAAACTGCGGGACTTCCTTCCCAGGGCCGGTTGATCTTTTGATCACGATCCTGCCTGCGAACCGGCGGTTTTCGCAGGCTTTTTGTTTGGGTTGATCCTTCATCTGCCCGGTCCGGATTGACAAAGCGGACCACAAAGCTTATAATTCCTTTGTTTCTGCACCCGTAGCTCAGTAGGATAGAGCGGCCGCCTCCTAAGAATGCGACGGTCGCCCGCCAAATGCAGGTACTGAAAAAATGGCTCGGAGTTCGAATTCCGCCAGACGTGCGTCAAAGAACCTTGTA
>Ga0265298_10009837_pt1 | contig 11360 bp, 5 predicted proteins | sample AusTroGonzalo_MG_3_FD_193486 | JGI IMG/M metagenome (GOLD analysis project Ga0265298, IMG submission 193486) | Bovine rumen microbial communities from tropical cattle in Woodstock, Queensland, Australia - Gonzalo_01 | ecosystem: Host-associated > Mammals > Digestive system > Stomach > Rumen ...
CATCGTCGTTTTCGCGCTCGGGTTCACCTCGCCTGACAGCACCGCCGCGACGGCTTCGCCCGCGTTTTGTCCCGGGTAACCTATGAAAAGTATCGCGTCAACGAGATCGCGCCACGATGCGACCTCGATCGGCGAGCCGGTGTTAATAAGCACGGTGACGGTCTTTCCCTTTGCGTGGAAGGCGTCCGAGGTGCGCTTTACCATATCGAATTCCGTGTCGTTTAACAGAAAATCGCCTTTTGTAACGTTGTTGTCCGTTCCCTCGGTGGAATCGCGCGTTATGACTATGACCGCCGCGTCCGCGCCGTCGGCGCACTGCTTTGCGTATTCGACCGATACGACCTTGTCCTTTGACGGGTCTGTCTTGCTGTGGTCCTCGCAGTTTTTGAATATGTTTTTCTTTTCGTTATACGCGGTCAGATTTGCGTTAGAGCTGATACCTTTGGCTATCGTCACGGTCTTCTGCGGGCTGACGCCGCCGGAGCCGGAGCCGCCGTACTTTGTCTTATACGCGCCGTTGCCGAACAGGGCGACGGACGTGCCCTTTGCGTAAGGCAGGGCGTTGTTTTCGTTTTTCAAAAGCACGAGAGTGTCAGCCGCGGCGCTTGACGCGACCTTTGCGTTGCCCTTTAAGTCGACCTTGCGGTTCATCTCAAGCTCTTTGAACGTAGGCGACTGCGTCACGGTATATAAAATATGCTCACAGCACAGGTCGAGCGCGGCTTTGTCAACCTTGCCGTTTTTGATGCCGGCAAGCACGTTTGCCGCGTCGTCCGCGTCGCCCGGCATTTTAAGGTCGTTTAACGCGTTGACCTTGTCGATGACCGCGCCGGCGGAGCCCCAGTCGCTCATAACGGTGCCCTTATAACCCCATTCGTCGCGCAGAATACCCGTCAGAAGGTCTTTGTTTATCGAGGTGTAAGTTCCGTTTACGGGGTTGTACGACGACATTATCGACCACGGGGACGAGTTTTTGACCGCCAGCTGAAACGGCTTCAAATATATCTCGCGCAAAGCCCTCTCCGTCACGGCGGAGCTTGCCGAGCCTCTGTTAGTCTCCTGCTCGTTTGCGGCGAAGTGCTTCAGACACGCGCCCGCGCCCGCCGCCTGCATACCGTTGACGTACGCTGAGGCGGAATAAGCGGTAAGGATCGGGTCCTCGGAGCAGTATTCGAAGTTTCTGCCGCCTAACACGTTTTTCTGTATGTTCATACCGGGGGCGAGGACTATATCTATGCCGAGCGCGAGCGAGTCTCTGCCTATCGCGCCGCCCACGCCGTATATGAGCTCACCGTCCCAGGATGACGTTAAATTCATAACGGACGGATACCATACGGAGACGTTGTATCTTACGCCCGCGGGACCGTCGTTTACGGTGATAGACGGGACGCCGAGGCGCGCTATCTCATACGTGCCGCCCGACGCGCCTTTCTTTTTCGGCTCGCTTACGCCGGTTATAAGGTGCGCTTTTTCCTCGTCCGTCATCTCCGCGACGACGAAGCGTATCCCGTCCTCCGTAAGCTGTATGAGCCCGTCCTTTGTTTTAAGCTCCGCCGTGTCGAGGACGTTTCCGTCTTTATCGGTAAAAGCTATCCGCACGTTTATGACGCCGCTGTCGGCAGGAGCTTCAAGCTCCGCCGCGCCGGACTTGTCAAAGGTGCCGTCCACCGTTTTTCCGTCCTCGGACACCGCGGTGACGAGTATTTTGCCGTCAAGCTCCGCGGGCTCGGTCTTTGTTTCATACGTAACGTTTATTTTATCCGCGACGGTAAACGACGTCACGCTGATCGCGGCGGAAATCACCGGCTCCGGCTCGGGCTCTGTTTCTGCGTCCGTTTCCGTATCCGTGACGTTTGCCTCCGTATCCGTCCCGGGCGTTTTTTCCGTGTCCGTCGTCACCTCGCTGTTCTGTGTGCAGCCGAATGCGAGCGGCAGAATGAAAAGTAACGATAATATAACAGATATAATACTTTTTTTCATGCTCTTCTCCGTCCCTTTTTATACATTATATCAAATCTACATTATTTGTCAATATGAAATATATAAATCGTTTAGGGCCGAGGCAACTTTTTCGCCGTCGGATAGGTCGGCAGCCGTTATTATCGCGGTGCCGAGGCCGTTCTGCGTGTAATTTAACCCCGCTATATATGCCGCGGCGTTGAGCGGCACGTAAAGCACGCCGTCTTTAACGAAGGGCGCGACCGGTATCTGATACGTGTCCCTGCCGCACCGTACTTCCGTTTTTCCGTCCTCAAATGTAAAAGATTTGTCCTTATATCCGACCTCCGCTTTGTCGCCGCCGGCCGTCACGGTCATATCCTTTACGGTACCGAGCGACGCGGCGGGAACGAACAGCCTGTTTTTATACATAACGGGCAGGACTGCGGTATCCGCTTCGTAAACGGGAACCGTCTTGCCGTCGGAGAGCGCGTACGGTCTGTTTGAGGTAAACGATGCGCCGTCGCCGACTGCTTCTTTAACGTTGTCGGTAAGCTGTGTTTCCTTCGCCGCAGATCTGTAAGCGTAGTTGAAGCGCGCGTTCGGCGCGGCGTCGCCCAAGTCGAGGAACTGCATTATCTCGCCCGTTTCGGTGGAGTTGTCAGCCCATTTGAAATCAAAATCGTCGCCCAAACCGCAGGTCTTGTCGTCAAGCTTTATGACGACGTAATTTTCGCCGATATAAATATCCCCTTTGCCGACGCTCTCGGTCTCCCAACTGTTATTCACGAACTTCTCGATCGAGCCGTTGTCGCGGTTTATTATAAGGTCGCAGCCGTACCAGCCGGTTTTATGGTCGCAGTCCGTGTTGATGAACAGATTCATCCAGTTCGTACCCTCGGGCGCGGTGAGTTTGTCCGCGCAGACGGCGAGAAAATAAGTGTTTCCGTTCGCTCTCGATACCTTTGCGGATATTATATCGTTTCTGCCGGTCTCGTTTTTGTAGCTTACAAGTCCGCCGTTGCCGAGCGAATCGCGGTGGAGCGTGTCGCCCGTGGTATCGCGGTATTCGGGCCATACGTCAGCCCATTGACCGAGCCCGCCGTCGAGCGTAATATCGTGCTGACCCGACGCGGCGGGAGCGGAGCGGCTGCCCTTGAATTCGCGCATGAATTTTGCAAGCTGATAATAGTAATTGTCGCCGAAGCCGCCTTTCATCGGCTCTATGTCGCGGCTGAATTCGGGGTTGAAGCAGTCGACGTAATAGCTTTCAGACCACGAAATGTACGTGTTTGCTATCGTCGGGTGGCCGTTTCCGTTCCAGCGTCCCGCCGCCCATTCGTTCCATTCGGTTATAAGCACCACGTACGGATCGACGTCCGCGGCGCGCTCCATCTGCTCCGCAAAGAAAAGCCCCTGCCCCGTCGTTTCGAGATTGAACTGAAAATCATCCTTCGTTCCGTCGGCGAGCTTTGTCACCTTCGGCTGTTTGCCTTTCTGGTTGCTTCTGCCGGAGCTTGTGTTGGCGAGCACAGCCGCCGAAATGGATATTTCTTCTATGTTTTCCTTTGTGGATTTATATGACGCGACCTGAGGCGACTCGCACATCCACGTCCAGAAATCCTTGCCGTTCTTGACGTTCGCTTTAAGCGCCCAGCAGCGGCGGTAGGTGAAGTTTTTGACGAGCTTTGCGGTATCCTTTGATACGCTCTTCAAGTTGCCGAGTATAAGCGGCTTTCCGTCGTACATGACGTACAGATCGCTGTACTGTCCCGTTGAATACACGTCGTCCCATAATTCAAGGAAAACGTTTTCTACGAGGTCCGCGTTGTCGGCTAAGAAGAAGCAGATATCCGGCGTATCGAGCCCCTCTTTTCTCATCTGCTCGTATTCCTTGAATATCGCCTTATAGCTCGTCGACTGCGGATTTCCGTTCGTCACGTCGAGGAAAATGAAGTCGACGCCGATGTCGGAAAGCATCGAGGCGTGTTTTCTTATTATCCAGCGGTCGTTTGTCAGATAATATCCGAAATACGGCTCGCCCCAGTAGTGACCCCAGCCCTCGGGACCCTGCGTATATACCTTTTTGACGGCTTCGATACCGCCGTCGAGATAAGTCTGATAGTGATTGTATATCTTCTGATCGGGATAAGTCACGCTCGTCGGCGTGAACCATATCTGATAAAACATTCCGACAAGCTTGTCGCGCGGAGCAGCGGCGCCGTCGGTCACGGCTCTGTCAAGATCGTCCGTCGCGACCCACGTGTCCGAATAAAGATCGCGTATAAGCGTTTTGTCGGCGGGATAATATGCCTCCGGCACCGCTTCCGTCCATTTTATCTCAACGTTATCGATATACGCGTCGCCGGAATTGCCGCCCGACGACCAGAGCGAAAAGAAGCCTTTTTCGCTTATGTCGTAGGTGAAGGCCGTCTTTATCTTTTCATTTCCCTCCGCGTCCTTCAGCGTCACGTTCTTCTGATCCTCTATAACTGCGGAAAACAGGGGCTTATATTCGCCGTCCTGCTTGACCTCTACCGTTATAACGTTGTTTTTGACGTCGTCTTTCACTCTTACGCGCTGAGTTTTTGAAAAGTTGACGTCGACCTTGAACGTTTTTACGGTCGGCCACGTTGAGATGACGCCGACCTTGTCCGCGTGGAAAGCGAGCCATATTCCGTTTGTGCCGACGGCGGCGAACTGGTTGCCGTATTCCGGCAGGCGCAGTCCTATATATTCGGAAACGTTGTCTATATTGCCGTTCCTGTTTGCGTTGACGTCCCATTCCGCAACGAAAACGTCGGCTTTTATTTTATGCTTATTTGCAAGATACGCGTGGTTCGTCTTGCTGCTGAAAACGCCGTCCGCCTGCGTTCCCTCGCTGTTTACGTACCAGTCGGGGTCGGTGGATTTTATTTTCGCCTCAAAATCCTGCGCATAGCTGTAGCTCTGCGGCTCGGGCGTCTCCGTGCCTTTCTGCCCGTTATCCTCAGATATCCCGTCGTCAAAAACGAAGATCTCGCCCGGCTGCTCCTCTGCCGCCGTCTCCGCCTCCGTATCCGGCGTATCCGTCGTTGTTGTTTCTTTCGGCTTGTCACAGCCGAATAACAGTATCATAACGATACTTAAAAGGACCGAAACAAACGCTCTTATCCGATTTTTCATATAAGTGCTCCTTTATATAATATTGCAACTTAATTTTACAATAAAATGTTTGCAATTTCAATTGCAAAATTAAGCATAAATATTGCAATTACAATTTTTTTGTGGTATAATAGAAGCGGAGGGCAAACGTATGGAGATTTGCGGATTATATACGGTACATAAGGACGAAAAAAGCGCGGACGGCTTTTCATATCCCGTCCACAGCCACAGCTCTTATGAGATACTTATCGTGACAAAGGGAAACTGCGGTATCGTGATCGGCGGCACCGAGTATGACTTAGGCAAAAACGACGCCGCGCTCATATTTGAAAACGAAGCGCACGGACTTTTGATACATGAGGCTCCGTTTGAGTTTTTTGCGGTGCAGTTCATCCCGCGCGCGTGCAAAAGCGCGGAACTTGACGGGCTGCTTGCCGGGCTTTGTACCGTCTGCAAAAACAAAAGCGGGGCGGTATTGACGGTCGATGATACGGTCTATCCGACGGTAGTCTCGTGTATGCGCCGTATCTGCGACGAGCGCTCCGACACGGACGCGGAGATGTATTTTACGTACATACGCGCCATATTATATGAGCTTTGTCACAACGCCGCGCGGAAATCCGGCGTTGCAAACAGGTATAAAAATAAAAAGAACGGAGGAGCGGAGCTGCTGAACGCCGTTATAGACCATATAGGTGAAAATCTGAACATGATATCCGATCTGTCGTTTATAGAAGCCGTTTTCCATTACAGCAATTCGCACGTCAACCGCATTTTCCGCGAGACGCTCGGCGTCTCCATCTGGCAGTACATAACGGCAAAAAAGCTCGATTTGGCGTATAACCTCATAGCGGAGGGCTACAGCATAAAGACCGCCGCGTCAAGATGCGGTTTCGGAGATTATTCCGTGTTTTACAAGTCTTTCGTAAAGCATTTCGGCATCTCGCCCTCCTCGGTCAAGCGACGCCGCCGCGGCACGGCGTAAGCTACTGCAGCATGGTTTTCTTGTGCGACAGCGTGACCTGCGAATATATGAGCGCGGCGATAACGAATAAAAGCGACAGCGCGGACTGTACCTGCTGAGCGTAAACGGGGATACCGAAAAGCGTATTCCCGTTTTCCTGTATCGCCGCAAGCAGCCGACCGGACGCTAAGGCGCAGAGGAAGCCGAAAACGCCGGCTATACAGTCCTTCAACGCCGCCGCCTGGACGAAATATTTTACGTCAACAAAGGCGTATGATATGTTTATCATATTCTGAAACGTGCCGGCGAGGCTTACGTTATATAAGATCACGAAAACGATTATGAGCCACCTTGAGTCGGGCGCGGTGAAAATATTAGCGGCAAACGCGACGGCGGCGACGGTCATTGCAAGCTGAATACCGCGGACAAAGCCGTGTTTATCCGAGAATTTACCGAAGACCTTTGACAGCGCAAACCTCGCCGCACAGCCCGCTATGTTTATTATCTGTATCTGCCCAAGCGTGTAAAACAGCTCCTCCTGCTTGTACGTGCCTAAAAAGCCGACAGTCACGTACGTCGCGCCCCACCACAAACATTTTAATATGACGGTGTGGACGTAGTTTTTGTTGCCGAGCGTGTTTTTCATTATCTCCGACAGCTTAGGCATATCCGCCTTTTCTTCTTTTTTGTTGTCGTTTTTTATGCACAGAAGACATACAAGGTCGGCGGTGCAGAATACGAACATACAGATGCTTGACAGTAAAAATCCGTGCGTCATGTCGCCGCTCTCGTCAAGCTTGTCTATCGCGTAGCCGAGGCCGAGGGAGACGAACATTCCCGCGAAAAGCGAGACCATCTCTTTTGTTGACGAAAAACTCGCGCGCTTGTGCGGGTCAACGAACGAATTGCCCCATTTATAAATCAGATTCGTCACGAAATAGTTGCCGAAATATGCGGCTAAAATACAGATTATAAAAATCATCTGCCTTGCGCCGTTGTCGAGGGGCAAAAACGGGATGAGATACAGGCATGAGAATAAGAACTGCGCGGCGGTGTGGAAAATTATCGCCGTTTTTTTTGTGTTCCTTATCCTTCCCATTATCAGAACGGAGAAGATCTGGAACAGAAAAGAAAGCGAGATGAAGGATGAGATTATACCGCAGAGCGCGTCGCTCGTGCCGAAATGCTTTAAAAGCTTTGCGATGAACGCGTCGGCGACGAGCAGGGCGACGAAATACTCGAACATACATTCAAGCGTGTAAGCCCTGCGCGAAATTTTGTATTCTTTACTCGAAAAGCTGTCCGAATCAACTGACATTTTATTTTTCCTCTGAAATCGACTTTATTTTACTTCTCTGAAGCCCGACGTTTTGGTCGAGTATTCTTTATCTCTTGTGATATAGTAACGTACGCCCTTGTTTGTAAATTCAAAATACTGTTTTATCTTTATATCGAGCCCCTTGTCGCCCGCAAACTGTCTGTACCAGCCCGTATGTATCAGCAGCGTTAAATTGGCGCCGGAACAGAGAATGTTCACGGGTATCTGATATTTTTCCATACTGCTGCCCGGAAATTCGGCAAAGGTATAGCCTTTGAGGCTCTGCTGATTTAATTCTTTTACCGACACTCCGTTTAAGAGTATGTTCTCCGCAACGTCCGGGAATTCCTGTGGTCTTGAATAGAAATGATACTCCACGCCGTCGAATATCGCGTAAGGATACGTAAGGAAAACGTAGGTATAATACGTGCTGTCCGGTCCCTCGCTTACGTACGCCGCCTTAAAGTCCTGTGTTATGTCGAGCTCGTCGATTATCACGTTGAATTTGATCGAGATCCCGTCTTCAAACGTCATAACGCCTTTGACGCTTCCCTTGCCCGCTTCCTTCAGTCCGCTCTCGGAGAGCACCACGTTTTTGCCGTTCTGCGTAAACGGTACGTCAACTCCGTTTACCGTGACCGCTTTGACCGCCGCCTCGTCGTACAAGGTCAGCTTCATATCCCCGCCCTTTTCTGTGGAATACGAAAGATCCCTTTTCTGCAGCTCGTGAACCGTTCTTTCGATAAAGCCGTCCCTGTCGAGTCCTAACATAATGGCTTTGATATTGTATATTTCCTTTTGCGTCAGTCCCGTCGTCAGAAGATAGCTTTCCGCTTTTTCGCTCAGCGTCTCGCCGTTATACAGCTCGAGCTGGTTCAAGACCGGTTCTATCCTCGCCGCCGGTCTTTCGCCGACGCGTGAAAACGACGTCAGCTCAAAGTCCTGTATTATCTCCTTGCGGCTGACGCCCAAAAGCGCCTCGAGTATAGCCGCTACGGTGCCCGTTCTGTCCGCGCCGCCCGCGCAGTGGAAGTATATCGGGTAGTTGTTTTCATCCGCAAAGACGCGGAAAACGTCGCGGTAAACGCTCAGATGGTCCTTGTTGAACGCCGCGGAATATGAGCCCGCCTGTATCAGATAATAGTTTTCCGCGCTTGTTAAGACGGACGTTGTCCTGCCGCAGTTTTCGCCTGACGTGCGCAGATCGAGCTCCGTTTTGATGCAAAGCTCGTCGTTTAAAAATCTTCTTCCTATGCTGTTCAGCGTGCTTGATTTTATGTCAACGCAGTTGTCGAGCGCGGAGCCGCGGATTATCTTGTCCTGCAGCACCACGTGCCCGTCCTCCGTGACGTAACCGCCCATATCGCGCACGTTGTTATAATAGCCGCCGACGTTCAAAATGCGCGGTCCGAGGGTGGTAGTTTGAAAAGACAGCGTGTCCGAGACGGACGCCTCGTTTCCGACGGCGGTGACGCGGACGTAGTACGTCTGCCCTTTATGCAGGTTAGTCAGTCTGCGTTTCAGCGTCACGCTCGACATTTTGGCGGTAATTGCGTCGGAGAAATCCTCATTTACGGAGCATTCAAACAGATAAGACGATACCTCGTCATCTCCGTCGTATTCCCATTCTATTATGATATCCTCGTGCTGGTCGTTTGAGCCGTTCAAATATTTTGAAACGTCGGCTCCCTCTCCCGCTTCAAGATACGCCTTTACGTTATCGAGATACGGATATACCACGTCGCCCGTCGGTTTTATCTTGACTTTTCCCTTCATCGCCGGGGCTTCGGGCTCCGTTTCCGCCTCGGTCGTTTCGGCAATTTCGGTTTCTGTCATCTCCGCCGCCGTTTCCGTGTTCGTTTGTTCGTTCACGGTCGTGCAGGCGGGTATGCCGAGTATGCAAATTATCAGAGTGACGGCAAGCAGGCGAATGAAAACGCCTTTGTTTGTGCTGTTCTCCTTCATTTCTGTCTCCTTTTAAATACCTGTTTTTTTCAGTTCCCGGTAAACCGCCTCCGCCATGCGGAGAAAACCTATGTCGTTCGGGTGCGTTCCGTCAACGGTACAGCTTTGTCTGTCCGTCTTGCCGAAAAGCGTCTGTCCGTCAATGAAATACACGTTTTTGTCGCCTTCTGACACCGCTTTGTCATACGTGGCTTTGACCGCCTCGCGCCGCGCGGGCGCGGTCGGGTCTTCGTCGAAATCCGGCTTCGACATAAAGATGACGGGCGTGTCGGGGTGTTTTTTTCTGAAAATTCGGTAAACTCTTTCGTGCGTCGCCCAAAGATGCGCGGCGTTCGGCGCGTTATGGTCGTAATCGCAGACGAAAACGCTCATTTCGAGGGAGGCGAGGTATTCCGCCATTACCTCCTCGCCGAGCGCGCCGCTCGAGAAGCCGAGATTGATGAAATCCGTGTTCGTCCACCGCGACACAAAGCACTGGTAAGCGTTGTCGGGGCGCGAGGCGCAGCCGCCCTCGGTTATAGACGAGCCGTAATACAACACGGGCTTTACGTCCTGCCTGTATTTTATACCGTGCGAGCAGCGCGAGCCCTCGGGGAAGCCGAGGACGAGGTCCTTTACGTCGTTATACGTGGGCAGGTACAGGATATAATTCTTCATCCCCCCGCCCGCTAAATATTTTTCGACGGTATAGCCGTTTTGCGCGCTTGATTCCGATATGTTCGCGTAATGACCGGGGATAAAGTGAGCGCCCATTTTATACGACACGGTGCCGTCGGGCTCTTCCTTTTCCTCAAGCAGCAAAAAGCCGCTGCTTCCGAGCGCGGAGATATGACAGTTTACGTTATACGCGTCAAAGGTGACGTTGACGGACATCCTGTTCGCGTCGGTCGAAAATCTTATCCTGCCGCCCGCGGTGTAGCCGTTCAACAGCGCGACGGTCGGGTTGACCCTGTCCGCGACGATCTGCGGCATTCTCAAAAACCGCCCCGCTTCCTTATCGTAAAAAACGCCGTACAGATCGAAATTTTCGTCGGGCATCCGGTACAGATCCTGCCCCGCCGCCAACTTCAATCCTTTTTCTGCAAAATATTCTGTCAAATCTTCACGCATACCGCAAAAGCCTCCCTGTCGTATTGACTTCATTATACACTATAAAAGCCCAAAAGTAAATACCTAATGATAATTTTATATCACTTTTTTAAACTTATAAAAACCCACTTGACTTAATTAAAATTTTATGTTATATTGACTGTATAGATTATAATAGTGGTATTATGCTGATTTTCTGTCAGGGAGATAAAATGAGAAATTCGGATTTTTATAATAAATACAAAAAAACAGCCGTGATGATATGCGCGGCGCTTTTGTGCGCGGTGATGATCTTAAGCTACGGATGCAACGTGCAGAATAATATCGAAACGACGGAAGACGGCACGAAAGGCGCGGAGACGTCCGGTATCGCGGGCGACGATACGGCGGATGAGCAGACGCCCGTGCCCGACGTTTCGGAATACGGCGCGCTTGTCATATCAAAGGTATACGGCAACGGCGGAAACAACGACGGCGCGTGCGAGCATAGCTTTATAGAGCTGACGAACACGGGTGACGTGCCGCTCGGATTAAAAGGTCTTGCGCTTTACTACAGAAGCGGCAAAAAGTCGGGATATTCCGCCTTTTCTCTCCCCGACGCGACGCTTGAAGCGGGCAAAAGCTATCTGATACGCGGCGCGTCCGCGTCAAAACGGACCTCCGCCTACGACACCTCGTGCGAGGTCATACGCGTTGAGGATTACGACGCGGAATGGGATATAGCCATAAACAACAAGGATATAAAGCTCGTGCTCGCTGCGGCGGGAAGAAAGCTGAGCAAGACGGAGGCGCCCGAGACGTTATCCGGCGTCATATCATACTTTGTCGCCGTTGACGAATACGTTTTTGACACGGGCTACGTTTCCGATTATTCCAAAAACAAGGTCGCCGTCCGCACGGCGATGAAGCAGGACAGCGGATATTTTCTGCAAAATCTAACGA
>Ga0265298_10009838_pt1 | contig 11359 bp, 4 predicted proteins | sample AusTroGonzalo_MG_3_FD_193486 | JGI IMG/M metagenome (GOLD analysis project Ga0265298, IMG submission 193486) | Bovine rumen microbial communities from tropical cattle in Woodstock, Queensland, Australia - Gonzalo_01 | ecosystem: Host-associated > Mammals > Digestive system > Stomach > Rumen ...
CACGTTCCGCGTCGTTCTCCGCGAATGCGCTTGTCGAAGAAGACGGACTGCACGTCGTCGTCGCACTCGCGCCGGACGCGAAGAAAGGATATGCCGCGCTCTACGAAGACCGGCTCCTCGTCCCGCAAAGCGGCGATGCGGCTGCCAACCTTGCGTACCGCGATCCAGGCGTCATCGCCGTGCCAGCGCCGCTATATTCAGGCTCCACCGCCTCCGGCACCGTAGCCGTCACGCCTAAATACGGCCAGGTCGCTGCTGGAAAGACAGTTACGCTCAAGGCTGCCGCAGCGAAGGGAAGCGTGTTCGCAGGCTGGTTCGACGACACTGGTCTAATATCGCAGGCGGCCAGCTTCGCCCTTCCCGCCCCCGATGGAGACAAGACCATTACGGCCAAATTCATAACGACGGACGAGGACAAGGACAATATCGGCCTTGAGGTGAACGGTGCCAAGATGTCCGGCGCGCCGACGTCCAAGCCGGCATGGACAAACTTCTGCGGCGTTGCCGTGGACTGGCCGGTGATTTCCAGCGGCCTCTCCGAGACCACGGTGAAGGTTGCGGGACTACCGTCTGGACTGAAGCTCGTGCAGGACAAAGTGACGAAGGCCTACACCATATCAGGCGCCCCGTCAGCAGCGTCGAAGGTCGACAAGAATGGCGTAGTGACACCTTCCACCGTCGTTTTCACCGTGACGACGGCAGGCAAGTCCACGCAGACGTTCGCCTTGGACCTCTATGTGGAGGCGCTGCCCGCGTGGGCCGTCGGCTCGTTCGAGGGAGCTGTCAGGAGCAGCGACACGGCTGCCGCATCTTTGATCGGGTCCGTATCAATGGCAGTCACGGCATCAGGCAAGATCACCGGCAAGGCCATGATCGGAGAGACAAATTGGACGTTCAAGGCCGACGCCATCTCGTCCGCCGAATGTCTCGTGCCTGATGCCGCCGCCACGTCCGGTGCCGTCACGACAAACTTCATCCTAAACGCCACCGCGACTGCCGGCAAGGCCACGCTTCCGCTCGATCTCTCCATTGCCGCTTTTGCGTATGGAGACCTGCCGTCCTCGGCGACGTCTAGCGCCGCCGGCACGTTTGGCGGCGACGGCGCGACGCTCTACCGCGTCATCTGGCCTGACAAGGCCGACACCTCTGCCGCGAGCCTGATCGCGAGACATGCAGGCGCCTATTCATTTGCGGCGGCCTACGGCGGAACTGCAGGCAACGTGGCGTTCACGCTGGACGAGAAAGGCGGCGTCAAGGGGGCTGCCACGCTGCCCGACGGCGCCAAGACACGTTCCGCGTCGTTCTCCGCGAATGCGCTTGTCGAAGAAGACGGACTGCACGTCGTCGTCGCACTCGCGCCGGACGCGAAGAAAGGATATGCCGCGCTCTACGAAGACCGGCTCCTCGTCCCGCACAGCGGCGATGCGGCTGCCGGCCTTGCGTACCGCGATCCAGGCGTCATCGCCGTGCCAGCGCCGCTATATTCAGGCTCCACCGCCTCCGGCACCGTAGCCGTCACGCCTAAATACGGCCAGGTCGCTGCTGGAAAGACAGTTACACTCAAGGCTACCGCAGCGAAGGGAAGCGTGTTCGCAGGGTGGTTCGACGGCACTGTTCTCCTATCTCAGGCGGCCAGCTTCGCCCTTCCCGCCCCTGATGGAGACAAGACCATTACGGCCATGTTCATAACGACGGACGAGGACAAGGAAAGGATCGGCCTTGAAGTGAACGGCGCCAAAATGTCCGGCGCACAAACGTCAAAGCCGACATGGACAAACTTCTGCGGCGTTGCAGTGAACTGGCCGGTGATTTCCAGCGGTCTCTCAGAGACCACGGTGAAGGTTGCGGGATTACCGTCTGGCCTGAAGCTCGTGCAGGACAAAACGACGAAGGCCTACACCATATCAGGCGCCCCATCAGCCGCGTCGAAGGTCGACAAGAATGGCGTAGTGACACCTTCCACGGTCGTTTTCACCGTGACGACGGCCGGCAAGTCCACGCAGACGTTCGCCTTGGACCTCTACGTGGAGGCGCTGCCCGCGTGGGCGACAGGTGATTTCGACGGGGCGATGCTTAACGGAGAACAGGGAACGGTTTCTCTGACCATCGCCGCCAACGGCAAGATCAGCGGCAAGTTGCTGCGTGACGACGGGACGTGGAAGCTGGCTGCGGACAGCTTCGCATCGTACGCGAGCGATGCCTATCTCGCCACTGTTGTCGGCAAGAACGGCAACATCGCAGTGACCTACGATGTGACGGTCTCCGCCTCGACGGCGATCCAGAGCGACAACGATGCAACGTACATGGTCGGCATGGTAACCGCGCGTCACACTTCTGGCACAGGAGACTCGTCCGTTCAAGGCATCGAATGGACTGCCATGCAAAATCTCTGGAAACGTGCGGACACGAAAGCGAAGATGCCAACATTCACGAAGAGCATCGACAAGACACTTTATCTAGACGATGCTGGCGACATGAACAATTCCGTCAATCTCACGTTCAAGAAGGACGGCGTCGTCGCTTTTGCAGGAAAGGTCAATGGCGTAAAAATGAGCGGATCATCGCAACTGGTTCTAACTGATGATGGCTGGCAGGTTACGATCTACGCGCCGCCGAAAGCACCGTTCTTGGGCTTCTGCAAGACGATTGCCGTATCGGTGGATACGGACGGAACGATCTCGAAAGTGGAAGAAAAGCAATAAGCGCTGTCACTTCCCGCGGCGCTTGGCCACCATCTCGTGGTAGTCGGAGAAGCCGCCCTCGAACCAGGTCGTCTTCCCGCCGCCCTCGAAAGCGAGGATGTGCGTGGCGATGCGGTCGAGGAACCAGCGGTCGTGGCTCACAACCATCACGCAGCCGCCGAACTCCTGCAGGCCTTCCTCAAGCGAGCGGAGCGTGGCAACGTCGAGGTCGTTCGTGGGCTCGTCGAGCAAGAGCAGGTTTCCGCCGCCGCGCAGGAGCTTCGCGAGATGCACGCGGTTGCGCTCGCCGCCGGAGAGCACGCCTACCTTCTTCTGCTGGTCTGCGCCGCGGAAGTTGAAGCGCGTGCAGTAGGCGCGGCCGTTGAGCATGCCGCTGCCCGCCAGGTTAACGAACTCGCCGCCGCCCGTGATCTCCTCGTACACGGTATGCTCCGGGTCGAGCTTCGTGCGGAGCTGGTCTACGTAGCTGAGCTGCACCGTCTCGCCGATGCGAAGTTCGCCAGAGAGCGGCTTCAGCTCGCCCGTCATCAGCTTGAAGAGAGTGGTCTTGCCCGCGCCGTTAGCCCCGATCACGCCCACGATGCCGCCGCGCGGCAGGTCGAAGTTGAGGTCGGTGTAGAGCATCTTCCCGTCGAAGCCCATCGCAACGTGCTCCGCGCGCACAACCAGGTTGCCGAGGCGCGGACCGTTCGGGATGCGGATGACGAGGTCGTCCTCGCGCGCCTCGCGCTGCTGGGCGGCCAGCTCCTCGTAGCGCTTCACGCGCGCCTGGCTCTTGGAGTGGCGACCGGACGGGTTCGTGTGTATCCATTCGAGCTCGTTCGCGAGCAGCTTCTGGCGGCTCTTCTCCGCCTTGGCGTCGCGCGCCATCTGCTCCTGCTTCTGCTTGAGCCATTCCTCGTAGTTGCCCTTGTATGGGTAGCAGATGCCGTGGTCCAGCTCAAGGATCCACTCCGTCACGTCGCTCAGGAAGTAGCGGTCGTGCGTCACCACGATGAGCGTCCCCTTGAAGTCCTTCAGGTACTCCTCCAGCCACTGGACGGTCTCCGCGTCGAGGTGGTTGGTCGGCTCGTCGAGGAGCAGCACGTCTGGATCAGAGAGGAGCAGACGGCAGATCGCCACGCGGCGACGCTCGCCGCCGGAGAGGACCGCCACCTTAGCGTCCTTGTCCGGACAGTGCATAGACGCCATCGCGCGTTCCATCTGGTTCTCCACGTTCCAGAGATCCTTCGCGTCGATCTCCTCCTGCAGGCGCTCCATCTCGGCCGCCGCCTTCGGGTCGTCGAGGTTGCAGCAGAGGTCCTCGTATCGCTCGATCTTCGCCTTCGCGTCCGCGATCGCCTCCTCAACGCACTCGCCAACTGTCTTGGAGTCGTCAAGCTCAGGCTCCTGCGGCAGATAGCCCACCTTCGTGCCCTTCGCCACCTGCACGGTGCCGATGAGGTCCGTGTCTAGGCCGGCAAGTATCTTCAGGAGCGAGCTCTTGCCTGCGCCGTTGCCGCCGATGACGCCGATGTGCGCGCCGTAGAAGAAGGAGAGGTTGACGTCCTTGAGGATCGTCTTGGTCCCCTGCTGCTTGGTGACGTCGATTAACGAGAATTGATATTCGCCTGCCATGATAACCTACTTTCTGTATTTCTAACAAATCCACACATTGCGGCTTAGACCTCTTCGGACAAAACCATATCGCCGCCATGAAACACCAGTACGAGACGGTGCAACACAACCGTTCCCCATTCCCCGTTCCCCGTTCCCCATTCCCCCTTCCCCGTTCCCCTCAGCCGCCAGGCTGCCACAAGCGCAGGGTCAGATGAATACTGGTCGAGCTGACCGATGGCCTTGGCCTTGATGTCCGCGAGCGCATCGGGCGTTGGCGCGGGATCGCCCGCCTTCACGTACTTCAACTCAATCAAGGCGGCATGGGCGATGTCCGGCCAGCGGTCGAGCTGCGGGGCAAGTGCAAGGTCGTAGAATCCGCCGCCCGCCTCACGCTCGTGCGTGACGAAATACGGTCCCTTCGCAGCCGTAAGGAGAGCGACGATGGTCGACTGCACAACCTTCTCGCCGTCAACGGTGTCGCGTACGGCGAAGTTCTCCTTCACGATGGCGGAGATGATCTCGATGAAATCCTTCCATTCACCGCGCCTGGCTAGGGCGACGAGCCCCTTGTTGATGTCGAAGATCCGTCCGTCAATCTTGTAGATGTCGGAATAGGCGTCGGGGATCATCTTCGCGGCGAGTTCCTTCAATGTCTCGTTCGGAACGCCGAATTTGACAAGCTCAAAGTCGCGTCCCGTGATCGTCGTGATGCCGAGCCAGTAGAGAAGCGACGTGAAATTCTCCCTCTTCGTCAGTTCCCTTGCCTGGAACGACTCTACAAGCGGCTCTTCAAGGGAGCCGCCGGACAACAAATTCTCGAGCACGTGGAAATTGCCGTTGAGCCGACGGTCAACAGTGACTAGATGGCGAATCTTCGCGTAGTCCGTACGCAGGTTGGGATCCACCATGTCGTTGGGCCATGCCTTCACGCGCACGAGCTTGTCGAAAAAGTTGAGTACAAGTGTCGTGTTCGCGACAGGAGGCGAGTCTGGCGAACCAAATCGGCAGTTGTCGAACCATGTAAGCGCGGCTTCGTAAGCCTTGTCGGCGTCGAAGCCGCAACGCGCGCCGTAGTAGTCCGCGATGTCGCGGAGGTCATCGTGGCGGAATCCGGTGAAGTCGGCGAACTGCGGATCGAGCGAGATGTTCGTGCCGATGTTGAAGCCGCTCGTCACGTCGTCCATCGTGACTGGCGATACGCCCGTGATGAAGAGGCGCGTCACCGGAGCGTTCGTTCCGGAAGTCGCGGATTTAAGCCGCGCAAAGAAATCCTTGAAGAAGCCGTCCCCGTGGCAAAGTTCGTTGTAGGCGTTGAGGCCAGCCTCGGCGAGTATCGTGTTCGCGAAGTTGTCGTACTCGTCGATCATCACATAGAGCCTGTTCTCCGCGCCTTTCAGGCTCAGCGCGATTTCATTGAATTTTCTGCCGACGTCAGCCTCCGCGAGCACCCGTTCCGGGAGCCCCTCAGGAAGAAGCGCGCGATAATTGCGGACGAAAGCGTTGCAACAGCGTCCCGCATAGTCGTTGAAGTCATCTTGGACACATGCCGCATCCTTCTTGACGGCCGAGAAGTCGAATCGCAAGATCAGATACTTACCCCGTTCCTCTGTCGGGTTCGAGCCGATGTCCGTGCCCGAAAAGAACGCATCGAACTGTTCCGCGTAGGCGACGTCGTAGTACGCCTCCAGTATGGACAGCAGCAGCGACTTTCCGAACCGGCGCGGCCTAAGGAACATAGCGTAGCGAGTCACCTCCAGGTCGCGGATCTTCGCGGTGCGATCCACGAACCAGGCGTTCGCCTTGCGGAGCTGCGCATAGTCCGCCACGCCATAGAGTATTGGCCTCGTTTTCTCCATGGGGATAGTATATCACAATTTCACGCGGGCAGGACGGCTGCTATCGGCCGACACCGAGAATCGAAACCACGTCCGTCACGCGGCGGTCGTTCTCGTCTGTCGGCACGTCGTCGAGGATCTGGAACGGATACGCGACGGCGAGCGAGATCGCGCCTGGCGCCGCCGCGGCAAGATACCTGTCGTACCAGCCGCCGCCGTAGCCGACCCTCCGTCCGTCGCGCGTGAATGCGAGCCCCGGAACTATCCACACGCCGATGTCGCACGGCGCGATGTCGTACGTCTCCGCCGGCTCCATGATGCCGTGTCCGCCCTCGATCAGGGTCGACGCGTTCGTGTAGATAGCCAGACGGTATGCGCCGGACTCTGCATGCCAGTACGGCACCGCCACCGTCACGCCCTCCGCCCACAGACGCTCGATCAGCGGCGCTAGGTCGATCTCGTCGTCGTTCGCAAGATAAACGGCAAACGGCCTTTTCTCAGCTACTGCCGCCTGCACGTCGTCGCGAGCCCACACGGCATCGCATATCTCCGCCGACACTTCCTCGCGCGTCTCGGGATCGACTTCCCTACGCCGCGTCCGCATGGTTCTTCGAACATCCGCCTTGGTCACGTCTTGCATCATTCCGTTTACTTCAGAAGCATCATCGTGGCGGCCTGGTAATGCATCTTCAACGTCTTGCCGCCATTTGTCAAGAACACGCGCCAAGGCTTCGGAAGGTTTGACTGCAAGCCCGACGGGAACGGCGTGGACGACGTCGCGAGCGTGTGGACCGCGCTGCGCGTGAGAAGGTTCGTGTTCGCGATCTCAACCGTCACGCCGTTGGCGACGTTGAGCGTGCCGTTCACGGCCAGGCCCGGCGTGGTTGGCTGTGCCGCGTCGAACACGAGCTTGTCCGTCACCGTCACGTTGCCCTTCAGCGTGCCGTAGCCACCCACGCGCGCGTAGGAGACGTTGTAGGAGGCCGCGTCGAACGTGCCGCCCGCAAGACGCACCTCGTTCGCCGCTGGAATCGCGTCCGCTGCGCCGAGCTTCAGCGTGCCGCCCGCCACAACCGTCGGCCCCGTGTAGGTGTTCGCCGCCGAAAGCGTGAACGTGCCCGCCGTGGCTGACGAGTTCGTGAGCGTGAGTCCGCCGCCGGGCTGATCCTCGCCGTCCGTCATCGTGACGGCGCAGGTGATCGTCGTCTTGCGGTCCGCGCTCTTGATCGTGGCGGTGGGCGCGCTCGTGTAGCCCCAGCCGGGCGAGGCGACGACGATCTCGCCGAGCGTGCCGGTGCGCGCGTCGAACGTGCAGTGCGCCACCGCGCCCGTGCCGCCGCCGCCCGTGATGTACACCTCCGGCGCGCCAAGGTAGCCGTTCGTGGACGTGCCGGATGGCCATGTGATCGACGCCACGCCCTTCCCGAACGGCTTTTCGAACGGCACCGCAGCGTTGGACGACGTCTTGCCGTTGATGTCCAGCGTCGCGCCGCCCGGGAACACCGTCACGCGGTCGACCTTACGTACCCCCGACGAAAAGATGGCGGAAGACGAGTCGTACGCCTTCCACGCGCCGCCGCCGAAGTTGACGAAGGCCTTCGCCGTGTCGTTGTCGCGATTGTTCATTTCGTAGTCGCTCTTCGCGAACGTCGGCGTGGCGAGCACGCCCGCGTTCATGTTCACCACGCCCATGAACTGGTTCGTGCGCTCGCACACGTCAAACCACGACGCGACGTTCATCTGCGGGTTTCCGGCGCCGCCAAGCGTGAGAAGTCCCCGCCGCGTGTCGTAGTTGCCAGCCGTCTTGTCGCCCCAGTGCAGTTCGCCGATGTGGATGACGCCGCCAGAGCGGAACTGGCCGCCCGTCATGTACAGCTCGCCCCAGCCGCCGAAGCTCACGCAGAGCGCACTGTCCGCCGTGAACGTGCCGCCGGAGATGCGCAGCACGCCGACCGACGTGGGATGGCCGCCGAAACGCCACCAGTTGCGCATCGCGAGCGTGCCGCCCATCAGGTCGACGAACCCGTAGGAATTCGCGTACCGGGCCGTAAAGCCATCGTTGCTTCCGTAGCAGATCGTGCGCACGCTACCGCCATATTGGTAGAACGCGCCCATCCTCTTTTCAGAAAAGCCGATGTTCAGCTTGTTGGTGATGGCTGCGCCGTCGTGCACCTCCAGGATCGCGCCCTTCGTGCCGGAGTCCTCCACATTGAACGACGACGAAGCCGCCGCACCCGGCACGAACGTGTCGATCACCGTGCCGGACTTCACCACCATCTTCGCCGGGGTCGTGTTGTTCGCGCCGCCCACCGTCCATGTCACGTTGGCCTTGTGCGCGTTGTTCGCCACGTCCCACGTACCGGCCCAGATGTACCCCGCGTTCTCAAGCGTCATCGTGCCGCCCGACACGTCCAATTTTGAGAGGCGACGGACCTTGTTCCCAGCCACCGTCATCGCGCCCTCGCCGTTGATGAGCTTGGTATTGCCCTCCGGCGTCGTGTTTGCCGTGAAGGTGAGCGTGCCAGGTCCGCCGTGACGGTATGACGCGGGATATTCAAAGTCCACGTCGTCCGTGAACGTCTCGCCAGACGCCGTGTACACGTTCACCGCGCCGTTGCCGTCCCAGTTCGTAAGGGTGTTGTGGAGCGTACCGAGATCCCAGTTCTTCGCCACGAAGTTGACTTTTCCGGAGCCAGAGGCGCGGATCGATCGCGGAGGAATGGAACCAGTCGTCGTTCCCCACACCGTACCTCCCTTCGCCTCAAGGCCACCCGTCCACGTGTTGTTTCCATTCATGAGATAAGTGTCAAGATTGTTGCCGTTGTGGAACATCTTGCCGGCGCCGGAGATCGGCCCTGCCAAGTTAATGCGGACGCTACTGCCGCTCGACGAGTAGTTCGTCACCGTCACGCTGCCGTTGTTAAGGACGATGGGTCCAAGGAGTTTATTTACGGTCTCCGAATTGCCCGATCCGGCTCGCAGCCATGAACCGCCCTTGAGGATGAGCGTCCAGTCGAACTTGCCGAACGACGTGTTCCACATGTCGAACATGGAACCCGACTCGACCGTGAACGTGTTCGCGGCGCTGCCCTTGAACGAGGGCGATCCCTGCGTGATCATGTCGGAGGAGTTCTTGGCAATGATGCATCCGTTCGAGACCGTGGTGCTGGTCCACATGAACATGGAACTACCTCCGGCGATTGCTGGCCGATGCGAGAACACGTGTCCACCCAGGTTTAACGTACCATTCGAGAAGCCCATGCGCGCCGTGCCGCTCGCCGTGGCGTCGCCCGTCAGCGTCACGGTCGAGAACAGGCAGTCGATATTGGCTGAGGAGCCGCTCTTTGCCTGCGCCGTCTTGACGAAGTACAAGGCGCCGCGGCCGTCCGGGCCTTCACCCGCCATGAACAGGTGGTTCGGGAAACGCTCCGCGCCCTGATTCGTGCTGTTCGGCGCAAGCACGCGCAGCTGCGCGCCCTTCGTGACCGTGATGGTGTTCGCCTTCTTCCCACCGAAGGTATCGATCCGGCCCCACTGTCCGCTTTGCGCCTCGAGGATACCCTCGCGCACCTCCACCATGCCCGAGAAGGCGGTGTTGTTGTCGTTGGATATCACGGCCGTGCCCGCGCCGAGCTTGACGATCTTCGTGATCGACGCCGTCAGCTGCGTGTAGTACTCGACGGTCTTCCCTGCCGGCACGTCGAATGTCAGCACGCCATCCGCCACGGACGAGCCCGCGTAGTCGACGAAGAGCGCGCCGCTTCCTGCAAGCCAGCTTTGGGAACCGCCGGCGTAGCTCCCCGCCGCGAGCGCCGCGCCGCCCGCCGTCGCCGCCGGCACGTGGACAGTCGTGCCGGACGCAAGAGAGAGCGTCGTACCAGATTCAATGGCCAACAAGTCCGCAAGCGTCTTGGATGTCCGCCCCGTGAACGCTACCGTGCCGCCGCCCGACAGCGTGAGGCTCTTCACCGTGGCCGACACGCCCGAGATGTCCACCGATGCGCCGGCGGGGATGACCACGTCGTCGCCCGTCTGCGGCGGCTGCGCGGACACCGCGCCGCCGACCTGCCAGTTCCCCGCCACGTTCCAGTCTGCCGATTGTGCGCCCGTCCACTCGATCGTGTCGGTCTCGGTCGCGATGTCGCCGCCGCCCGTGAGCGGGTTACCCACGGTGGGTCCGTACACCTTGCCGGTCACGGCGTCCTTCAGCAGGTAGACGCCGTTCTTGAGGACGGGACGCAAGTCCATCACCTGCGTGCCGCTCTCGTAGATCTCGAGCGAATAGAGCCGCACCTTGCTGCCAGGGTTATCCAGGATCGTCCCCTCCTCGTTCTTCGTGGTGGCGAAGAGCGCGAGAGGATAGACTGACGTCGCCGTTGGCGAAGCCGTGTTCATCTCCTTCGTGAGCTCGCCATCCGTGTAGAGGCGCGCCTTCTTGCTCGGTCCGTCGATCTCGAACGTACGCCGGTCGGTCGTCACGGTGATGGCCGTGTTGAGCCAGTCACCGTCGCCGTCCCTGAACGCGAAGGCGTAGTTGCCGCTGCCGTTGATGTAGTGCGCACAGGAGAGACCGGCGTACGCGCTCGACGCGCCAAAAACGCGCGACTGGACTGGCGTCACGGAAAGGAACGCGTAGTCGGCTACGATCTTCGTCGTGGGCTTCACGTAGTAGTCCAGCACGACGGCCTGCGTGCCGTCCGAGTCGATGTAGGCGTCGGCGGCCCACGCCGACAAAGCCATTCCGCTGGCGATACCAGCGGCCGCCATAAACGTAAACAGTCTCCTCATTTCTATGCTCCTTAATTTAGTCTAAAGTTCTCCGCGGCAATAATGTATCATATTCCGGCATCTTTTGCAAAGTGCCCGCGGGGAATCATTTCGTCTTGGAACCCAAGAGGACGCGGTGCCCGGCAGCGGGGAGCTGGTAGCCGTCCGGGAGCGTGTAAGGCTTGTCGCCAAAGTTGACCGTCACCACGGTGCCGTCCGCGAAACAGCTCTGCTGCACCGTGCGGTCGGGGGATAGGATGCGGTGGTCTAGCATCTCGCTGTAGCCGGTGGCGCGCGCCACGGGCGAGGTGATGCGGTAGCTGCGCACGAACTTCTCCTTGTCCTCCTTCCACTGGCGGTTGTTGAAGATGTACATGCCCATCGTGCCGTAGAGGACGTTGAAGAGGTCGCGCTTCCACCAGATGTCCGGCAGCTTGTTGTTGTAGTCGCCCCAGT
>Ga0265298_10009839_pt1 | contig 11359 bp, 9 predicted proteins | sample AusTroGonzalo_MG_3_FD_193486 | JGI IMG/M metagenome (GOLD analysis project Ga0265298, IMG submission 193486) | Bovine rumen microbial communities from tropical cattle in Woodstock, Queensland, Australia - Gonzalo_01 | ecosystem: Host-associated > Mammals > Digestive system > Stomach > Rumen ...
TGGACTCTGAAGAATGAATAAAGACAAAAGTTTATACCGAAAAAGAAGGTGATAGCCTTTGAAGTTATTTAAGGCGATTTTTCTTCTCATGATTCTTATCACTACTTTGAATATTAGCAATAGTGTTAGCTTATTCTTTTGATTTATACATTACACAAGCCAGTCAAACCACAGTAGATGCAAGGTATCAAGAATTTGTGGACAAATATAAAGATAAATTGGGAAAACTTAAAGACATGGTTTGAATGAATAATAAATTAAATTATAGTACTCCTACTGTATGAACCTGACAGACACAGCAGTTAGTTAATGAAATTATTAATGCTTCAGATATTGACTACATAGAAAAGAAAGATTTACTTACAGATTATGTAATAAATCTCGTAAAAGATTCAGAAGATAAAGCAAGATCAGCAGAAACACTGAGACAAAACATTGCCAAACAATGATTTTTGCCACAAGAACTAGAATATTTATTGTCAGAAAATGAAACAATAGACACAATTCAGAGATCTCTTAATGCTCTAGAAATAATAAAGTTCTCTACAGCGACCAAAGTTTTCTCGTATATGAACACAGCTCTAATTACTATTCTAGAAATGGTAAAAATGAATGGGGTAAATGTCGATACATTAAATAAATTATTTAATCAAATTAATTGAAGGTGAGAAAAAGATATTACCTCTTATGTATACATGTGTTATTTAAATCCATTCGAAGTAAGTGCAAACTGTGATACAATATGAGATCTTGATCTATATTATAGCCTTACAAAAGATGATTCGGTAAATATTAAATTATTTAAAAATGTGATGAATGCAATTAGTCAATTGCTTGAAAAAGAAGATACTACGTTGTTCTCTATTACATTTAAGTGATTTAATGCTCAATCAAAAAATATTTCATTTAATATTGAAGTATATACAAACCAAGAAGATGAAAGAAATCTTATGGCTCAATGAATAAGAAATCCAAATATTTTCATACTAACAAATATTATCAATTTACTTAAGCAATCAAGTTTTGTTATATGAGCAGAAATAAATACTAATGAAATAAATGTAGATACTAGAACAGTAAATCGATGAGGTATATCTAGAACGGTAAATTATTCGAGTAAAGATTTTACAGTACCTATTCAAAAGGGTACTGAAAGAGAAATTTTTGACTATATTGATCTTGAAAGTATAAAGAAATTGTTATCAGATAGGTGAAATAAGCTAATTGATAACTATACTGATTCAGAAAATAATATAAATAGTGAAAATAACGAATCTGAATGAAATAATATAGAAGAATTAGAATGAACATCAGAAGAAAATATTCAATAGTGTAAATTAATTTATAATAAAATTTTTATTATCTATCAATCATAAAAATGGTAAATGAGAATAAATCAAAAAAATTATCTGAAAAGTTCAATTTTGATTTTGGGGCAATAATTTCAAAAGTTAAATGAGTTTTTCAAAAAAAACAACCAGGAGATACATCAAAGAGCTACAGGAAAGTCTTTACATTCACACGTAAAGATTCTATTGTCTCTGTGTGTGTATCAGCAGTTAATGTTACATGAGCAGTGTTATATGGAATGGAAGTCCTTAATAAATATTCAGAAATGAATAATAATACAGAAGCGTTAAAGCTATTATCTACGTATAATACGAAAGCCAATTCAACAGTATTATCTTCATACTCAGATTGAAAGGAAATATTAAATATTGGAACACTTACATCAGTATATAATGATGTGTTAGAAGAAGTTGAAATCGACAAGTTATTTGAAGAACAACAAAAAAGTTATTATGAAATTTTATTACAGAATATATATTTGCCATCATTGAATGTTTGGAAAGACCCATATACTAAAAACTTTGATATGACTGTCTTGTGACAAAAATATTTAGAGAATGATAAATTTCAAGATTTATATTTAATTCAGTATCGAAGTGATTTCGTTAAGTATGTATGAAACGACTCTGATTACAATAACATAGAAAATATTACAATTTGAGAAAAAGTTGATATGGAAGGTTCTGATTATTTTTATACACCAATTTCTATATCATTTTCATCACCTAGTAAACGTTCATTCCTACTACTAGTAAACAAATTATCGATAACATCAAATCAAAGTAATATCGCATTATTAAACGAGTTTTTCTTCTATTTATTAAATGAAATAAAAGAAAAAAAGACGGAAGAAATTGATAACCTTATGCAGAAATATTGGGATGTATTTACTGCTAGTTCTGATTGGGAGTTCCCCATGGACTTATCAAAATTTACGGACGAACAGAAATCTAAATATACAGATTTAGTCATATGATATGATCTATATCACTGGGTATCTTGATGAACTGAAACGTCATTAATAGATGATGAGATAATTATGAAAGCAATTAGAGATAGTGCTCTCTGTAACAATTCTGATTCTAATCAAAAATGCTTTTATGATTTTAGAGATAAATATAGAGATATTCCATATCTAGCATATAAAGTAGGTTTAGAGAAACAGGCAAATAGAACAGATTGATTGTTAAGTTTCTTACGTGATTTACCTCCAGCTATTGCTATCAAAGATTTCTGGTTTGAGAAATATTCAAATTCTAGTTTCCTTAATAATGAAGAGGAACAGTATGAATGACAATTTACATTTAATGCATACGGAAGAAATATTACAGATTCAGAACTAGAAGAAGCTTGAACAACTTTATGAGATGTATGTTTCTGAGATTGAATTAATAAGCCAATATCTCCAGAATCTGCATTAAATCGTGTAGATGAGGTTATGTTAGCTTTATGATGAAGCCGTGAGTATTTAAATGTATCAACATTGTGAGAATTAAAATGACTATTAACAAAGATTCAAGAATGATATGATAACATGTCAAATTATGAAAAAATGATTAAATTGTTTGAAATATGGAGAATGATGAATGATGCTAATTTGTGTACTCAACAATAAAATTTATGAATGAAAACTAAAAAGATCTCATTTATGAGATCTTTTTTAAACAATGTTTCACTTGAAAAAGAATGTAATATAAATACTAGAATAAAAGATAATTTATAATAAAAGAAACTGATGAAAATATCTGTAGTTTGTGGGTCTAGAGCAAGAGATAAAGTATTGTTACTAAATTTTCTTAAAATGTTGGATGCTCAAACATTTAGAGATTTTGATGTAAATATAGTTTGTGATAGGAATTTTACAAAAAGTGAAGAATCTGACTTTCTTTCTTTTTTCCAAAATCAAGACCTAGAAATTATAAATCGTACAAAATTTTTTACAAATAATAATAGTGTTTTTAATCCAAATCATGGATGATGAGCAAGTTATGTACGTAATTTTGGTATCTTAAACGTAAAAGGTGAATTTATCCAACTTTTTGATGATGATAATGAAGTTGATTCAGATTTTTTGGAAAATTGTTTAAGAAAACGAGAAGAAAAAAATAGAGAAACAAAATCTGAATGTTTAATTTTACCAAGTTTGTACTACAGAGATACAGATCAGATCCAGAATCAGTGATTTTCTCACTTTGATTATCGACAATCTCGTCCAGTTCTTCATCTACTCAATTGAAAAAATGAAGCTCAAATCCAAATGTTCAGCGGAAACTGAATTTTTAGTAAAGCTTCTACACTAAAAAAAGCGGAATATGATGAGGAAATTGCACGAATTAGTGAGGATTTAGATTATACTTTATCTCTACATGAACATTGAGTTCAGTTACGAGTTTTTGCAGATTTGAAAGTAAAACATCACGAAAGAGATAAAAATAAACTTGAACAAGCGCGAATTGGTTCTTATTCACAAGCAAAACAGAAATCAAGGAACTGGTTCTTGTTTACAAAAAAACACTGAAATAAAAAACAGCTTCTCCAGTTCTATATATTTTGATTACCTTGATGTTTGTTTCGACTAAGTATGAAGGCGCTCTTTCGATGATGAAAGGATAGCTTTAAGATTATAAAATGATTATTCTCGGGAGCAAAAGAATGATATAAACTTACACATAAAAAGGAAAAATAATAAATCAGATTTCCCATTGAATTTTATGTTATTTTATTTATCAATTGAACGTAAGTATTTTATATTTTAATAATATTTTACTATGAAAGAAATAGATTTCTAAGTAGTATTGTTATTTAAAATAATAAATAGTATTTTTTACATTCCTAAAAATAAAAAGATGCCAGAACAAGCATTAAATGTAACGGAACTTAAAGAAAGATTCGTAGATGTTTCAGAAGTTATGCAAGCAGATATCAAAAAATTAGTGCAATTTCAAATCACAAATAAATCTCAATCAATTCTAAAGAAAATTTATGCAAAGAACCCTGATGCAAAGGTTTCAATTGAATATACAATTATAAAAAATAAACAATGAAAATATGAGTCTGACTTTGTATTTGTTTCAGATTGAGATAAATTCGTAGTAAGTTCTCATCAAGGATTTAAAGTTGCTACAGATCTAATTTCTCATGCATTTGATAAATGGAAGAGACACATACTCGGATTTTGGGGAAAATTATTCAACAAATAATTCACAAAAACATAAAATATTTTATATTTCGTCTTAATTATTATGGCAGAAGCAACTAAAACAATTAGTAGAGAATGATATGAAAAACTCATTGCAGAACTTCAGGAACTTAAGCAGGAAAAACTACCTGCTGTGTTGGAACAGATTGCTGAGGCAAAAGAGCTATGAGATCTTTCAGAAAACTTTGATTATAAAAATGCACTTGAAGAAAAAGATTTAATTAATTCTAGAATTAAGCAGATAGAAGAATTGATTGATTGAGTAGAGATTATTGACTCAGATAAAAAATCATGAGTAAAAACAGTTTGATTTTGATCAAAAGTTATCGTCCAAATTGAAGATGATGATCCTCATGAAGTAACAATTGTTTGAACATGAGAAGTTAAATATCAGCATTGAGAAACTCTCATTTCATTCGACTCTCCATTAGGACAAGCTATCAGAGGGAAAAAAGCTGGAGATGTTGTAAAAATGAGATTGAACAATGAAAGAAAGGATGTAAAAATTATTTCAGTTAAATAAATTATATGAGGAGGCGAATCTTTTATAGATTCGTTTTTTCAATTATTTATTCGTGGTTATAAATTATGATATTAGATTTTCTATTCCCGCGTACATGTGTATGATGTTGAAAGAAATGAGCATATTTATGCTCTGAATGTAAAAAAGAGCTTTATTCTCACCCTGAAATTTGCCCATTCTGTCATCAAAAATCTTCAGATTTTCAAACATGTAAATTGTGTGCAGAAAATCAGATTCTACAGTGAATTATAATTTGATTTGCATATAAATGAGCAGCAAAAAAGTTGATTCTCAAGGCAAAGTTTGCTCATAAAAAAGATGTAATTTGATTTATGGCCCAAAGACTTGCTTTATTAGTGAAAACAAACCAACAATTAAAGTCAAAACTTGAGAATTTTGAGTTGTTCGTCTCTTATGTCCCATCACATTGGAGGAGGCGCCATTATGAGAAATGATATAATCAATCTATGCTTTTGGCAAAATCACTTGCAAACGAGCTCTGAATTCCTATGTTAGAACTGGCTTCAAAGAAGAATTATACAGTTTCTCAGTTACATCTAAATCGTTCAGAGAGACAAAAAAATCTGAAATGAGTATTTCGTGTGGGAGATTTATCGCAGGTGCTAAATTGAGCTACGATTTTATTAGTAGATGACGTAACTACCACAGGTTCAACATTATCTGAGTTAGCAAAAACAGTCCATGAGTCTAGAAATGATTTGAATTTCTGGTGAGTTGTGATGGCTAGAAATATGTGATAAAACATAATATTTCAAATAATAAAAAATAAGAAGGTGGTGTAATGGTAGCACGCTGGTCTCCGAAGCCGGAAACGTGGGTTCAATTCCCGCCCTTCTTGAACATAATTTCAGACTAAAAGTCTGATTTTTTATTTTTTATAAAAAAGTCCATGATTTTTTGCTTTATTTGATATTTTGAATATAATTGTATGTGATTTATAAACTATTCTGAACGGAATGTCCGATGAAAATTCAACATCAATCTGAACTACTCAAACATCAACAAATCAAACTTGAAATGATAATGATTTTGTCTTAAATTTTTGAGAGGAAGAAAAAAATGAAGAAGTAAAAAATTCAGAAGAATATGCTGAGGAAAATTTTGATGTAAATACAGAAAATGGGGGTGTAGATGACGAAAATGGAATAGGTCAAAATTCTAACGATGATTTATTTTGAGACTCTCAAAATGAAGATAATGAGGATTTAAATTTATGAAATATTGCTACAGACATACAAAATAAAGAAGATAATAAAAATGATGACTTTTTTAGTGGTATGAATTTAAATAGTGAAAGAGACGGAAAACAAGAACAGTCAAACACAAAAATGGAAGAAAACAATGAAATATCAAATGAGGCAAAACCAGATGTTTCATCTTCAAGTACAGAAGAAAATTTTAGTCTAGATATGGAACCTAATGTAGAAAGTAATCAAGATGACTCATTCTGAGAAAAAGATGAAGGAGATAATAAATTAGGGCAGGAGACTATAGAAATGGATAGGCAAGAAAATAATGCCAATGATAATTCTGATTTTTTAATGACTATGGATTGAACTACAGATGAAGAAAGTAATGATATTCTAGGACAACAAGATTTAAAACAAGAATCTACATATATTCAATGAGATAACACTGAAAATGATATCGATTTCTCTTTTGATATTAACGATTCAAACAGATGAAATATAGAGAATAAAATAGAGGAAAAAGATACTAACACTAATAAGTTGGAAGAAATGTTTGCTGGTAATTGAAGTGATGCAGCTATGGCATCAGAAGAAAATGTCGAAAATACAGATAATAATAACGTAATTTCAGATTTTACTATTGATTATCAGAATAGTGTTAGTCAAGATATTGTTCAGAATAATCTACAAAATGATGAAAGGCAGGAAGATAAAAGTACAGAGTTAAGTGGAGATGATTTGTTTTGAGATGGTCCATTGATACAAAATGAAGACAATAAAAATTGAGACAATCAGAATTTAACTTATAATAATTCAGTTGAATGAGATAAACAAGAAAATTGAGAGTTATTACTGAATAATATCATATCTTGAGATGAAAATAAAGATGGTGCTGAATCTGAAAATATTCAAGATCAAGAACTAATTGCAGCCAGAGATTCTACAGAGAGTCAAGAAGTTTCACAACCAGATATGATGAATCTATTATGATGACAACCTATAGATTTTTCATATGAGGAAAATGTAACGGATATCCAACAATCAGAAAATAACGCTGAAGGAGATCAGGATTCTCAAGATGTATTTTCTATGGACTTGCAAGATTCTTCGAATGCAACAGTAATGGCTAATCAAAATGAAGAAGATAATTCAATGATAGAAGATAAATCTGATCCTAATTTGGTGGAAAATATGAAAATTACTAATTCAGACAATGAAATGAAAAATCAAGAGAAAAATAATAATTTAAATGCTGAAGATCAGAGAGATAATATACAAAATTTAGAAGAAAATAAAATAAGTGAATTATCTACAGATTTACCTAATGATATTCCACAAATTAACGAAAATACTCAAAATCAAGTAGAAATATGATCAATAAAGTCTACTCTATCTTTAGATGAAATATTAGATTCTGAGTTGCAATCAAACCCACAATTTGCAGATAATTCAAGAAGCGTTCCAAAGAACATTCAAACTAAATCGATGTCTTTGGGAAGTAAAAAAATGACAATATTTATGTGACTTGGAGTGTTTTTGCTGCTTTGTTTTGTTGTAGTTTTGGCATTTCCTTCTGTTAGTTCTGAAAGAAAGACGTGAGATGTGGTAGATATGGTAAATACGGATACTATTGTAGATGAACCGGAAATTATAGAGAAAGAAGAAATTGTTGATGAAAGTGATCTTAATGTGCCAGAAGATGATGAAACAATCGAAGATTATCAAGGAGAATGAGAACAAATAAAAAAAGAAGAGGAAGATATAGGTTGAGGTCATGGAGCATGACCAACGTTAGAGTTAATTGAAGAGGAATATACACCACCTGAAGAAATTGAACCATATAACCTTGAAGAAACAGAACAGGAAGAAGAGTTACTTACAGAGGAAACAGAAAATATATCGGTTGAAGATATTCAACTTAAAATTTCATCTTTTAAATCCCAAGGAGAATGATATAAAAAAGTTGGAGAAAATGAATCGAATGAAAAAGTTATAAAATATGCCTCATATGTGATTCGTTTATGTGAAGATTATCAATTACAAATTAATAATTGAGAATGAATTGATGAAGAAACTTATTTTTGATTCGAAACTAAGGTCTCATGATTTATCTCCAAGATTGAAATGAATTTACATCCATGAGAAGAGGTGGAGGTAGTATATACACAAGCAAAATTAGATAATGATGAAGAAAAAGAAGCAACAAGAACATATCTTGAAAATAGATAAGAAAAATCATTCTTACAAATTTTCTAATACATTAAGTTCTAATTTAGAGAGATTTGTAAACTACCTTCAATATACAAAAAATGCCTCTCCAAAAACGATTGAAAATTATTCATTACGAGTTAATCGTTTTATTGATTATGTTTGAGATATAGATGCAAATCAGATAAAAATGATTCATGTTCAAGATTTTAGAACGGCTTTAATTAAACAAGGTCTCAGCCCAAAAACTGTAAATTATCATGCAGTTGGGTTAAGATCTTTTTTTAAATTTATGCTTAGAAATGATATAGAAACCTTATCTCCAGAAAAAGTTGATTTAGCAAAGATTCCACCAAGAAGAGTTGCATATCTCTCAGAAGATCAAGTTCAGAACATCCTAGATGCTCCTTGAATTTTTGAAAAGAATCCACTAAAAATTATGCGTGACAAGGCAATTTTAGCTACATTGTATTGAACTTGACTTCGTGTTACAGAACTAATTACTCTAAAAACTAAAGATATAAAACTTAGTGAAAGTCAGTTCTCAGTTATCGGAAAAGGTTCTAAATTACGTTCTGTATTTTTAACTCAAGATGCAAAAGAAAAACTCAAGAAATATATTCTTTCACGCTGAGATGATTCAGAATATTTATTCATATCTCTTTCATGAAATAGTTATTGAAATCCACTATCTAGAAATAGTGTTGAATGATTAGTTAAAAAATATGCTGAATTGGTTTGAATTACAGAAAAAGTGACTCCACATACATTGCGTCATTCATTCGCAACAACATTGTTACGTAGAGGTGCAGATATCCGTTCAGTTCAAGCCTTGCTTTGACATTCTTCAATACAAACTACACAAATCTATACACATGTAGATGATAAATATTTACAAAAAATACATGATTTATTAGATAAAAAGCTGGATTCTGACAAATACATTGATATAGAGGATGAAAAATTTAGTGATGATTTATTTGAATAATCCTACTTTATATAGAAATTGAATTATTCTTTCTCCATTGGGCAATTTCTTCAGAGTTTCAAGTTAATAAAACATCAGGGACTGAAAATCATTTTACATTTTCGGGTCTAGTATAATTTGGTTCCTCCAGATTTTGCATATTCTCTTTTAATGAGTAGCTCTCATTCTGCCAACTTTCAGACTCTTTAATTACTCAAGGGATTAGCCTAGTAATAGATTCAATCATTGTCATTGTAGCCACTTCTCATCATAGTAGAATAAATTGTCATAGTGAAATTTTCTCGAAATTCTTTGGATAATACTTTTGCATATAAAGTTCTCGACGGTAATCTATTCATTCATACCTTCAACATACGAATATTAAATTTTCTTGTTTAGAAAAAGTGTATGCATTCTTTTGATTGAAAATAATTTTACTAGGGGATGGAAAAATAATTTTAAAGTCAGATTCTCTCAATTTATGTTCTTTTATAATATATTCCACAGTATCAATTATAGGTTCAGCTTTTATAAGCATTCCAGCTCATCATCAATATATTTCATCATCAATCTGTTGATGTTTATCAGTACAAAATTGTCTAGGATTATAAAAAATAACATTCAGAATTCATTTTTCTTGTGATTTTTTGAGTAAAGAAGTAGAAAAAAATGAATCAAAAATTTCAGGAAAAAGCGATACTATATATACATTCATATTCTATATATTATGATAAATATACTAATAATCTGTTTTATAAAAATCTTTCATATTTATTGTTGTTTCTAATGGTACATCAAATTCATCTATAGAATTGGCCATTCTTCTAAAATTTCAAACAATACTTGGGTAATATATTTTATTAATTATCATGATTTTCATATATGGATTAACTTGTTTTTTACGTTCTGCCCAATATAAATCAGAATCTCATCTAGGTGAGATAGATATTTTCCAAGTAAATAAATCAGTTGATCAATATGTAAGATCTACTCGGCAATCATTTTCATCTTGCGGTAAATAATAATCAAAATATGCTCATCAAACACTATTAGTCTTATGGTCTGCCTCTGGTTCAAATCACATGGATGTATCACAGGCCCAAGTGTCAATCACACCATCATAAAGTCCTTTATTGTCATCAGAAACATCATTATAATTATGTTTACGTCAAGCATCAAATCATCTCAATCTTAATATTTGAATTTTATACTGTTTATATTTTAGTTTTCAATCATCATCTTTTTCAAATTTATCCAAAATTCTACGAAAATATAAACGTCTATCTCAATCATGAGATATAAGATACAATTCCTGAATATTATCAGAATCTTCAATTGAGTCTACATATTTATTGAATAGGTATCATAATTCTTCATCATCTTCACTTCAAACTATAATTCAAGCACCACCTTTTACATCTTTAAATAAAGCAGAATACTGACCATATGATTGTTTACCCTTAATTCTACCACAATCTCAATGGTTATTCAATGGAGATCTCACAATTCTGGTTCTTAGTTCATTTCCTCACATACTAGCATGCTCAGAAGAACAATAATAAATGTCATTATATTCAGGATGGCTACTTATATTACTATTTTCATTACCATATGCGGTAAACTCAGTACAATATCAAGATAATCATATATTTCGTTTAAAATCCGCTCAATTAAGTACTGTAGCTCAGGATTTCACACACCCCACCATTTGACGATTATAATATTCTTCATAATCAATTGTATAATCTTCCATTAAAATATTTAGCCTTTCAAAGAACTCATATCACTGTTGTATGGCTTGCTGTCTAGCTATAATTTCTCTATTGGATTTTATTATAAAATTATAAAGAGAAAACATCTCGGGCATAATCAATGCAATTATTATTGCAACAAAAATTAAT
>Ga0265298_10009840_pt1 | contig 11359 bp, 6 predicted proteins | sample AusTroGonzalo_MG_3_FD_193486 | JGI IMG/M metagenome (GOLD analysis project Ga0265298, IMG submission 193486) | Bovine rumen microbial communities from tropical cattle in Woodstock, Queensland, Australia - Gonzalo_01 | ecosystem: Host-associated > Mammals > Digestive system > Stomach > Rumen ...
AACCTTTGCATACACACCCTTGTATGCAGCAGTTGTCTCTGCGAACGTAGCGTCAGAAAGGTCTACCTTACTGTCGGCAACAGTAAGCTCTGACTCGGAAGCAATGGTGTCTACTACCAGAGAGCTGGGAGCAATCATCAAATACTGTCCTACCTCGGGAGCGTCACTGAAGCCGTCGCCGTTAATTTTGATGGTCGTTGCGTTGGATGCAGCGTCAGCGTTAACCTCGAAAGAACGGAAGATAAGACAACCCTCCGCAGGGGTGTACTGAACCAGCTGTGCAGCCCACAAGTGACCAAAGCCTTTGTTCGGATTCAGGATAGTACCGCCGAGCATTACGTTCTTGCGGTTCTCACCGTTGCTGTCCTTCACCCAAACCGAACGACCGCCGCGAACCTTGCGCGAACGCTCGTAGAAATAAGCTAAGTTTGTAATCTGTGACATAATAATAAAAATTAGTTGGTTAGACTTTCACTTTCTTTAGTCCAGCCATTACAGCCTCGTCGTTTTTGCGAACCTGCTGCGGAGCAAGTGGTTTAATGTCGCCGATACTATCCTTGAAGATTTCTTGGAATCGTGTCACGAGGGCATCAGCCTGCTCCTTGTCGGCCTTCTCAAGGTCTACGCTAGTGCCGTTTGCAAATGTCTCGAAAGACTTGTGTAGGTCTTGGCGTATACCCTTCTTGGCAATTTCCATGATACTGGCGAATTTGGTCTTCTTCACCTCTTCGTTCTTGTACCGTTTAAGCTCATCGAGTTGGTCTTGCAGCTCCTTGGGGATTACAGGTTCAACTACGGGCTTCTTACCAAGTTTCTTGTTCAGCTCTGCAATCTGGTTCTTGTACTCCGTCTCCTTTGTTTCAAAAGAGGTCTTGAGTGCAGAGTTGACATCTACAGACGCGCTGAATGCGGTATCGAGGTTGAAGTGCAGGTCTGCAATCATCTCGTCCTCTTCAACATCCTTGCCTTCGTACTTTTTGACAAAGAAATTGGAAAACTTTTCCTTAAATCCGTCTGTTAGGTTTTCGGAACCATACTTTCGTTCCGCGCAATAGGTGTTCATACTTTCCAACACCGTTTCTTTTGTTACTTCCATAGTTACTTACTATTTTAAATAAAACAAATGTTTGCACAAAAATAGGAAGAAAAGAAAGGCGTAAAAATAAAATCATTGAAAAGTTTTTACAAAAACATTAAATTTACACGAACTTAACTAAAAGTGATTTCCGAACACACTGAAACTATGCGTATCTTTGCAAAAAGAAAAAATTATTTCATGGCAAAGAAGAGAAACGACATAGTGCTTGCTCCGCTGGAAGATGGCAATCAGAAATATGCCATCCGTTCCAACGCTGACTTTGTGGTTCTTGCAGGCCCGACTGGTTCTGGTAAGAGCTATGCACTTTACTATGCTCCGATTGAGTATCTTGCCATGAATGACAATGCCAAGATGGTCTGCTTTATGCGTAATGTGAGTGACTTCTGGGGTGCTGGTAAGGTCAACGACACATTAAAGCAGATGTACCCATTGGTAGACCGCTCTGTTAAAAAGCAACCCCATGACCCGATAGGAGAGATTATTCGTCGTCAGGAAGACATGGGTCTGAAGCTGTACAACGGAAGCGAATTGAAGTTCCAGCAGCTCGACAACGAGAACCCCATTGTGATTGACAAGATTGCAAAAGGCTTGCAGGCGAAGAAACTCATATTTGACGAGGCGAATAAGTTTATGTGGCGAACCATTACGACATTTATGCCACGTCTTCGCTCGGATAGCGCAGGCAAGGCGCAGATATTCCTCGCACAGAATCCAGAGCGCGAATGCTTCATGAGGAAGATTTGCGGAAAGGGAGAACATGGCGGCGGATGGATTAATGACAATGGAAGCGTAGATAAATCTATGGACGGCGTTGTAATGTTCTTCTATATGCACGAGGGCGATATGGACAAGATGTATTGGGGAAGAACTAAGAAAGAGGTGTACGAAAAAGCAAAGGAGTATATCGACATACGAATGAAAGACGACCCCGACATGACATACGAGGACTTTATTCTATCAATGGTGTTTTTTACGTTTGACATACGAGACAACAAGAAGATGCTTGCAAAGAATAAGTCCTATCGTGGTATGACGGCAAACTCTGCAACGGCTGCATCTTCTTATGCAAACAACTGGAACTACTCTATCACAGACGAGGAACAAGAGGTTGAAGACTTGTCAAACGTGGAGCTGTCGACAATAGATGTAGAGCGAATGTTCAGACCTGTTGCTATACCAAGCGACAGCGTACTTGAGAAGCGGTTTATGACAATGGATATGGCCACAACGGGCTTCGACAACCTCATCCTAAAATACTGGGAAAAATGGACTAAGGTCGGATTCATCTGTAAAGATATAAAATTCTCCATCCTGAATAGCAACAGGGACGCTGTCATCATGGCCATCAAATTCCGCGACAAGCACCACCTACAGGAAAGTGAGATGATGATAGACGTACAGGGTTTCGGATACCTGCGTGAGTGCTTCCCGAACTCAAAACAGTTCAGCGGTGCTGAACAGGCGTCAAACAGAGGGAAGGCGCAGTTTAAGACGCGCAAGGACGAGGCTGGACACATCACCATGCAGATGGTTAAGGCTGGGCTGATACATTATGCGCCAGAACTGGCACAGATGCACTACTACCACCAGAACATGAAGAGGACTGGAGGTACGACGATACTCAAGCACATGCTATTTGAAAGCCGCATATTCCAATTCTTCAAGACTCCGAATGGGCGCATTGCCATGATGAGCAAAGAGGCTATGAAACCGCTATTGAAAGGCATGTCTCCAGATTTGTTTGACAACTGCATACTTATGTGTGGCAGCATGATTTACGACTGTCACAGAATGTTGCGCGACGACGCTGGTATTATGCGTAAGACTCTTGAGGCAAGCGACATGCTTTCTTTGCTTGGCGTAAATAGCAGTGGAGAAGACGTTGATGACCGCATTGAACGCAGGAAGATAACCGTTAACAGTGACTGGATTCTACAAACTTTAAGTACTATATAAGATGAAAAGAGAAAGAGACATAAACTGGTACTTGTCAGACCCGTCGAGGCTGATGCAGATGAAGCCTTTTACAAGGGGTGGTTCTGGTATTCTCCACGGCTACGAGAAGAGCAAGACTGGCGTGCTGAACAACACGACACTTGAGACTGGCTTTGCGAATTTGGAGTTAAGGCCGATTTCGCAGGACGTGTATATCACAGAATACCGACCAGACCTGCATCACATCATACTCAACAAGACGATACCGCACATAAAGGTGGTTGTTGACGGATGTGAGCTTCCGTCGAACATGATGGAGATAACACAGACAGCATCGTTCCAGAAGCTGATACACTCTGCTCATGTACGCAACCTTACAGCAAATCCGCTGGACTTCAGCCTGTTCAATCCCAAGCCAGACGACACGGAGAGAAAGGTGTTTGAGGAAATCAAGCAGGAATGGATGTGGAGAAATTGCGAATGGAATAAATACATGGCCATCAACACCTGCAAGCAGCTGGGAAACTGCGGCGTCCTGTTTGCTTACGACAAGGAACTCGGCAAATATACCATAACAAACTTCTCGTATGAAGACGGCTACCAGATGACGCCGAACTACGACGAATACGGTAACGAGGTTGCTCGCTCGCTGTTCTATCAGGTCGACGGGAAGATTGTCATTGACACCTTTGACAACAAGAAGCATTACCGCAGCATACAGTCTGGAAACGGATGGACAACAACAATAGATGTGCATGGGTTCTCCAGAAATCCTTTCCTTATCAAGAGAGGGAAAGTGGCATGGGAGTATGCGGAAAGTTCTATCGAAATGTGGGAGCTGATGGCAAACATCGCAGCGATAGCGCTGAAACGCTTCGGGACATTTGCCCTTGCATTCTGGGGCGAGATGGACAAAGGAAGTCTTAAACGAGACTCAAGTACGCTGATAGTCAACCTTTCAAGTGACAATATTAACGGGAAACAGGATGTTAAGGTATTGGAATTTCCAGAGCCGCAGACAATGGACGGCTATCTCAAGACACTGGAAGAAAAGATTTCTCTGTTCTCTTCCACGTCGTTTATTACACCAAAAGACATAACGGCAACGAACAGCGGTGGAAACGGCATAGCACTTGCCATGTCAAACGACTACTCTCTCGCCGTGCAGTCTGCTATGGATTGGCAGTGCTTTGTTAACGACATGGTGTACCTGCATCAGGAGGGTCTTGACATTGAGCAGAACGGCGCGTCAAAGTATTCCAAGGTGCGCATCGGAGCCAGAATCAATCCGTGGTCACTGGAGACGACAAACACGAAGCTTGTCAACCTAGGCATGGAAGCACCATACCTGTCAACGCAGACCGTCCTTGAGAGATGCCCAGACGCTGCTCCTGACGAGGTAGAGCGCGTCATCAAGGAGAGAGGCAGCCTGACGTCAAGAAACGACAAGTCGGCTGATAAGGAAGCTCAGACGGCAGCAAATGTGGCAGAGAACAGAAACGACGTAATAGTAGATAACAAACCAACAAACCAAAACGTATAAGCAATGGAAATTTACAATATTATAAATACGGTAATAACTGTAGTCCTTGGAGGTGGCTGGTTCATCTACTACAAGGCAAACAAGAAGAAAGCCAACGGGGAGGCCACTGCTGCCGAAGCTAACGGATGGGAGGCTCAGCAGCATGTCTATCAGCACACTATCGAGGACTTGGAGAAATCCTGCAACTTCATACGTCAGGACAGAGACCTTCTTCGCAAGGAGAACGAGGAACTCCGCAAGGAGAACCGCGAACTACGCAAGGAGGTTGGAGACTTGAAGACGCAGCTTGATGATATGAAGCGCGATGTGGCCAGAATGGGACGCCGCATCGAGGCTCTTGTAAACAAGGAGAAGAAAAAGAAATAGTTTTGCGTTATGGTTATCACACAAGCACAGCTGCTGAGAGCAGTACCGAACCTATACAAACCGCGTCTTGACGAATTTGTAGCGAGCTTTAATATGTGGGCTGTACACTTTGGCATCAACAGTCCAAAGCGCATTGTTCATTATCTCAGTCAATGTTTTCACGAGTCTGGCAATCTACGTTATGTCGAAGAGATTGCCAGCGGACAGCAGTATGAGGGACGCAAAGACTTAGGTAATACGGAAGTCGGAGACGGGAAGAGATATAAAGGTCGTGGTTTTATCCAGATTACAGGGCGTTCCAACTACACCAGTTTTAAGAACTCCGACTGCTGCACGGAGGATGTGGTAAAGAATCCTGAAAAGGTTGCCCAGTATCCTCTTAACCAAGTGGCCTCTATGTGGTTCTGGCAGAAGAACGGCCTGAACGAGATGGCAGACCGTGACGATGGAGGAACTTCTGGCGAGGATGTATGTAAAAACATTTCCAAGCGCGTCAATGGCGGATACAATGGATTGTCAGACCGCTTGTACCTGTATAGACGGTTTAAGAAGGAGTTCTTATGAGAAACATTTCAGTTATCGGTAAGTATGTATGGCTACTTCTTTTCCTTGTAGCTGGTTTCCTAATCTGCAAGTGTACGTCACGATGCTGTAGCGGTGGCAGTAACGACACCCTCAGAGTAGATAGCATCGTTAAGCATGATACTATCTATATAGAGAAGCACGACACCCTGCCACAGGAGAAAGGAGAGAAGGTAATAAAGTATGTAAAGATACCATACTATATCAACGATACCGTATACGCCAAAGACTCCATACAGATGCAAATCGTACAGAAGACGTTCTCTGACGATTCCACCTATACGGCTTATGTCTGTGGTATCAAGTACGAGAATCTGCCGAAGCTGGACTCTATTACTATCAGACAACGTGATATTATCAACACGGTAGTGAAGACTATTACCGTACAGAAGAAACGCAGTCGATGGAGCGTAGGCTTACAGGGTGGCTATGGATATGGATTAGGATACAAAGGTTTTGAGCCTTATGTGGGATTTGGTGTTGAATATACACTACCGCAATAGATAAAAATAGTTAAAATACAAAGAATTTAACTATGTGACAATTGTTGTTTATGCAATTATTACTACATTTGCAATTATAAAGTTTGAACGATGGATACGACAGGTAAAAACATAGTCTTTGAGATATATAGTCAGGATGGAACACCGTTCCATAATCTTGTGTTGCACAAGTCTACGACAGACAGTGTTGTTATGTCGCTTGGAGACAAGATAACTGGCGATGTATATTACCCGAACAACGGTCTTGTTGTTACCATGCAGGAGTATATAGTATACGAGGGCGTACACTATGTGCTTGTAAATCCTCCTACGATAGTCAAGGAGGGTATGGTCTCAGAGAACTCGCAGCTGAACGGAATGACGAAATACTCGTTTGTGTTCTATCATCCAATGTATCAGCTTGGGAATATCCCGTTCAACGACGTTGCTGTTACATCAGACCAGAGGAAATACCTGTCGGAAAACAACACATTCTCATGGATTGGATACCCAGACGACCTTATCGCGAAGCTGAACAAGAACCTTAGCGGCACTGAATGGATTGTCGAGAAGAGTTCAAGATTCCCAGTCGAAGAAAGCGAGAAACTTAGCGAGGTTATCCCATTCGACAATGCTATGATTTCTGACGTGCTGAAGACTTTTCATGACACATGGAATGTCCCATACATTGTCGACAAGGTTGCCTCAAGCGAGGCGTCGTATGCCAGTGGAAAGAGATTTAAGATTGTCTTTGGTCTTCCTGCAAACGAGATATATGAAGATGCTCAGCACGAGCAGCTCAACGAGCCATTCGTCTTCCAGTATGGTCAGGGCGTAGGACTCAAGAATAATTCGCGCACTCCTCGCAACAACAAGATTATAACAAGAATTGCTGGCTATGGAAGCGAGAGAAACATCCCATACGGATACCCTCAAGTACCTTGGTACGGAAACCAGAGCTGGGACTATACGATAAATAACGACAGCACAAATCCGAACAGCTATCCAATATATAAGGGCATCTATGGCGGAAAGTATGTCAAGCTTATCAAACATCCTTTCACCAGAAAAACGCTGATGCCGTCAGTGTACTATCAGACACTGTTCAATAAGATAAGCCCTTATCTAGAAAGAGAGATTCTTCCAATTGAAAATACCTACGACGGGTTTATAGAAAGCATCGACAATGCCATACCAAAGGCCGCTAGCGAGAACGAGGCAAACGGACTCCGTGCGCTGAAGAGTACCATGCAAAGTATGTCTTCTTCTGGCGTGGCAGAGACTGTTCCATTTGGAAACATAGAGACGAACGGGTATGCTGGCTCTGTCACGCTCGCATATCGACAAAACGGAGATAAGGTATACAACGGAATATTAACCGTTGCAGTAAACAACGGCGCTCTATCCAACCGTTTTGAAGACATTATTGAAGAGGTTTCGTTTATCACAAACCCGAATTACGACCCGAGTATCAATCTTGTAGACTATTACGATGCTGTTGGCGAGGACTACCCGAATAACATCAATCCGAGCGCACCGAGCTATGAGCGTCACGAGTTTGAGGATGTCTACCCGAGACTTGGTGACGAGGAAATATCTGGTGTGCAGCCTGACTACGAAGACAAGATTGACTATATCCAATTCAGTGAGATAGAAAGCGTATTCCAGAGATACTATCCGAAGGCCAGAAACAACATCGAACTCAGTCTGCTTCAAGACGGATACGAGGACATCAACTCTGGTTATGTATATATGGAAAAAGAGACGGAATTTACAGACTCGGATGGGAACGGTGGAAAACTCACCGTGAAAGCCGACGACCTGTTCCTGTATATCAAATACGAGGCATACGGTGTCTTTGCCTTCTCTTTCTCGATAAAGAGCCTTAAAGAAGGAGCTGTCATACCACCTGCTGACTGGGACGATACGATGGACGACAACGGAGAGTACAAGCAGAGCTATTTCCGCATTACTCTTCCTGTTTTGTCTTTTGACCTGTATGCATGCGCAAGTATAACGGAGCAGATGGACATCAATATGCGCAGTGGTGCGTGTATCGGATGTACGTTCTCTATTCAGGTTGACTGGGACGACTACAAGAAGAACTTCTATGATGCAGACGGCAACTTCATGCCTGACGGTGCTCAGCGAGATGTTGTAAAGTATCCAAAATCCAACGAGGAGAGTATTACTGTCATCGTGCAGAAAGACTTGGATACTTTTGGCACGCTCATGCCAAACGTATATCAGCAGCCGCAAGCTGGTGACAAATTTGTCATTCTTGGAATTTCTTTGCCAATTCAGTACATCAAGGATGCAGAGGACGAGCTTGAGGATTCTGCCAAGGGATACATGCTCGAAAACAACATTCATTACTTCGACTACCCGTTGAAGTTCGACGAGCATTTCTTGGCCACCCATGCGCATGTCCTTCAGAACCTAAAGCCAAACAGCATAGTAAGATTCGACTATGCAGGAGAAGAACTTGAGCTATATGTCAAGCAGCTGTCCGTGAAATACGGAGAAAGCACACTGCCGAAATACGATATAACGCTTACTGATGATGTTGATATTGTTCTTAACCAGATTGGTCAGGCCGTTGACGACATCGGAAAGCTTTCCTCTGTTGTCGGCATGCTAAGACAAGAGGCGGGGACAAACGTATGGGCTGCTCTTTCAAAGAGACTGTCAAAGGCTGACGACGATACGGCTCAAGGGTTCATAAGATTCCTGAAAGGCTTGCAGATTGGCGACAGCTTCAACAGTGGCATGCTTGGAAGTGGCGGTGTGTTCCGCATTGACGCAGACGGTTCTTCGTATCTTGAAGTAGACAAAATGTACGTCAGGATGAAGGCGTACTTCGACAACGTAGAAATCAAGGAATACCAGCATTCAAGCGGCAATCGTATAGTATCAAAGGCTGGCGTTAAGTGTTCTCGTGTAGAGTGGGTGAATGCATCTGGAGAGTATCTTGAACAAACGCCAGAGAACCTTAGCTCTGTTGTTAAGTTCCGTTGTTTCTTCCGTGCAAAAGATGGAGAAGATACTGTTACTAACGACTTTGTAGCCTCTGCAACTGGACAGCAAGACCTTGCGTATTGCAACAAGACCACTATAGACGGCGGCATTAACAGCCACAGCTATTGGCGTGCCGTCATTGAAAAAAATACAGAGCTAACCGTTGACGGAGAGGCATGGATTGACCTTTCTGTGACTGACTGCCGCAGCGGTAGTGATATTCCCGTCGCTGGCGACGACATCATACAGCTTGGCAATAGGACAGACTCTGACCGTCAAGGTGCAATTATCGAGTTTGTCGGCGGAGATGACGCTCCGAGTTACAAGATATATCAGGGAATAAACGGTTACAACTTTACCAATAAGTGCCAGATAGAATTTGGTTATAGCTCTGCTACAGGGCACGCCTACATGAATGTCTATGGCGATGCCTATATTGGCGACAGCAACGGTTCTACATTCGTCAAGTACGAGCAGAATAATCCTACGACCCACGCACCAAAGCTTACAATCAAGGCTGAGATAGATATTCAGAGTACTTTCGGTGGCGAGTCTTTCCAGCAGCGTGTAGAGGAGTATGCTCCTGAATACGATGACAGAGAGATTCGTGCGATGATTGACGGTCTTCAAGAGCAGATAGACGGTGCTATTGACACTTGGTTCTATGACTATCTGCCCGTTGCCAGTGATGCAAGCGGAGCACCTTCTGGAACAACACCTCTTGTCTATACTACCGTCGATGGTCAGAGAGTTCCTTGTCTTCCTTACTATGATTGGTACACAGCAGACCAAGGCGGTTCTATACACGAAACAACTACCGAACGACTCAAGCATCTTGGCGATATATTCTACGACAACAAGACTGGTTATGCTTTTCGCTTCTCAAATACAGGAACGGAGAGAGAGCCTGTATTTGCATGGGTAGAGATTACTGATTCTGCTGTCATCAAGGCTTTGCACGATGCTGCACAGGCACAGGAAACAGCCGACCACAAATCGACCATCTTCCTGAACGACCCAACAGCTCAGACGAACAAATATCCTACAAACTACAAGAAAGGCGATTCTTGGGTGCTTCCTAACGGCAGTGGAGAGGTCAACATCAGCAATACAGCCACTGAGCGCAAGTTCAAGAGAGGCAGCGTCCTTACCACCGATGTGGATATGGCTTCTACAGGCTACAATCCCCTCGATTGGAGTGAGAAGGTTCGCTATACCGATGATGCCAAGTTCGATGGATATATCAACGCCATCCTCAATGGCACTGGTGCAAGTGGTGACGCTGCTGTTGCTGCCGCTGCCGAGAAAGCAATCAAGGATGCTCTCGGTGGTGGTACTGTTGTCGATGGCGGTCTGCTGCTGACCTCGTTGATTGCCATGCGCAAGAAGAATCATGACGATACTTATACGACATGGGCAGGTATCTCTGGACAGTATCAAGGTTCTGAGACAGGTAGCGGTTGGAAGGGTCATGGCATTGCCGCTTGGTATGGAGGCGCTATGGCTGATTGGGAGGTTTACCAACAGACTCATCCGCAGGCAGAAATATCAGACCAGTTCGCTAAGTCTCTGTTCCGTTTTGATGGCTCTGGCTACCTAGCAGGTGGAAATATCACTTGGGATAAGTTGGGACGTGTAGCTATCAAGGACATCACCACACTTATTGGCGGTTCTGATACGAATATTCTTAACGAGCTTACAACCTTTAACAATGCTTTTCACTTCACAACAACAGTAGGAACGACAACTGTTCTTAGTATCGTTCCGCAGGTTGGTTTTGAAAACCTTAATCTCATTGTCAACGGACAAGCAAAGCCAGTAGCCACACAAGAGTGGGTAAACAACAATTACATCAGCATCTCTTTCTTTGAGACGCTGTTCAACGCTCTTAACTTAAACGGACAGAAGATTAATGCCAATACAACTACTGGAATAGCAAGCATCAAGGCTATGTTCGGCTTTTGGACTGACCAATACATCTCTGCCCTCGGACGCAACAGCTCTGGAGGTGGCGGTGGAGGCGGTGGCGGCACGAGCCTCGATGCCGTATGGTCTGCAATGGCAAATGCTACCAACGAGCAGATTAACCTTACTCACCTGACAACAGCCCTAACAAGCTACGCTACTCAGCAGTGGGTTGGCCTGAACTACGTGTCAGAAACGGACTTGCTGACAGCGTTAGGCTATTACCTTCCTTTGACAGGTGGCACGGTAACTGGTAACTTAACGGTAAGCGGTAACGTTAACATTGGCGGTTTGTTGACAGTTGGTGGTAATAGTCTGAGTACTGTCATAGACATAACGGAATACATGGGAGAAGGCGATATTCTTCCT
>Ga0265298_10009841_pt1 | contig 11359 bp, 8 predicted proteins | sample AusTroGonzalo_MG_3_FD_193486 | JGI IMG/M metagenome (GOLD analysis project Ga0265298, IMG submission 193486) | Bovine rumen microbial communities from tropical cattle in Woodstock, Queensland, Australia - Gonzalo_01 | ecosystem: Host-associated > Mammals > Digestive system > Stomach > Rumen ...
GTCTGCTTGTCCGTGCATTGTGTTCGTAAAGGACGAGGCAGGGCACTTCGTCGACGGCAACGACGCGTTTGCCAAGTACATGGGCGTGTCGTCGCTTTCCGAGATAGTGGGCCTGACGGACTACAACTTCTACGACAAGCAGACGGCGGACGCGTTCGCCGACACCGACAGGCGCGTCCTCGAAGACCCCGAGGGCAAGCCCCTCGAGTTCCTGCAGACGAGCTGCTCGCCCGACGGGCACATGCGTTACCTGCGCATGAAGAAGATGCAGTCGACGGACCTCTCAGGGAAGAAATGCCTCCTTGGCGTCGCCATCGACGAGACGGAACTTCACGAGGCACTCGAGAGTGCGCGAAAGGTCGAGGCTGCGAAAAGCTTCTTTTTCTCGACCGTCTCCCACGACATCAGGACGCCTCTCAACGCTATCGTAGGGTACAGCGAGCTCCTCAAGCTCGGCTACAAGCGCGAGGAGGACCGCCAGAAGGCGCTTGCGACGATCACCTCTAGCGCCAACATGCTGCAGAAGCTCATCACCGACGTCCTCGACCTGTCCAAGCTCGAGACCGGCACGATGGAGCTAATGCCCGTGACGACGGACTGCGCCAAGCTCGCGAGGGACGTCCTCGCGGGGTACGCCGAGCAGATCAAGAAGAAGGGTCTCAAGCTCGTCCAGCACATCGACGTGTCTCAGCTCATCGAGATCGACGCGGTGAGGATCCGCCAGATACTGCGCAACCTCGTCGGCAATGCCGTGAAGTACACCGAAAAGGGGCAGATCGACGTTACCGTATCCTACGACGACTACGAGCGTCTCACGATCTCCGTCGCAGACACCGGATGCGGCATAGCGCCGGCGGACCAGCAGAACATCGCAGACCCCTACGTCAAGGCCGGCAGGCGCGGACGCAACGGCGGCGCAGGGTTCGGCCTCGCCATCGTAAAGCAGCTCGTCTCGCGGATGAACGGCGAGATGTCGATGTCCAGCGCCCCCGGCGCCGGCTCGACGTTCACGCTGGTGATCCCCAACATCAAGGCGTCGAACGCCCAGCGCAAGCGCATCTACAGCGCCACGCAGCGCATCAAGTTCGTCGTCGGCTCGCGCAAGGACCGCTCCGAGAAGAAGATTCTCGTCGTAGAGGACTCGCGCGTCAACCTGCTCCTCCTCAGGTCCATGCTCGCGCGCCTCGGCTACACGAAGATCATCACGGCGGCCAATGGACGCGAGGCGCTCGAGAAGCTCGTGGCCGATCCGTTCATCACGCTCGTCCTTACGGACGTCTGGATGCCAGAGATCAACGGACTCCAGCTCGCGCGAGAGATCAAGACCAACCCGCGCTACAAGAATGTCAAGGTCTTCGCCGTCACTGCCGACACTGAGATACCGAACGACTATGCGGAGACGGGATTCCTCGAGGTCCTGTTAAAGCCTGTTACGCTTGAAACACTCGGAAAGGTGCTATAGCCGAATGGACGAAGGCGTAATTCGGCTCGAGAAAGTCTCGAAGACGTTTCGCGACTTCTGGCTAAGGCCAACTGTCGCTGCGGTTGATTCGCTCGACCTCGAGGTGAGGCGCGGCGAGGTGTTCGGGCTCTTGGGTCCCAACGGCTCGGGGAAGTCGACGACGATCAAAATGATCCTCGGGCTTCTCTCTCCCTCCGCCGGCAAGGTTTCGCTCTTCGGGCTCGCTCCGTCGGCCAAGGCCGCGCGTGCCCGGCTCGGATACCTCCCCGAGCTCAGCTACCTGCATCCGTTCCTCACGGCGCGCGAGACGCTGATGTACTACGCGGGCCTTTGCGGACTTCCGCGCAAGGCCGCGAAGGAAAGGTCCGACCAGCTTCTCGAGATGGTAAAGCTCTCCGATGTCGCCGGTCGCGCCGTCGGCGGGTTCTCGAAGGGCATGGCGCGCCGCATCGCGCTTGCATCGGCGTTGATCGGCAAGCCCGAGCTCCTCGTCCTCGACGAGCCGACCTCGGGACTCGACCCGGTGTCGACGAAGGAGGTCAAGACGCTCGTCAAGGCGCTGGCGAAGAAGGGGATGACGGTGCTGACGACCTCTCATCTCCTGGCGGACTCGCAGGACATCTGCGACCGCGTGATGATCCTGAACCGCGGCAAATGCGTCGCGGAGGGCAAGGTCTCGGAACTCGGCGAATCGCTCGAGGATTTCTTCCTCGCGAAGGTGGGCAGCGGCGATGACTTCGCTCTGGCGGATTTTCTGGCTTGAGCTAACGTCGCTCTTGCGATCCTGGACGGCCCCGATGCTCGTCGCGGCGTCCATTGGATGGATGTTCGCGTCCGAGAGGATTCTTGTAACCGATGCGACGGAGGAGGGCGGGCGCGAGATGGTCGTGCGCTACGGACTCGGAGGCGTCTTCGCGCTGCTCGTTGTCGCGCTTCTCGCGGCCGCGACTGGGTCGATAGCGTCCGAGCGCGAGGCGAAGCGCCTCCAGCTCACGCAGGTGCGCCCCGTCTCCGCTTTCTCGATCGCCTGGGGCAAGTTCCTCGCCCTCGTCGCCGTCGGAGCCGCCGCGCTTGCGCTCCCGTGCGCGATGACGGCGCTTTCGCCGCGCTTTAGCGGCCGCATGTGCAACCACGTGTCGCATCCCGCGATGGAGTCGCCGCGCGCCGAGGCGGAGAAGATGTACGACTTCTACATGGCGGACCCCGACACGCCGCCCGAGGCGAAGAAGGCGAAGAAGGCGGTCGTGCTGCGGCTCCTCGAGCAGCGGGCGAAGGACAACTACATGACGGTTCAGACGAACGAGACCGTGAGCTGGTCGTTTCCGTCGCTCGCGACCCGTCTGGATACGGATAAGCCCCCGTCGGTCCGGCTAAGGTTCTCGAACGACTTCGACATGCGAGACGACGTTCGCGGACAAGTCCTGGCGGACGGGCTTCTCGGCGTTGTCAGCAACATCACAAAAACGGCGGTCGTTGTGCCTCTCGTGGCGGGTTGGACCAAATGCGAGCCTGGAGTCGTCTCGTTCAGGAACGACGGCAAAAGCCCGGTTATGCTGCGTCCGCGACAGGACGTCGAGCTTCTCGTCGAGGCGGGGCCGTTCGGATGGAACATCCTCCGCGCGTACGTCGTCATGGTGTCCGTCCTTGCGTTCGTCGTCGCGTTCGGCGTTTTCCTCGGTGCGGGGCTTTCGCGTCCCGTCGCGCTCTTCACGGCGATGGTGATGCTCGCGGTAAGCGAGATGAGCCCGAGTGTCGTCGACCAGTATCCGGACCAGCTTGAGACGGACCGCATAGACCGCATCGGCCTCGCGATTACCCGTTTCGTTGAGCGCGGCACAAAGTCCGTGAGCTCGCTGTCGCCGCTTTCGCTCGTCGCTGACGACGACTGCGTCGAGGTGGGGGACGCGGCCTCGACCTTTGCGCTTGACTTCGTGGCGCTGCCCGCCTTGCTCTGCGCGCTGTCGGCGCTTCTCATCCGCCGCAAGCAGGAGCCGTGAGGATGGCGGTCTTCCCCGAGACATCGTACACGCTCATAAAGAAGCTGTCGGCGGACGTCCCCGCAGTGAGCGAGGCGGCGTGGGCGCGCTTCTTTGACCTGTACGTCCCGGTGATGCGCAGGTTCGTCGAGTGGAACGACAAGACGCACGATCCAGACGACGTCGTGCAGGACGTGCTGCTGAAGCTCCTCGAGGCGGTTCGCGCCGGGCGATACGATCCGACGCGCGCAAAGTTCCGCTCGTTCCTCGCGACAGTGATCCGCAACCACCTCGTGTCGCTGTACCGCAGGGACTCCGCGCGTGGCGGCGAGGGCATATCCCTCGACGCGCTTTTAAGCGAGCCGTCTGTCCCGGCGTCGCAGGGCGACGATCTTGACCTTGCCTGGGCACGGGCGCGCCACGAGGCGGCAGTGGAGCACGTCCTCACGAAGACGGCGCTGTCGCGCCAGTCGAAGGACGTCTACCGCGCGCATGTCCTCGAGGGAAAGCCCGCCGCCGAGGTCGCCGCGGCGTTCGGCATGACGAAGGGCAACGTTGCCAAGATCAAGTTCCGCGTCGAGGGCATGGTCGCCGCCCTCGAATCCGACCTATAGTCCCTGCGTTTCCGCGCCGCACGCCTCTATCGACATTGTTTCGCAATGCTCACGTCGTTCGGGCGATATTCGGCGCGCGCCATCGCCGTGGATGTCTTAGAGCGCTTCCCTACCACCGCATTTATATAAATCCGGTGGTGTCCCCGCAGTACAGACTCGCTGCAAATTCACCAAAATTTCTCCGCCACAATGAAAGCATTTTTGATATAATTGCAACGTTCCGAGGGAGCAATCCTGCGGAATGTGATCTTCGACATACTCCCGGGTGCATGATGGCCCGGGACCGGCGGCACGCAAATGCGGAGTCCGCCAAGGGCGGGTGGCAACATCCGTCGAAGTGCGAAAAGTCATAAAATCGCGCTTGCTTTTGGCGATCATAATTTGATATCATATTCGCGTCAAAGGGTGAATAGCCTGGAGACACCGGGATGCGGAGGAATGCCTTCGCCGATGGCGGGGAGAAATCCCCGCCATTGTCATATTCGCGATGGACAAAACAAGTGAGATAAGCGTGTTCGTTGACGAGTCCGGCAGCTTTGACGCTACGGACTTGGCGTCTCGCTACTACCTTGTCTGCATGGTTTTCCATGACCAGTCTGATGACATTGAGAAATTGCCTTGATTCCTGCCTAGACATTCCCCGCGCATAGAGGCGTATCAAAACTGCCGCGCCGTGTACTGTCTAAACCGACTCGAATCGTGTCACTGCGTTGCCGCGACGCCCACGTCGCGGATCCAAACTCGCCAGTGTGCCTTGTGTCTCGTCTCTACCACCGCATTTATATAAATCCGGTGGTAACCCTGCAGTACAGGCCCGCGGCAAAGTCGCAAAAAAATTCCCCGCCCGCTCGGGCGGATTTTTGGTATAATTGTGGCGTTCCGCGAAAGCGGGGCTAAGGCGCAAAGGGGAGAAATCCAATGTGCCGAACGAGAATTTGCGCTGCAAAGCGGTCGTCTAACGAAACTTAGGAAATTTCAAAACCGACGATACTATGCAGAGGAAACGCATTAGCGTTTGCCTCTCTTTGTGTTTCGGTTTAGGCTTCCTAAGGCCTCGTTAGAGACACGAAGAGAGGTTTTCTTATGCCTCTGATTCGTGTTTGGCTGTGTCGTGGCACACTGAACGGGGAACAAGCCCATTCCTTGCGAAGTGAGACGGAACAGGGCACTAAAGGAATGAATCATGAAACAGTTAATGGTGAGTTTTGTCGCCATTATGGCGATGTGCGTGATGGCAGAAACGGCCAACACCGTAAAGGTCACGAAGTTCCATCAGTCGTACCCTTATTCTGGGAAAGCGACTATAGAATACACGGTTGGCGGAACACTTCCCGATTATGCGTCTGCAGAGATCACGCTTTGCACGGATGATGCGAGTGCGACCTTTACTCAAAAAAACATTACGACTGGTGTGAATTCATATACGATTGACTTAGCTTCGTCTTTTGGTGGAGCTATGCTTCTCACGAATGCGTCCTTTGTTGTGACGATTGGGGAGCCTGGCGGCGTTCAGTTGTGGAAGGATGGGCCATACTGGGCGGAGTGCAATGTGGGTGCCACAAGTCTCGAGGAGTATGGCTATCACTTCTGGTGGGGTGATACTGTGGGGTATACGAACACGGGAAGTGGATGGATTTCCGTCAAGGATGGAACAAGCATTCGGTTTGTCAGCACCAGCATGGCAGCCTCAACATATGGTAAAGACAATTCAGAACTTTTGTCGGCAGGCTATATTGACTCGACTGGCAATCTTGTGGCAGCACACGATGCCGCGACTGAACATCTCGGTCTACCATGGCGTACGCCGACAAGAGAAGAAATCAATGCGCTCGTCAACAATTGTACATCCACTTGGATAACCACCAATGGTGTGGCAGGGCGAATATTCGTTGGTAAGGGTGATTATGCAAATAGAAGCGTCTTCCTTCCGGCTGCTGGCTATGGGACCGACAACAACCTCGGAACCCCTGTCACGCGCGGTGTATACTGGTCTTCCACGCCAGATTCAGGAAATTTGAAATACGCATGGTATCTAAATATCGAGTCAAATTATTTCGAGAGTGCCAACCTCCGCTATATGGGGCGATCAGTGCGTCCTGTTCGATGATTTGCAAATAGAGGCAGGTTTGTGTATGTAGGAGGAAAACAATGGATAAGTTGCGAACGGCTACCTACGAGCTTGGGGCGGTGGTGATATCGCTGTTCCTCTCGGTGAATGCATTGGCGGCGACGCTGGCACGGCAGTGCGGTGCGGTCGGCATTGTTACTTGTGATCCGCTTCCAGACCCGACGTCACCTGAAGCGTATACGCGCACGACTGTTGTGCCCGTGCCGTATGCGTGGCTTTTAGAGAACTGGCCAGATACAGTAGACGATTATTACTCATACGAATCGGCGGCGAAGGCGGCGAACGGCAAGAAGGACTGCTCTGGAAATGCGCTACAAGTCTGGCAGGACTATGTTGCTGGGACTAATCCGACGAATCTAGAGAGCCGCTTCACTGCGAAGATCGAGATGGCCGATGGTGCGCCGATTGTGACATGGGAGCCAGATCTCAACACGAACGGCATAATTCGCGTCTACAAGGTCTATGGCAAGGAGACGCTAGATGGCGGTGACGAGTGGCAATATCCCACGAACTCGCTTCACCGTTTCTTCAAGGTGACGGTCGAGGTGCCGTAGGGGCCGCGATGGTGGCAACGGGCGGGACGCCCGTTGCCCCAGTGAACGGCAGGGGCCTCGCGAAGACATTACAAAACGCCAAGTTCCCGCTCTCCGCGGCGAAGGCGCCGCGGCAACGCATTGGCTGCCGCGGCGGATTTGCATCGGAGAGTGGGACATTGGGGAGAAACCCTCGAGGGATTGTGGTTCTTGAGCGTGATTTGGCCTTTATGGCAAGGTAGTGCAATTATGTGATTTCGTCCGCACCGTAATCTTATCTTCCCTGTTCGTTACTTCCGCCTAGGCGTCGAAGGGACTGATTCCATGCGTGAGCATTAGTCGATGATGACTGGCAGTATCCCACTAACTCACTTCGCCGCTTCTTCAAGGTGACGGTCGAGATGCCCTAGGGGCAAAACGCCAAGTTCCCGCTCTCCGCGGCGAAGGCGCCGCGGAAACGCGGGGTTGGAAAATTTTTAAATAGGGGTGGAATATCTTTCTTCGTCGTGCGTATCTTGTTGCAGAAAGGAAAGTGAGGTGCAACATGAACGACACTAAAAGAAACAACGGATTCACCCTCGTCGAGCTGCTGGTGGTAATCGGCATCCTCGGCATACTGATGGGAGCGCTCTATCCCGCGATAACGACGGCGATGCTGCGCGCCCAGACCTCCGCGGCGGCGATGAAGGGCAACAGGCTGTTCGTCGCCGTCACGCAGGCGAACACCGAGCGCGAGGCGCGCGGGCTCACCTCCGTGCTGCCTCACCAGAGCGAGGACGACGGACTCAACCCCGAGGACCCTGAGGACATCGCCGGACGCCAGTTCGGCTCGTCCACCGAGTACTTCAAGGCGCTCTTCGACCTCGACCGGTACGGTTCGGAGAAGTGGACGCCCTACGTCGCCGGAGTCGACGTCGACGTGCTGTCGCTGTCCGGCGTGCCTCCGTTCGCGGGGACGACGCTGCAGTCGCGGAACGTCGCGTGGACTGTGCTCTCCGGCGTGACGTCCGAGATGGAGGACATCGTCCCCCTGTTCGTGACGCGCAACATCGACACGGCCCAGTTCCCGACGTCGGGCAGCAACGACATGTCCGCTCGGCACGACGAGGTCGAGCTCGGGGCGCGGTATCCGCAGCCGTTCGGCAAGAAGGCCGGCGTGATCGTCCACAAGGGCGGCGCGACGCAGGTCGTGATGCCGAGGTACGCGAAGCTGAACTACATCTACGGACAGCAGAGCTTCACGGTGCCCGCGGGCGTCACGATGAAGTACCTCGAGCCGTGAGGACGGCGGTCCTGGCGGGGATTTTATGGTATAATCTACCCAATGGAATTCTCGCCAGGACAGGTCATCGGCAACTACCGCATACTGCGGCCGCTCGGGAAGGGCGGCATGGGGACGGTGTACGAAGTCGAGCACGTGAAGCTCGGCGTCAAGTACGCGCTCAAGGCGTACAACCTGCGCGAAGGCGAGGCCGAGATCTTCCGCAGGCGCTTTTCCGCCGAGGGGAAGATCCTCGCGCGCCTCGTCCACCCGAACGTGGTGCGGGTCTTCGACCTCGACTTCGACGAGGGGACCGGGACGCCGTACTACGTGATGGACCTCGTCGCGGCGTCCGACGGCTCTACGCGCACCCTTGCGTCCGTCGAGCCCGGCAGCGTGGACGAAGACGTGCTGCTCGGATGGTTCGCCGACCTCTGCTCCGCACTCGACTACGTGCATGCCCAGGGGGTCGTGCACCGCGACGTGAAGCTCGGCAACGTGCTCCTGGCCCCGGACGGGCACGCGGTGCTCTCCGACTTCGGCATCTCGCGCGTGACGGACGAGAAGCTCCGCGCGGACGTCGACCTTGCGCGGACCGTCGCCTCGGCGGTCACGGGGCGGATGGTGGTCGGGACTGCGGGGTACATGTCGCCGGAGGTCGCGGCGGGCTCCGAGGCGACGCCGGCGGCGGACGTCTACGCGCTTGGCGTCGTCTTCTTCAAGCTGCTCACCGGGGTGTGGTACGATCCGTGCCTTTCGTCAGAGAAGGGGGACGGCGCGAGGCGCGTCACGGCGGCGAAGATGCTCGAGTACTTCCGCTACGGCTGGGGGAAGGTCCTGCCGCGGATGCTGGACCAGGACGCCGCGCGGCGTCCGGCGAAGCTCGCCGAGCTCCCCGCTGTGGTCCGCCCGCTCCCGCGTCCGAAGCTGCGCCTGTCGCCCGTCCAGTGGGTGTTTGCCGTCGCGGCGTTCCTTCTGGCCATGGCCCTCGGCGCCTTCCTCGGCGCGTTGATATGGACATAGTTAAAACGTATCCGTCGGATACAACACAGCTGCGCAAAAATATGATATAATACCCGGCAATGAAACAGAACTCGATTATTCGAATTAGCATTATTATCGGCGGGTGCGGATCCGCTGGTTTGGCTGTCGGGTAATCGGCTCTGGCAAGTCACAACCAAATGCACCTAAAAAGCGGATCGTCAGCAAGGCGGTCCGCTTTCTGGCTTTTAAAACAACAAACACGAAAACAACGGAGCAGAAGATGAACGAACTGAAGGAGATATCGTCGCGCATAAAGGAACTGCGCGAGATAGGCGGCAAGACGACGGCCGACATGGCGCGCCTCACGGAGGTCCCCGAGCGGGACTACATCGCCATTGAGTCGGGCCGCATGGACCCGCCGTTCACGTTCCTTCACAAGTGCGCGCTCGCGTTCGGCATCGACATCACCGCGCTCCTTGAGGGCCGTTCCGCGAAGCTCTCGCACTTCCAGGTCAACCGCGCGGGGCAGGGTCCGGTGACGGTCGACGAGCAGGGCATCCTCATCCGCAACATGGCGGCTATGTTCAAGGGCCGCCTCGCGACGCCCTACTTCGTGACGTACGAGTACGACGAGCGCCAGCAGAAGATGCCGATCCACACGACGACCCACGACGGACAGGAGTTCGACTACGTCGTCTCGGGTTCGATGCGCGTCAGGGTCGGCGACCACGAGGAGACGCTCGATACAGGCGACTCCATCTTCTACAACTCCTCGACTCCGCACGGGATGATCGCTGTCGGCGGCAAGAAGTGCACCTTCATCGCGATGGTAATGGCCGGCGACACGGCAGAGCAGTCGCTTCCGATGGTGAGGATGCGTCGCCGCAAGCCGAACGAGCCGCTCCTGGCCGAGAAGTTCGTCAAGTGCGAGGAGGACGGCGAGGGCAAGCTCGCGCACATCCGCTTCGAGCACGACGGCGAGTTCAACTTCGCGTTCGACATCGTCGACGAGATCGCGAAGAAGGACCCGAACCGCCTCGCGATGCTGCACGTCTCGGCGCACATGCGCGAGCGCCGCTTCACGTTCAAGGACATGATGGAGCAGTCCAACCGCGTCGCCAACTACATGAAGTCGCTCGGAATCGGCCGCGGCGACAAGGTGATGCTCATCCTGAAGCGCCACTTCCAGTTCTGGCCGACGATGCTCGCGTGCCACAAGCTCGGCGCGGTGGCGATTCCGGCGACGTGCCAGCTCAAGTCGCACGACCTCACCTACCGCTTCAAGGCGGCCGGCGTGAAGGCGATCTTCTGCACCGGCGACGGCGACGTCTCGATCGAGGCGGACGCCGCGGAGAAGGAGATCGGCGCGAAGCTCGTCAAGGTGCTCGTCTACGGCAAGCGCGACGGCTGGCACGACTACAACGCCGAGGTGCCGGGATTCTCCGACGTCTTCGAGCGGACGTCCGAGACTCCGTGCGGCAACGACCCGATGCTCATGTTCTTCACCTCCGGCACGACCGGCTATCCGAAGATGGCGCTCCACAGCTACAAGTACGCGCTCGGCCACTTCGTGACGGCGAAGTACTGGCATCTCGTCGAGCGAGGGGGCCTCCACTTCACCATTGCCGAGACCGGCTGGGGCAAGGCGCTCTGGGGCAAGTTCTACGGACAGTGGCTCTGCGAGGGCGCGGTCTTCACCTACGACTTCGAGCGCTTCGACGCCGAGAAGGTGCTGCCGATGTTCGAGCGCTACAACATCACGACGTTCTGCGCGCCGCCGACCATCTACCGCATGCTCATCAAGGAGGACATCTCGAAGTACGACTTCACGTCCGTCCGCCACGCGACGACGGCCGGCGAGGCGCTGAACCCCGAGGTGTGGACGCAGTTCGAACGCGCGACGGGACTCGAAATCGCCGAGGGCTTCGGCCAGACCGAGACGACGCTTTCGCTCGCGAACCTCCTTGGCGACGAGCTCGAGCCCGGCTCGATGGGCAAGCCCGTCCCGGACTACGGCGTGGACCTCGTCGACACGGACGGCAACCCCGTGCCGCCCGGCGAGAACGGCGAGATAGTGATCCGCACCGACCGCAAGAACCCGCACCCCGGCATCTTCCTCGGCTACTACCGCGACGACGAGAAGACGAACGAGGTGTGGCGCGGCGGATTCTACCACACGGGCGACCTCGCGTGGAAAGACGAGAACGGATACTACCACTACGTCGGACGCGCCGACGACGTCATCAAGTCGTCCGGCTACCGCATCGGCCCCGCCGAGATCGAGAACGTCATCATGGAGCTTCCGTACGTCCTCGAGTGCGGCGTTTCCGCCGCGCCCGACCCGGTGCGCGGACAGGTCGTGAAGGCGTCGATCGTCCTCGTGAAGGGCGTGCAGGGCACC